>SAMEA104404106__coassemble_173_pt1 | contig 82102 bp, 80 predicted proteins | sample SAMEA104404106__metabat2_high_PE_053 | metagenome-assembled genome bin SAMEA104404106 (sample SAMEA104404106) | Balaenoptera acutorostrata
CTGTGGACCGACGCTGGCTGGAGCGGGGATCTGGAGAGCGACAATGCGGTTCTGCGTGACGGCATCGAGATTTTCCTGAACCTGTACACCGGCTACATGGACGGGCTGCTGTCCATGGACGAGTTGGAACAGATGGCCGAAGTGGGTCTGGATTTGGGCGATGAACCTGTGCCTGAACGGGAGCCCATGCCCGATGTGAGCGGTCTGGAGTTTGTTCTGGATTTGAACGACGAGCTCACAGACAGTGAGGAGCAGGAGCTGAACGACCGGCTGGCAGAGGTATCTGCCCAGTACGGCTGCGGCATCTACTGCGCCACCGTTTATGATTTTGCCGCCCAGGGCTACGACGACATTGAGACCTTCGGCAAGGCATTTTACGGCGATCACGGTCTTGGTCTGGGATCTGACCGGGACGGCCTGCTGCTGATTATGGACATGAAGGTCCGGAAGATGGCCCTCATTGGCCACGGTGATGTGTCCACCGCTGCCTTCACCGACTACGGCAAGAAGCAGCTGCCCGAGAACTACAAGCCCGATTTCAAGGACAACCGCTGGTTTGACGGCTTCATGAACTATGCCGACGCCTGCGAGGACTACCTGGAGCGCAGCGACAGGGGAGAGCCTGTGGATATTCGGGTCAGCAAGGATGACGACGTTTTGGAAGAATCCAACGTCATGGGCTCCTACGGTCTGGCCGCCTTCATCGGCGCAGTCATTGCCGGTATTGTGGTGTTCTTCATGAAAAAGTCCATGAACAATGCTGTTGAGGCCCAGGAGGCCGCACAGTATGTGCCCCATGGCGGCGTAGATATCACCAACCGTGAGGACGTGTATACCCACACCACCAGAACCTCCCGGAAGATTGTGGATGACACAGACGACAACGACAGCGATTGGGGCGGTACCACCTGCGACAGCGACGGATATTCCAGCTCCAGCGATGATTTTTAAGCCATTCGGACAGCATTCATTAATTGGAAAAAACAGTGAAAGTTTTTCCAAATAGACCGCAAAGGTACGGACGTCTAACGTCTAAAGTGAAAGAGCTATTGAGCAATCAATAGCTCTTTTTCTTAAAAAGACATAATCTGTCTAATATGACAGCGTACGCATATATTTTGCACTGTTTTGGATATTATTGCAGAAAAATGACTATTCTTGCTCTTTTTTGCATGAATCGAGCATTGACGCAAAAGAGGAATACAAATAAGCGTTGCAATTTTACCGGGTTATTTGTATAATGTTTCTAAGTACGAAGGGAAAAACCCAGTAGACCACGTATCAAAAGATACCGAGAAGTTAGGATGAATGAAATGAAGGGCTATGGTGTTAAACGCTATCCGCTGTCTAAGCAGGTTGCTGACAAGCTGGAGGCTTTGATCGAAGAAGGTAAATATTCCGTGGGCGATAAGATCCCCACCGAGGTTGAACTGATGGAAATATTCCAAGTCAGCCGCAATACAATCCGTGAAGCAGTGCAGTCCCTGACTTCCGCCGGCGTGCTGGATGTTAAGCAGGGCGACGGTACCTATGTCCGTTCCAGCAACCGCTTCAACGCCAATATGACCATGAAATACGAGCAGGTTTCCATTGATGAAATCTCCGAGGCCCGTAATTCCATGGAAATTACCATTGCAGACCTGGCTGCCAAGCGCAGAACCGAAGAAGACATGGCAAAAATCACCGCCTGCTTCCTGAAGCGCAAGGAGCTCAGCCAAGTGGAAAAAGAGAATACCCTGGCAGATATTCAGTTCCACATGGCCATCGCCGAGGCCTGCCACAACAAAATTATCTATGACCTGTACCAGTCTCTTTCCGACTACATGGTGGAGCATATCGCCGAGCGCCAGGCCGATACCAGCCTGGAAGCGGCCGAAATCGACGCCCTGCACGAAAAGCTGTATCTGGCCATCCGCCAGCAGGACTCCGAAATGGCCATTATCTGCGCCAGAGATATTTTGAGTATTTAAAAATAGACAAAATCAAATTGCCCCACGTCTTTCGTGGGGCAATTTTTTTGAAATGTGCATAAAAATGAATAAACTGTGACGAAAGCAAGAAATAATTGTTGACAAACTTTGTTAGCCTGTGCTATCATCCAAACGTAGGATGATTGGTTAAGCGATTGATTGGTCATCTTTTTTCATCACTGAGGGTTAGAGTTTTCTAACGAGAAGCAGGAGGTCAATATGCCCGTTTGTTTAGCAAGTCCCATGGTAAGTATGACAATCCAGAGAATTTCTGGTTCCGACAAGGTTAAGACTCATTTAGAGAGTTTGGGTTTTATTCCCGGTGAGGAAGTCATGCTCATCAATCGTGTAAACGACAATGTGATTCTGAAGATTAAGGGTGTATCCCTTGCAATCAGTGAAGAATTGGCGAAAAGAATTTTAGTTTGAGGGAGGATTTATGAAGACATTAAGAGACCTGAAAGTCGGCGAAAGCGGACGAATCACTAAAGTCGGTACTACCGGCGCACTGAAGCAGAGATTCATGGACATGGGTATCACCAAGGGTACCGACGTTAAAGTCATGAAGGTAGCTCCTATGGGCGACCCCATCGAAATTGAAATCCGTGGCTACAACCTGAGCGTTAGAAAGGCTGACGCTGAGAAGATCGAAATGGCGGAGGACTAAAATTAAATGAAGACTATTGCATTAGCAGGTAACCCTAACAGTGGTAAGTCTACCCTGTTTAACGCCCTGACTGGCAGCACCGCATTTGTTGGTAACTGGCCTGGCGTTACTGTAGAAAAGAAGGAAGGCAAGACTCACATCGGCGGCGAAACCGTAAAGGTAATGGACCTTCCCGGTATCTACTCCATGTCCCCTTACTCCAACGAAGAAATCGTTTCTCGTGACTACATCCTGAACGAAAAGCCCGACGTTGTTGTTAACATCGTTGACGCTTCCAACCTGGAAAGAAACCTGTATCTGACCACTCAGATCCTGGAGCTGGGCGTTCCCGTTGTTGTTGCTCTGAACATGATCGACGTTGTTGAGAAGAAGGGCGAAGAGCTGTCCGCAAGCACCCTGTCCAAGAAGCTGGGCGTTCCCGTTTGCGAAATCTCCGCTATCACCAACAAGGGTATCGACGGTCTGAAGAAGGCTATCGAAGAAGTTAGCAAGAAGAGCTCCAACGGCAAGTGCGAGTTCAGCTACTCCGAAGACATCGAAGCTGCTGTTGAGGCTGTTAAGACTGCTTCCAACGGCAAGATCACCACTGATTTCGTTGCTCTGAAGGTTCTGGCTAACGACGAAGAAATTCAGGTTCACAACGATATCCCCGCTGCTTCCGTTCAGGTTGCAGATTCTAAGAGAGCTGAGCTGGAAAAGAAGTACGACGACGACTTCGACTCCATCGTAGCTGAACAGAGATACATCTGGATCAAGTCCATCATCGACTCTGTTATTCTGAAGAGAAGAAAAGAGACCATCTCCCTGTCCGATAAGATCGACAAGGTTGTCACCAACAAGTGGCTGGCTCTGCCCATCTTCTTCGCTATCATTTACGCAATCTACTTCATCTGCCTGAACCCCGCTGGTCTGGGCAAGAAGCTGGTAGGCATCTGCTTTACTTGGGTTATCAACGTCATGATCTGGGCTTCCGTAACCCTGACCGAAATGGGCGTTGCTCCCTGGCTGGTATCCCTGATCTCTGACGGTATGATCTTTGGTCTGGGTATCGTTATCGCGTTCATTCCTTACCTGATGGTTCTGTTCGTATTCCTGGGCATCCTGGAAGAATCCGGTTACATGGCTCGTGTAGCATTCATCATGGACCGTCTGTTCCGTCGTTTCGGTCTGTCTGGTAAGTCCTTCGTTCCCATGCTGCTGGGCACCGGCTGCACCGTTCAGGCTGTTGCTGCTACTCGTACCATCGAGAACGAAAATGACCGTCGTATGACCATTTTCCTGACCCCCTTCATTCCTTGTGCAACTAAGATGCCCATGATCATGCTGGTTGTCGGCATCATCACCTCCAGCGCTATGGTCGCTCCTCTGACCTACCTGGTTGGTATCGTATTCGTTATCCTGGGCGGTATCTTCCTGAAGAACACCTTCCTGAAGTGCGAACCCGCTCCCTTCGTTATGGAGCTGCCCGAATACAAGCTGCCCCGTATCCGCAACGTTGTTCACTTCGTTTGGGAAAAGACCGTAGCATTCTTCCGTAAGGTCGCTACCATCATCTTCATCTCCACCGTTATCGTTTGGGCTCTGAAGTACTTCAACTGGAGCTTCCAGCACGTTGACATCAACGACTCCATGCTGGCTTCCATCGGCAAGGCTATGTCTCCCATCTTCGCTCCTCTGGGCTTCTCCGACTGGAGACTGATCGCTGCTATGCTGACCGGTTATGTTGCTAAGGATAACGTTATCGGTACTCTGGGTCAGATCCTGAGCGTTGACGCTCTGACTCCCGAAATCCTGGCTGGTATGCTGACTCCCGCAGCTGGCGTATCCTTCATCATCTGGTTCATCCTGTCCTGCCCTTGCTTCTCCGCTATGGGTGCAATGCGCAAGGAACTGGGTACCGCAAAGCTGACCCTGGGTGCTATCGCATTCCAGCTGATCACCGCTTACATTGCTGCACTGCTGGCCTTCCAGGTTCTGCGTTTTGTAATGTAATCTAAAAACTTGTAAAATCACAATCTTCCCCGGTTTTGGTTTACTACCCCCATCAGCTCCTCGTGGGCTGATGGGGGAGTTTTTATCTGCCCATGCAGCAGGTAAGCTCTTGCCTTTTCCGGGGTTTCGTCGTATCATAAGGGTTAGCAGGGTCTAACCCCATTTGAGAGAAAGGAATGACAGTTTATGTTGAAGTACACCGTTAAGGTTGAAGGCATGATGTGCGGCATGTGCGAGGCACATGTTAACGACGCCGTCCGCAAGCAGTTCAATGTGGAGAAGGTCACCGCCTCCCATAAGAAGAACAGCGTAGAAATCGTTTGCGAGAACGAGCTGGACGAAGCTGCACTGAAGGACTGCATCGAAGGTACCGGCTACGATTACAAGGGCGTCACCAAGGAGCCTTACAAGAAAAAGGGCTTCTTCGGTCTGTTCAGCAAGTAAGCTGCGCTTTTCGGCCAATAAATTACCGCCTGCTGCACTGTGCAGCCAGGCGGTTTTTTATTTTCCCCGGACGGTGACAGAATGGGGAAGATTCCGTTAAGAAACGGAAAAATAAAATGACGTAAAATGTCGAAAGTGGGGAATAGATTAACATAACTTAGCGTATATATTCATTAGGTGGGGAATAACTGCATAAAATATTGACAAATGAGCGCCTGGTGGGGTAAACTGTGCTTACCAAACCGCAAGGAGGTGCTCACCATGCCGCTGTGCGCAGAGTCCACCATCGGCAGCATCGCCGAAACCCCCGAGGGCAGGGCAGTTCTGGAACAGTTCCTGCCGAAGCTCACGCGCTTGCCCAGCTATCAGATGACTGTGTGCATGAGCTTTCAGTCCCTGGCCGGGTCCAAGGGCTGGAAACTCAGTGACGCGCAAATTGCCGAAGCTGACGCCCTGCTGCGTGCTATAAGGGACACATAAGGCCCTGTAGCACGCTCTGTGCGCTTTTTTCCATTCAGATAGATAAACACACGCCCCACAGGCAGACTGTTCTCATGACGACGACAGCTCCTTGTGGGGCGTATTTTGTTATGGTATACCATAAGATATGCTGTTATGGGTAAAGGCCCGTATAGGGCGTTTAGGAACGCCGGAGCCCATGCAAAAATCCCCTGCACCGACTGGCGGTGCAGGGGACAACTTATGCATCAGTTAAGTTTTAGGTGCTTAGACAACGTACCTATTAACTAATTTTATTTGAGGGTGAGAAGTAAATTACTTCTGAACAGGCCATTCCAGACCCAGACGTTCTCTCTGACGCTTGGGATCCCAGAAGAAGCCCCACTCAGCCAGCAGCTTGTTGACAGCAGTGTCAGCGCCGGTCCAAGTAGCCATTTCTCTCTTAGCGTACATGTCGTCGATCTCTTCTGCGCTGTAGCCCAGAGTGGTCAGAACGTCGCGGTTGTGTTCGCCGAAGGTAGGAGCGGAAGAAACGACCTTGGAGGGGTTCTTGGTGAAGCGGTTAACCAGACCGATACCCTTCATTTCGCCGAATACGGTGTCTTCCCATTCGATGATATCTTCACGAGCTTCGTACTGAGGATCGTTGATGATGTCTTCGGGACCGTAAGCTCTCTGGCAGGGGATGCCGTTAGCTTCGAAGATCTCTTCCAGTTCAATAGCGGTACGAGCTGCGCAGAACTCTTCCATCAGCTTTTCAGCCTTAGCGCCGCGAGGATCGAACAGGGGGAAGCCGGTGCACTTCTCGGGGATGTCGCCTTCGCCAACCTTGCCCATGCCGATGATGGGGTAGCCACGCATAACGGGGCCCTGGCCTACCATACCAACGAAGATAGCGGAGCCATCCTTGGTGTCGTAGAAGCTGAAGCAGCAAGCCATATCAGCCTTGTTACCGGTGCGGAAGGGAACGGGTTCGCCAGCCTTGGGGTAGCCCTTGTTGAACCAGTTTGCGGGGAAGTTATCCAGCAGACGGAACATGTTATCGAACTGAGCAACGTCGCAGGAGTCGCCTTCGCCGAAGTTCTTAGCGTGGATGTAGCCAGCCAGAGCAACGATGCAAGCGTTGTAAGCGGTAACGTAGTCAGACAGGTAGGGGTTAACCTTCAGGGGGCCGGAGGTGGGAGATACACCGTTCATGTACATGTAACCGCCCATAGCCTGGCCGGAAACGTCGTAGGAAGCCTTATCCTTGGTGGGGCCGAACTGGCCGTAACCGGAAACGTGAACGATAGACAGCTTGGGGTTGTGTTCCCAGCATACTTCGTCAGACAGACCGCGCTTCTCGTAGGAACCGGGACGGCCTGCTTCGATCCAAATGTCTGCCCACTCGATGAGCTTCAGGAAGATTTCCTTGCCGCGAGCAATAGCGGTGTTCAGAGTGATGGAGTATTCGTTTCTGTGGTTCTGGGACCAAGTCAGGTTGCCACGGGTCTGGCAAGCGATGTTAGGAGCCTCAGCCTGCAGAACCTTAGCGCCCATTTCAGCCATCAGAGAGCCAGCGAAGGGGCCAGCGATGTTGGTGCCGGTGACGAAAACCTTAACGCCATCCAGAACGCCGAAGTGAGGGTAGTTACCGAATTCCTGATGCAGTACGTTGTCTACACGAGTAATATTCATTGTAAAAACTTCCTTTCAAATTATATCCAGCGGTCTTGCTCCGCCGGTAGTTTACCAATACCAAAATTGTACGCATCCGTCGCCTACGGGCGTACAAATCATGATAGTATGATACCTTTTTGACAGTAAATTGTCAAGTTTTTGACTTCCAGAAAACACCCGTAAATTTTGTTGGTTTTGCACACCACAAAAGGCTGGACAAAACTGTTTTTGCATGACGTGATACAAGAAAAACCGGTGTAAATTTGCGCAAAATGATGGTTTTTTAACAAAGAAGCGGCATTTTGTGCAAGATTTCGGTTTTGTGCACGGAAAAAAGAAAACGGCGATGCTGATGCATCGCCGTTTTGTTCCTATCAGTCTTGCGGGTTTTGTCCGTTACACGGTGAATCCGTCCACATTAAATACGCCTGCAGTGCAGTAAGAGCTCATGTCGGAGGCCAGGAACAGGAACATGTTGGCCACCTCGGAGGCTTCACCCATTCTGTGCAGTGCGATGCCTGCGGCGGCAGCTTCCTTAGCTGCGGGGGACAGGCTTTCGGTCATGGGGGTTTTGATGGAGCCGGGGGCTACGCAGTTCACGCGGACATTGTAGGGGCCCAGCTCACGGCTCAGGGACTTGGTGAGGGCCACCACTGCACCCTTGGAGGCGCCGTAGCCGCAGCCCATGGGGGAGCCGTAAATACCGGTGATGGAGCTGCAGTTCACAATGGAGCCGAAGCCCTGCTCACGCATAATCAGGCCGGCCTGACGGTCTACGAAGTAGGTGCCGTACAGGTTCACATCAATCTGATGCTGGAATTCGCCTTCCTTAATGCGCTTAATGGTGGTGTTGTGGGTGATGCCGGCAATGGAGCACACAGCGTCCAGACGGCCGTACTTTTCCGCGAAAGCCTTGATGTACTGGCCCACGGATTCTTCTTTGAGCAGATTGGGTGCGCCGTATTCCACGTTTCTGCCGGGGAATTCGGCCAGAAGGCGATCTGCTGCGCCTTTTGCAATTTCTTCCGTAATATCCACGACCATTACGGCCAGAGCACCTTCACGGAGCATAGCGTGGGCAGTGGCATAGCCGATGCCGCCGGCACCGCCCGTAATGAACACGGTTTTTCCGTCCATCATATGACAAGATTTTTCCATAAACTTAAAACCATCCCTTTATTCACAAAAACAAAAACAAAAACAACGTTTTCTAGGTTTCCTAACATATAATAATAGCATCATTGTGGAAAAAGTCAACGAACGAACGATGAACACGCTGTGATTTTTATGGAAATACCAAAAAACCGGCCGTATTTTGTCACAGATTACAAGCAAATTTTCCCCTTTAGGGGAGATTTGACTGGAATATCCGCCAAAATCTGCAAAAACGCTAATATGAAAATGGTTTTCATATTGACATTTGGAGAAGAATGGCTATAATATGAAAATGGTTTTCAGATTGACCGTATTTTTGTGATGAGGTGCATGGCGATGAAAGCACAATACAATACAAAAAACCGGCAGCATCTGCTGACTTTGCTGCAGGAAACCCAGGACAGACACATTTCCGTTCAGGAAATCTGCAGTTTGCTCCAGGAGCGTGGCTGCCCCATGGGCACCACTACCGTCTACCGCCAGCTGGAACGCATGGTGGAAGAGGGGCTGGTCAGCAAGTATATGCTGGATGGCTCCAGCGGCGCGGTATTTGAATATGTAGGCGATCACCACTGCGATGAACCCGCCTGCTTCCACTGCAAGTGCGAAAAATGCGGCAAGCTGATTTACCTGCATTGCCATGAGATGGCTGAAATGACTTCCCACATTACCGACCACCACGGCTTTCAATTAGACAGCATGAAAACAGTTTTGTACGGGACCTGCGAGGACTGTGCAAAGAAAGACGGAAAGGACTAAGGTAAACTCATGAAAAGATGGACTGCTTTACTGCTCAGCGCCATGCTGATGCTGAGCCTGGCCGCCTGCGGCGGCACGGAGACTGCTGAGGATTCTGCTCAGCCTCAGGACGATACCATTAAAATTATCACCACCATTTTCCCGGAATACGACTGGATGCGCAACATTATCGGCGAGGCTCCCGGCGTAGAGCTGGATTTGCTCATCGACAACGGCGTGGACCTGCACAGCTTCCAGCCCAGTGTGGGGGACATGGTGGAAATTTCTGACTGCGACGTGTTCATTTACACCGGCGGCGTCAGTGATGACTGGGTGGAAGAAGCCCTAAACAATGCCACCAACAAGGACATGGTGGTGGTGAACCTCATGGACGTGGTATCCCAGCACCGGGAAACCCACCTGCATGAGCATGAGGCCGGTGCCGACGAAGAACACCAGCACATCAGCGACGAGCACATCTGGCTCAGCGTACACAATGCCGAGTTCATCTGCCAGGTGCTCACCGACACCATGGTGGACGTGGACCCCGACAATGCGGATATGTACATTGTGAACCTCGAAAACTACCTGGAGGAGCTGGCAACCCTGGATGAGCGCTACGGCGAGACCATCAGCCAGGCCAAGTACGACACTGTGGTGTTCGGCGACCGCTTCCCCTTTGCTTACCTGGCTGACGACTACGGCCTGAAGTATCAGGCAGCCTTTGTGGGCTGCAGCGCCGAGACTGAGGTGGGCTTCGGCACCATCGCCGGTCTGGCTACCACCCTGGATGAAACCGGCATTGCCAACGTGCTGACCATCGACGGCTCCGACGGCAAGATTGCCGAGACCGTTGTTTCCAGCACCGCAAGCCAGGATCAGAACATCCTGACTATGGAATCCATGCAGGCCGTGACCCGTGAGCAGATTGACGCCGGGGCAACATGGCTGGGCTATATGAACGATAATCTGTCTGTTTTGGAGCAGGCACTGAACTGAGGAGAATAACAACATGGCACAGATTCGCTGTGAAAACTTAACCCTGGGCTACGACGGCAGACAGATTCTGCAGGGCCTGAGCTTCGACGTGCATGCCGGGGATTACCTGTGCATTGTGGGCGAGAACGGCTCCGGCAAAACGACGCTCATGAAGACCCTTTTGGGTCTGCACCAGCCTATGGACGGCACCATCAGCTTTGGTGACGGCCTGCAGAAAAACGAAATCGGCTACCTGCCCCAGCAGACGGTTGTACAGCGGGATTTCCCTGCCAGCGTGCAGGAAATTGTGCTCAGCGGCTGTCAGGGCCGCTGCGGTCTGCGCCCCTTCTATAACAAGGCCGAAAAGCAGCTGGCCCGGGAGGCCATGGACAAAATGGAGCTCCAGGGCTTTGAAAAGCGCTGCTACCGGCAGCTGTCCGGCGGGCAGCAGCAGCGTGTACTGCTGGCAAGAGCCCTGTGCGCCACCCAGAAGGTCCTGCTGCTGGACGAGCCCGTCAGCGGCCTGGACCCCCATGTGACCCACGAAATGTATAAGACCATCGAGCAGCTGAACAAGCGGGATGGCATCACCATCATTATGATCAGCCATGACCTGGCCGCCGCTACCCGGTACGCCAGCCATATTCTGCACATCGGTAAGACCCTGTTCTTCGGAACCAAGGAGGCTTATCTCGCCAGCGACATCGGCAAGCGTTTTGCCGAGCTGCAGGGAGGAGAACTGTAAATGGATACTTTAATTGCATACCTTCAGTACCCCTTTGTGCGCTATGCCATCATTGTGGGTGTGCTCATTGCCCTGTGCAGCTCTCTGCTGGGCGTGACCCTGGTACTCAAACGCTTCAGCTTTATCGGCGACGGTCTGAGCCACGTGAGCTTCGGCGCCATCGCCATTGCTTCGGCCTTGGACCTGACCAGCGACATGCTGTTCGTCATGCCCGTCACCGTGCTGTGCGCCGTGCTGCTGCTGCGGCCCGGCCAGAATGCCAAGATTAAGGGCGATGCATCCATCGCCATGATGAGCGTGGGCGCCCTGGCCATCGGCTACCTGATTATGAACCTGTTTTCCACCTCCTCCAACCTGTCGGGGGATGTGTGCAGCACCCTGTTCGGCTCCACTTCCATTCTGACCTTGACCAAGGCGGAAGTTTGGCTGTGCGGTATCATGAGCATTGTGGTGGTGGGCGTGTTCCTGCTGTTTTACCACAAGATTTTTGCCGTCACCTTTGACGAGAGCTTCGCCAAGGCTGCCGGTACCAACGCCGACCGCTATAACCTGATGATTGCGGTGATTATCGCCGTCATCATCGTGCTGGCCATGAATCTGGTGGGCTCTCTGCTGATTTCTGCCCTGATTATTTTCCCGGCACTGTCTGCTATGCGGGTGTTCCGCAGCTTCCGGTCCGTGACCATCTGCTCGGCAGTTCTCAGCGTCATCTGTGCACTGGCGGGCCTGCTCATCGCCATCGTAGGCGGCACCCCTGTGGGTTCCACCATCGTGGCCGTGGACATCGTGGCCTTTGCCCTGTTCAACGTGGCAGGCATGTTCGTGAAAACCAAGTAATTGAGATTGTAAGTCCCCCCTGCGGCAACAGCCGCAGGGGGACTTTTTTTCGCACACGTGGGCAGGAAAACGGAATGTTTTTGGGATATTTTCTTGCCTCCCCCTCTGGGGGAGGTGGCAGTCCGCAGGACTGACGGAGAGGGGATGGAGGCATTGAATAGCGCCACCAGCAGTACAGTGCTGCGGTTCACCTCTCAGTCACGGCTGCGCCGTGCCAGCTCCCCTCAAGGGGAGCCTTGGTACGGGTGCACCATTCATCTGTACATACACAGTCGGCAGTTAGTACTATTCTTATTTTTAGACATGCTTAGCACCTTCTTGCCTCCCCTTGAGGGGAGGTGGCAGCGCTTTGCGCTGACGGAGAGGTGAACCGAGGCCGTGTCTTAGTAAGGCCCCATGGCTCCGCACCATCCCACAGCCTGCCATTCTGAGGAGCCCTGCGACGAAGAATCTTCAGTGAGCTGTAAGTTGATAGAGCTGGGGCAGGAAACCGGGATTGCTGGCTGCCTGCCCCATTGTGCTGTATCGTATTTGCGGCGCTCAAGATGCTTCGGCAAGGCTCAGCATGACAGGGTTTTAGTCTGCCGTGTCTTTTGTGACGAGTGCAAGACTTACAGCAGCACCCCACCTTCTTGCCTCCCCTTGAGGGGAGGTGGCAGCGCTTTGCGCTGACGGAGAGGTGAACCGAGGCCGTGTCTTATTTATGCCCTACGGCTGCGTACCGTCCCCCGCCCTGTCATTCTGAGGAGCTCTGCGACGAAGAATCTTCAGTGAGCTGTAAGTTTATAGAGCTGGGGCAGGAAACCGGGATTGCTGGCTGCCTGCCTTATTGTGCGGTATCGTTTTTGCGGCGCTCAAGATGCTTCGGCAGAGCTCAGCATGACAGTGGTTCAGTCTGCCGTGTCTTTTGTGGCGAGTGCAAGACTGATGGCAGCACTCCAACTCCGATACACTGCAGCAGCACGTTACCGGGCGGAGCACCCGGTACAGTACAACCCCCGTACTCGCCCTGAAAATGGCATATGCCAAAAATAGTTATTGACATATGCCAGTAATGGGACTATAGTAAGTATAGTAAATGGCATATGCCAATAACGAAACGTAAAGGAGAGAGCCGATATGCCCAGACCGAGAAAGTGCCGCAAGGTATGTTCCCTGCCGAAAAATGCCGGCTTTGTGCCTACCGATTGCCTGGGACAGGAGATTGTCATTTTGGCGGTTGACGAATACGAAACCATTCGTCTGATTGACTATCGGGGCTTTTCCCAGGAGGAGTGCGGCAATTACATGAACATTGCCCGCACCACCGTGCAGCTGATTTATAACAACGCCCGCAAGAAGCTGGCTAAGGCCCTGGTTGAGGGGCTGGAGCTGCGGATTCAGGGCGGCGACTATCAGCTTTGCGGCGGAGAAGAAGTTTACTGTGCATGCGGCGGCTGTAAAAAGCACGCCTGCCTGCTGCAGCAGCTGGAACAGCAGGCGCGGCAGGAACAAGACAAGCAGGAGGTCTATGATGAAGATTGCAATTCCCGTGGATGATGACCGCAAGAGCGTATGCGTCAGCTTTGGCCGTGCGCCTTTCTTTATGGTACATGACACTGAAACCGGTGTGACCGAGGTTCACGAAAACGCCGCAGCCCAGGCTGAAGGCGGTGCCGGCCTGAAGGCCGCACAGATCGTGGTGGACTTCGATACCGACGCCCTCATTACCGTGCGCTGCGGCGAGAACGCTGCCAAGGTGCTGCAGGCTGCGGAAATCCAGATTTATAAGAACGATTCCATGGACGCCATGGAAAATGTTGAAGCTCTGAAGGCCGGCAAGCTCAGCCTGCTGGACCACTTCCATGCGGGCTTCCACGGCGGTCATCAGTAATGAAGATTGCCGTACTCAGCGGCAAGGGCGGCGCAGGAAAAACCTTTGTGTCCGTGAACCTGGCGGTTGCCGCCGGGAACGCCACCTACATCGACTGTGATGTGGAGGAGCCCAACGGCCGTCTGTTTTTGAAGCCCCAGGGCATCACAAGCCAGCCGGTATTTACGGTGCAGCCCGCCATCGACGGTGACAAGTGCATCGGCTGCAGAAAATGCGTGGAGTTCTGCCGCTTTAACGCCCTGGTGTTTGTGAAGAAAAAGCCTCTGGTGTTCCCGGAGGTCTGCCATTCCTGCGGACTGTGCAGTCTGGTGTGCCCCGCCGGGGCCATACACGATGAGCAGCGTCCTGTGGGCGTGGTGGAAACCGGCAAATATAAAAATGTCACCGTGGTCACCGGGGAGCTGAATCCCGGTGAGGCCAGCTCCATCCCCGTGGAGAAGGCCGCCATGGCAACAGGCTTTGCCGGAGAAAACGATACCGTCGTCATCGACTGCCCGCCGGGCAGCGCCTGCTCCGTTATGGAGAGCGTGGACGAGGCCGACTACTGCGTGCTGGTGGCAGAACCCACTGCCTTCGGCCTGCACAACCTGGAAATGGTTTATGAGCTGGTGACCCTGCTGGGGAAGCCCTGCGGCGTGGTCATCAATAAGCAGGACGCACCCTATGCGCCTCTGGAGGAGTTCTTCCAGTCCCGCGGCGTCCATGTGCTGGAGCGCCTGGGCTACGACTGGGACATTGCCCGACTGACCAGCGCCGGTGAGATTGCCTCCGAGCATCTGCCGGAAGTGCGGGAGAAGTTCAGACGCCTGCTGGAAACCATCCGACAGGAGGTGGGCCAATGAAAAAACTGCTGATTTTAAGCGGCAAGGGCGGCACAGGCAAAACCACCACCGCTTCCAGCTTCATCCGCTTCCACGACGCCCAGGTCTTTGCAGACTGCGACGTGGACGCCCCCAATCTGCACCTGGTGCAGAAGCTCCGGGGTGAGCCGGAAATCTCCGAGTTTATCGGCTCGGAAAAAGCCCACATTGACCCGGAAAAGTGTCTGGGCTGCGGCAAGTGCCATGCGCACTGCAAGTTCGGCGCCATCCGTAAGGTGGGGGAGAAGTACGAGGTCAATGAGTACGCCTGCGAGGGCTGCGGCGTGTGCCAGTATGTGTGCCCCAACGGCGCTGTGACCTTGGCCGAGGACGTGGCCGGTGGCCTGGCCCTGTATAAAGAGGGCAAGGTGTTTTCCACCGCCAAGCTGAAAATGGGTCGGGGCAACTCCGGTAAGCTGGTCACCCAGGTGAAAACCAACATGGTGGGGGCTAAGCACGATGCGGATTTGGCCATCATTGACGGCTCTCCCGGCATCGGCTGCCCGGTCATTGCGTCGGTCACCGGCGTTGACCTGGTGCTTATTGTGGCTGAGCCCAGCCAGTCCGGCATGAGCGACTTGCAGCGCATTCTCCGCACGGCGGAGATTCTGCACGCCCCTACGGCGGTGTGCATCAACAAATACGATGTTTCCCCGGATATGACGGAAGCCATCAAGGCTTTCTGCCGGGAGCAGGATATTCCCCTTGTGGGTCAGGTCCCCTACGACAAGGCCGTGGGCCAGGCGGTGAACGCCGGTCACCCTATTGCCGAGGTAGACTGCCCCGCAAGAGCTGCCTTACTTGAGGCATATCACAATACAATGTCATTAATGGATGTTTAAAAGGAGAAAATTATCATGAAAATTGCTGTAGCTTCCATGGGCAACACCGTTGCCCAGCATTTCGGTCACTGCGAAACCTTCAACATTTACGAAACCGAAGGTAAGTCCATCGTTTCCGTTGAGCCAGTTGCCAACCCCGGCCACAAGCCCGGCTTCCTGCCCAACTTCCTGGCTGACCGCGGCGTAAAGGTCATCATTTCCGGCGGCATGGGCGGCGGCGCTGTGGAAATCTTCAACGAGCGTGACGTGGAAGTCATCATCGGCGCATCCGGCGATGCAAAGGCTGCTGTTGAGGCTTACCTGGCAGGTAACCTGCACTCCACCGGCTCTGTTTGCCACAACCACGAGCACGCTGACGAGTGCGGCGAGCATCACCACGACTAAGTGAATCAGGCCCTACGGGGCAGAACGAACAAACACCGCAGGCGTCGGAATCATTCCGACGCCTGCGGTGTTTGATTATAGGCTTAGTTTATGCTTTTTTATTGGTCGTAGGGGATGAGGTCCACGGTGTAGTCGGCGCCCCGGGCCTTGATGGTCACGGTGCGCTCAATGTGCGGGCTGCCGATGATGGGGGGCAGCTCAGCTTCCCAGGTCCGCAGGATTTTCTTCATGGTGGTGGAATCGTAAATCCGGGGATGGAAATACAGGTGCAGCACCTGGTTATGGTCGATGGTAAAGACCATTTTTGCCAGGTCGTGCTTGATGATGGCCTCGGCACTGAGACCCCAGTTATTCTGCACGTCCTTGAATTTCTCCGGGGAAATCAGGGCGATGACGCCCGTGAGCTCCGTTTCAATATCCAGCAGAGGCAGCAAATCCTCGCTGTTTTCCATGGGGTGACAGAAACGGAACAGCATACCGCCCCGGCGGGGGGCACGGAACAGGTCGGCGTCCATATCGCTGCAGTATTCCGGCAGGAAGTCTAAGTCCTCCGGGGACTCCAGGGGCCCCTTGGGGAAGCGCACCAGCAGGTTTTCCGTCAGGTCCATGACCTCCAGCAGCTTGAGGCCGCAGCGCATGGGCACCAGGTCCACTTCGTCGCTGGCGGGATAGATCCGGTAGTCCACATGGTGGTAATAGCTCAGAGGGGTGAGGGGGGCGTTTTTGGCGTTTGCCTCGGAAAAGTCCAGCAGGGCGTCGGTTTGCTCCTGCATAACGTGCAGGGCTTCCGGAATATGCCGGCCGCTTGCCTCGCACCAGTGCATGCACAGACTGCAGAAGGCGGCCGCCGTGGGCACCTTTTTCCGGATATCTGCCAGAAGTTCGTCCCGGTAGTGGCTGTTTTTGCAGGTGAAGCTCATGCGGTAGGCCGCCTGAAACTGGCCCATGGCCCAGACGCTGAGCACAATGAGCACAGGGGTATACAGCATCCAAAAGGAGCCCACAAGGGCCGCTGCGGCGCTGAAACGCTCCGGATGCAGGGCCAGTAGGAGCCCCAGAAAATCCAGGGCGTAGGTGAGCAGCAGTAGGATGATCCGGCTATAGAAGCGGTGCAAATCCCGGGAGGTGTACTGCTCATACCGGGCCATGAGCTCCGGGATGGTTTTGTTCACCAGGCTGCTGTATCGGCAGAGATTCTCCATAAAGTCAAAATCCGGATTTTCCTCCGGGTAGCCGTCAATGGGCCGGGCCTGCTTGAGCCAGCGCAGAATATGCAGCTCCAAAATCTCATAGGTTTCCCGCTGGAAACGCTCCGGGGCGGCTTGCCGAGCCGCACGGGACAGCTGCTCGGATAAGAGCCGGTTATATGCGGCTGTGAAGGCATTTTTACCCATGCCCATCCCTCCTTGACGGATTCTTTACATTAGTCTCAGCATAACACAGGTGTCCGTCACAGTCAATCAGAGGGCAAAAAAAGCAGCCCCCACTTTGGTGGAGGCTGCTTCGTTACTTGCTGAAGTGAAGCGTTCGTGATATTACCACTGAACTATCAGGTGCAGAAACCGTCAACGGACAGAGTTGCTGCGGTGCAGTAGCTGGCCATGTCGGAAGCCAGGAACAGGATTGCATTGGCAATCTCTTCGGGTTCGCCGATACGACGCAGGGAAATACCTGCGCATACCTGCTCACGAGCCTTGGGGTGCAGGCCGGCGGTCATATCGGTGTTGACAACACCGGGAGCTACGCAGTTCACACGGACATTAAAGAAGCCCAGTTCACGGCCCAGAGACTTGGTCAGTGCAATGACGCCGCCCTTGGATGCGCCGTAGCCGCAGCCCATAGCGGAGCCGTACAGGCCGGTCATGGAAGCGGTGTTGACGATGGAGCCGTAGCGCTGCTTGCTCATGATGAGACCAGCCTGGCGGTCTACGTAGTAGGTGCCGGTCAGGTTGATGTCAATCTGATGCTGGAAGTCGCCGTCGGGGATTCTCTTAATGGTGGTGTTATGAGTAATACCTGCATTGGAGCAGCATGCATCCAATCTACCGTACTTGGAGACGAAGTCGTTCATGTCGCGAGCGATTTCAGCTTCAATGGTTAGGTTGGGGAAGTAGCCATGAATATTTCTGCCGGGGAATTCTTCGTTCAGCTTTGCAAGAGCAGCATCAACGGTCTCCTGTCTGGAACCGCAGATAGCAACCGCCTCTACGCCTTCCTGCAGCATACGGCGTGCCAAAGCGAAACCGATACCGCGAGTACCGCCAGTGATAAATACTACCTTGCCATCCATAATACCCATTTCAATGATTCTCCTTTCAGATATGGAAATTACACTATTATAGTAACATAGCTTTGTGAACAATACAACAACTCTGCCCTACGGGCCGGAATTTCTTCGTTTTGCAAAAATCCAAAGCTGTCAATTAGGCAAACTGTACAAGGTGTTTTTGGGACGAATTTCAAGTGGTGCTCTATAGAAGACAAATAGTGTGACACATGGACAGTTTTGTCCCAATAGTTGTGCAGGATGAAAAAATCCCACTGAAAGTGTGGCCTTTTCAGTGGGATATATTGTTAAGTGTTTCACAATGTACACATACTGTGCACAAATTATTCCGTTTGTGCGTACTGTTCCAACAGGCCAAAGAGCTTCATGAGCAAAAAATATGCCTGCTGATTCTCTTCGATTGGTGAATTTTCACAAAGCGTTTGGAGCTGGGACAGAAGCTGCTCTGCCTGGCAGGTGCGCTGCTCGTCCAGACGGGCAAACACCGGTGGCGTAGGCAGGGCGTCCGAGCCGGAATGGTAATAGGGGCAGGCTGACACATAGAAGTACACGCCGCTGTTCACATGGCACTCCGTGACCTCCACCTCGTGGGAGGGGCTGAAATCCAGCTTGTGGAAGTGGCAGGGGCTGAAGCAGAAGAAGCTGCCCCGGACGGCGGGGTAATCCTTGGCGTTGATGGTGACGGTGCCTTCGCCGCTGTGGACCAGGAAAAACTCCAGGTCGTTGTGCTGGCGGTAGGGGATGGTCTGCCGGATAATCTTCCGGGCAATGCGGAAGGAGCTGGGGAGAATTTCCTTGGTGAAATAGTCGTGGCTGTAATAGGGGCTGGAGTATTTGCGTTTTTTCATGGCTGTTCCTCCGTGAATCCGGCGCGGTAGGCGCTGGGGGTGATGCCGTTGCGCTGCTTAAACAGCCGGGTGAAGGTGCGTTCGGAGTTGAAGCCGGAGGCCAGAGACACGTCCAGCACCGGCATATCCGACACCACCAGCAGCGCCTCGGCGTATTGCAGCCGGTAGGCCGACAGGATTTCCTTGAAGTTGGTGTTCAGGTGCTCCTGGAGCAGGGTGCGGATGATGTTTTCCGAAATATAGAGATCCCGGGCCATGGTCTTGAGACTGATTTGTTCCCGGTAATTGGTGTGCAGATAGTAAAGAATACGCTCCACGGTTTCGCTGACCATTTTACGGGGCACGGCGGGGGAGCTGATGGCGTATTCCCGGTATTCCTGGGGCGTCATGCCCTTGAGTTCCCGGAAGGTGCGGTAAAAGGCCACCTCGCTGCGGAAGCCGCAATAGGTGGAAATGAAGTGGAAGCTCAGCTCGCTGAAGAGAATGGCCCCGGCGGCCAGGTTAATGCGGGCACGGCTCACGGACTGGGCAAAGTTCATGCCTGTGGTGATGCGCAGCTCTCGGTTCAGGGTGGGCACGCTGACACCGAAGCTGTCAGCCACGTCCTTGGGGTCCAGGTCATCGGCGCAGGCGTAGGCGATAAACAGGCTGAGAATCCAGCCCAGGGGCCACTGATGGCGCAGATGCACATGGGTGGCGGAATACTGCTTGCACAGGTCGATGAACAGATAACTGAGCTGGCCCAGAATGGCGCACTTCATGAGGTTGGCGCCGGAGCCCTGCTGATCCTCGTAGCCGGCAAACTCATCAATGAGGCTTTCGGCTTCCCGGCGGGTGTCACCGGTGAGGGCGTAAACCGGGATGGAGGTGGAAAAGACGTTGAGATTTTCCTCGTCGTTACTGCGGAAAGTCATGTAGCTGGCCAGGGGGTAATCATAGACCAGCACCTGCAGATGCAGGGTGCTGCCCAACTGGGGGCAGATGGAAAATACATGGTAGCTCTGGAGCCAGCACAGGGTGCCGGGCACCAAATTGAACACCACGCCGTTGATGGTGATTTGTCCCAGACCTTCCCGGACATAGATAAACAGGGACTCATCCTCCACTGTGGGGGGCATGAGCTCCGTGATGGCGACGCTCTGCAGATGCAGATATTTATCCGGCCCCGCGAAAATACCGCTCACGGGCTTTTCGCACAGAGGCTGGGCTTTTTGCTGTGTATTCAAGAGGGTGCTCACCTACCTTTTCCTGCAATAATGATAACAAAATACCCGTCAAAATTCAAGTTTCTATAACAGAGCTGCGAAATGATGTAGTAAAATTCGTGATTTTGGCTAATGTATGGATATAATTTCTGCACAAACTTGCGTTTTGCAGTCTAAACGCACAAAAAAGGAGCGCCCATGCTGAGCGCTCCTTCCGTGTTCAGTTTTGCCGACGGTTCAGGCGTTGGCGGCCCGATAAATATTGTACATGTCGGCCTCATAGAGCACCTTAGCAGAGCCTTTATGGCCGCCGGTGGCTTTGGCGCACATCCCGGCCAGGGTGTGCAGGTCTTCGTCTGTGAGGCTCAGACCCAGCTGGTGCAGATCGGTGGGCATACCGATTTCCCGGAAGAAGGCTTCCAGGGCCTCGATGCCCCGGAGGGCAATCTCCCGGTCGCTGCCCGTGGGCTCTGCGCCCATGACGTTCAGGGAAAAGCGCTTGAAGCGGTGCAGGCAGCTATCCAGCACGTATCGTGCCCAGGAGCCCCAAATGGCCGTAAGACCGGCCCCGTGGGCCACGTCGTACATACCGCCCAGGTCGTGCTCCAGGGCGTGGCAGGCGAAGTCCCCGGACTGGATGCCGCAGCCCGTGAGGTTATTGTGGGACAGGGAGCTGGCCCACATGACTTCGGCTCTGGCGTCGTAATTTTCCGGGTCGTCTTTGAGAATGCGGGCGTTGGCCATGACGGTGCGCATAAGGGCTTCGGCGATGGAATCCGTGAGCTCCATGTGGCCGCCGCTGGTGAAGTAGCGCTCCATGGTGTGCATGAGGATATCCGAGCAGCCGCAGAAGGTCTGGTAAGGGGGCACGGTCTGGGTGAGTTCCGGGTTCATGACGGCAAACTTGGGCCGGGCTAAATCGTCGTTATAGGAGCGTTTTAAATGCTCGTCCTCCTTGGTGATGACGGAGGAATTGCTCATTTCAGAGCCGGTGGCGGAGATGGTCAGCACCACGCCGATGGGCAGGCAGGCTGCCGCTCTGCACTTGCCGCTATACAGGTCCCAGACGTCACAGTCATTTGCAACGCCGTAGCCGATGGCCTTGGCCGAGTCGATGACGCTGCCGCCGCCTACGGCCAGAATCAGCTGCACCTGCTCCCGCTTGGCCAGCTCAATGCCGGTGTATACCATGCTCAGTCTGGGGTTGGGCACTACGCCGCCCAGCTCCACATAGGCTACGCCTGCTTCTTCCAGGCTCTGCTTCACCTGGGCCAGCAGTCCGGAGCGGACCACGCTGCCGCCGCCGTAATGCAGCAGCACCTTGGTATAGCCCAGCTCCCGGGTGAGCGTGCCCACCTGCTGCTGGGTGTCCCGGCCGAATACCACCTTCGTGGGGGTGTAATACTTAAAATTGTGCATGGAATGACTCCTTTCCCTGTGGCTGTCAGCTCTCGTGTTCGATGTAAGTGATCTCTTTGTCCGGGGTCAGCTCCACCAAAAGCACCTCGTCGGTGATTTCCGGGTTGAAGCTCAAATCCAGCTGTACGGCCTCCTCGTCAGTGTCGTCGCTGATGACGGCGGCCAGTCGGCGGATGGAGAGAAATTCCACCATACGCTCGTCGGTGAGCTCATTGAGGGGTTCACCGGGGAACAGGGCCTTTACCACGTCTTCCCCCAGCTCGTCCCGGTGGAAGTCCAGGAAAAAGCGCAGGGTGTTGTAGTCCTCGCTGTCCTGCTCCTGCAGCAGATGGCACAGATAGGCTCTGGCCTTCTCGGCAAAGCCGTCGGCGTCATCCAGCCAGGCAGCAACACGCTCCATGGCGTCCTCACTGTCTGTGAGCTCTTCGGAAACGCTCAGGTCGAAGGGCAGCTCGGCGTCGTCCTGGAACAGGTCCAGGTCCTCACCGGGGACGTACTCTACCAGGGGGTACAGCTCGCTTGTTAAGTTCATCTCACATATCTCCTTTTTGGGTTTTCTTTCCGTTTACCTGTAGTCTAGCACGCCGGAGGCCCGCGGGCAATGGGGGAGAAAATTTTTTCCCGGCGGCAGGGAACCTATGCCATTTGTCCTGCGTCTATTTGGACAGAAGGACAGGGCTGGTATAAAATTTCCCCTGTCCCGGAAAATGACCCCATTGGCCGAAGGGTTCGGCCCGGACCATACACTTACAAGATGAAAGGAATCTTAACCATGAAAAAAATGACTGCGATGCTTCTGGCCCTGGTACTGGTGCTGGCCCTGGCTGCCTGCGGCGGCTCCGGCGACGGCAGCGGTGCCCCCTCTGTGGAAAAAGACACCCTGGGTGCTGCCCTGTGGAATGAATTTGAAGCCTATGTTACGGCTCACCCCGAGGCTACCGTCCAGGAAATTTCCGATATGTTAGCCGGCAGCAGCGCTCTGCCGTATCCCATGACCAGCTCTGCCGTTGACCCCAGCTATCTGGCCGGCTTTGCCGGTGAGTACCAGCCTGCGGGCTACCGTGAGGCTTATGCCTTCGGCTCCGATACAACCGCCGTGGCCTTCCAGGGCTATATCTTCCAGGTGGAAGAAGGCGCTGACGCCCAGGCCCTGGCTGACGCTCTGGAAGAAAATGCCGACCCCGCCTGGAACATCTGCATGGCTGCCGATCAGGTGGTTGTGGGCACCATGGGCGACCTGGTGTTCTTCCTCATGTGCCCCATGAGCATGGCATAATTCCGCTTGAACTTTCTCCCAAAACGCAAAGAGCCCCTGACCGATTTTCGGTCAGGGGCTCTTTTTCGCTTATGCCTTTTGGTCATAAATGCAGTGGACGCCCTTGTGGGCGTACATGCCGCCCAGGCACTCCTTATTGCAGCGGATGCAGCGGTGAATGGACTGAGTCTGGCCGGACTGCACCTTGCTTACCCACTGGGGATCGGCGATGAGCTGGCGGCTCATGGCGGCCAGGTCGATGCGTCCGGAGGTGATTTGCTCGGCCACGAAGTCAGGGCTGCTGAGCCCGCCCACACCGCACACGGGGAGGTCTGTGTACTGCCGGAGGGCGTCGCAGAAGGGCAGGAAGCAGCCCTGGGCTCCGAAATCCGGGTGGTCTGCCGGGGGAATGGTGTCCTCCAGCTTACCGTGGTTGGCCAGAGCCACGTGGAAGCCCGTGACGCCTGCCTGCACCAGAGCGGGCACAAATACGGGCAGTTCCTCCAGGGTAACCCCGGCGTTGCCGTAATGGGGCTCCGGCACCCGGATGGAGAGCTTGTAGTCAATGGGCAGCTCCGGGAGCAGCTCCCGGATGGAACGCACGGCCTCCACGGCAAAGCGGGTGCGGTTTTCCGTACTGCCGCCGTATTCGTCGGTGCGTGTATTAAATAAGGAAGAGCTGAAGCTGCCGCACATACGGTCCCCGTGTACCTGCACCATGTCGAAACCGGCTTCCACGGCTTTCTGGGCCGCTGGGCCGAAGGAGGCCGTAATCTCTTTCACCTTTTCCGTGGGCAGGGAGGAGATGTATGCCCCGGTCTGCTGGTTCATGAGGGAGCGCATTTCCATGGCGTCCACCTTGCCCGTGAGCATTTTGGGGATGTATTTCCACATTCCGCCGAAGTGGGTGTCGTTCTGGTGGAGCTGGGCACTGACGAGACAGCCGTGCTTGTGGGCCAGCTGGGCAATGCGCTCATAGTGACTGAAACCACGCTTGGAAAACAGGCCGAAGCCGTGCTTACTCTGTCCCACGGGGACGTCGCCGATAATGAGCATGGCGCAGCCACCGGCGGCAATGTCTTCTAATTTACGGTAGTACTCCTCCCCCCGCAGGCCCATGGTGGTGGGGGCGAAAATAATTCGGTTTTTTAAGGTTACGCTGCCAAAAGTAAAGGGCTGCAGCAAAGATTCTGTATCATGCATCCAAAATGACCTCCTATGCCTTGTTTGCCATCAAATCGTTCATTTCTCCCGGAATATCCTGCCCGGAGGCCAGGGATTCTGCCAAAACGGCGTGTGCGGGAAATGCGGAGCAGACCGGCGTGGGGTGCGTGCAATGTTCATGGGATAGTACCTCGCTGCGTGGGGAAAGGGGAGTTGATTTTTTACCGGCACAAGTATAGACCCCCGGTTTTTGCATGTCAAGATTTCGTTAAGACTTGTACCACGTTTGCTGATATCTGCCCCAAAATGGGACAGCGGCAGGTTCGGACGCAAAAAAACACCCCCGTCAGGATGACGGGGGTGTCGGATTTATCGGGGAACTAATCAGATGACCAGCCAGCCCATGTATCGGGCAAATTCACCCAGCAGGATGAAGACCAGAATGATGGGGGCAACCCAGCGGATCATCACTTCGTACATACGCTTCATGACGAAACGGTCGCCGTTCTTCATGACTTCGTCGGACACCACATCGGAGCCCACCACGTGGCCGATGAGAATGCAGGTCAGCAGCGCCACGATGGGCATCAGCATGGAGTTGGTGATGAAGTCGAAGAAGTCCAGGAAGGCCATGCCCAGGGGCTGAATCATGCTCAGAGGACCGTAGCCCAGGCAGCTCAGGGTGCCCACGGCGATGGTGACCAGGGTGATGAGCACAGCGGTGACCTTACGGGAAGTGTGCAGAGTGTCCTGGACAATGGACAGGCAGGTTTCCAGCAGGGAAATGGAGCTGGTCAGTGCGGCGAAGAACACCAGCAGGAAGAAGGCAAAGCCGATGAAGTTGCTGCCGGGCATGGTCTGGAAGACCTTGGGCAGTACGCCGAACATCAGGCCGGGACCGGCAACAATGCCGTCTGCGGTGCCGCCGTTGAAGGCGATGACCGGGGGAATGATCATGAGGCCGGCCAGGATGGCGATGATGGTGTCGAAAATCTCGATCTGGGCCACGGCGGGCTCCAGCTTATCCTGGTCCTGCATATAGGAACCGTAGGTAATCATAATGCCCATGGCCAGGCTCATGGAGTAGAACAGCTGGCTCATGGCGCCCAGAACCGTGGCGATGGACAGCTGGGAGAAGTCGGGCAGCAGGAAGTACTTGATGCCTTCCTTGGCACCGGGCAGGGTGCAGGAGTAAATGGCGATGAACATGCTCAGCAGAACCAGAACAGGCATCATCACCTTGCTGCACTTTTCAATGCCGCCTTCAACGCCGAATAGAACGATGACGCCCGTGATGCCCACGAACAGAATGAACCAGGGCATGGGGGAGTTGGTGAGGCCGGGGGAGGCCACCGTGATGAAGTTATCGAAGTAGGTTTCGGCGGTCAGTGCCAGGCCGTTGCCCATGATGAACTCAAACAGATATTTGATGACCCAACCACCGATTACGCAGTAGTAGGGCACAATCAGGAAGGGAATCAGGGAGGCTAAACCACCCAGGAACTTGAACTTCTCGTTCAGTTTGCCGTAAGCGCTGATGCAGCTCAGACGGGTTTTGCGGCCAATGGCAATTTCTGCAATCATCAGGGCAAAGCCAAAGGTAATGGCCAGTACGATGTACATAAACAGAAAAATGCCGCCGCCGTAACGGGCAGCCAGGTACGGGAATCTCCACAGATTGCCCAGACCCACAGCAGAGCCGGCTGCGGCCATAACGAAGCCCAGGCGGCTGGAGAAGCTACTGCGATTGTTAGTCATCTTCTTCACCTCTAATATCTCTCTATAGAATAATTATCATTATGCCATAGATTTTTATTGATAGCAAGGAAAAGACGAAAATCTTTTTTGCTTTCGTGCCTATGCACAAAAAAGATTGTTCATTAATTCGTAAAAGTGCTAAAGTGCCAGAGCGTTTTTGCCCATTTCTGTACCCCCTATGTGGGCAGAGCGCGGAAAATCCGGGGGCCCAGACTTTCCAGCACCTGGATTCTATGGTAGAATAAGGCACCAAAGCCAAGAAAAATAAGAGATTTAGATAAGGTGTTGAATGAATTTGTACGCACGCGTTTACGTGGAAATCACCAATATTTGCAACTATAATTGCTCCTTCTGCCCCAAAAACCAGAGGGCGCCCGGCCGCATGACCATGGAGCAGTTCAAGACCGTAGCCGATAAGCTGAAGGCCGTCACCAATTATATGTACTTCCATGTGATGGGGGAGCCCCTGACCCACCCGCTGCTGCCGGACTTCGTGCGGTATGCCAAAGCCTCCGGCTTTAAGCCCGCCATTACCACCAACGGCAGTCTGCTGCCCCAGCGTGGCCGGGAGCTCATTGACGCCGGGGTATATAAGGTGAACATTTCCGTCCACAGCTTCGAGGACGGCAGCGAGGAGGAGTATATCCGGTATCTGAGCCAGTGCGCCGACTTTGCCGACGAGGCCAGCCGCTCAGGCGTTCTCACGGTGCTGCGGCTGTGGAACCGGGACCACGACGACGGGCGCAACATCAGCACCCTGGACTTTTTCCGCAATCGCCTGGAGGGCGAGTGGAAGGAGGGCACACGGGGCTTCCGCATCCGCAATAAGCTGCACATTGAATACGGCGACCGCTTTACCTGGCCGGACATGACCTGCGAGGACGCAGGAAGCAGCGTGTTCTGCTACGGGCTGAAGGACCACTTCGGCGTGCTGTGCGACGGCACCGTCATTCCCTGCTGCCTGGACCACGAGGGGGATATTGCCCTGGGCAACCTCTTCACCCAGGACATTGAGGAGATTCTGGAAGGCCCCCGGGCCCGGGCCATGCGCCAGGGCTTCCAGCGCCGCCAGGCCACCGAGGAGCTGTGCCGGAAGTGCGGCTACGCCCGACGCTTCGGGTGATAGGGTCTTAGCCTCCCCTTGAGGGGAGGTGGCAGTCCGCAGGACTGACGGAGAGGTGAACCGCAGCGGCGTACTGCTCAGGTGCCATTTTGTGTGGGGATGTATTCTGGGCGGTAATGAATGAGACTTAATAAAGACACGGCCTCGGTTCACCTCTCAGTCGCCTTTATCGGGCAGCCTGGCCCTCGTTGTGCCAAACGATTCCCGTCTGCCGACGCAGCCGCCAATCGTGGCACTGCCTTTATAGCCCCTTGCTTCATCTGCCACAGGCAGCGCTGCGGGGCTATACCCTTAAGGGGAGCCATGATGATGCAGTGCAAGACGGAACGCATCCATATCCTGACGGTTACGTCTTTGCGGCGAAGCCCGTCGCAACTATTACCGCAGCAAAAGTCGGCGCAGGCACCCAAAATTAGCAAAAATGTACGTACTCGAATTGAAAAAAGGAGGAATACGGGATGAATGAAGTGATTCGTCAGCTGGCTGAGCGTAAGTCTGTGCGCTCGTTTACCGACCGGCCTATTGGTCAGGCAGAAAAACAGGCCATACTCCGGGCTGCCGTGGAGGCCCCCACAGCGGGCAACCAGCAGCTGTACACCATTCTGGACATCACGGACAGCGCCATTAAGGCCCGTCTGGCGGAAACCTGCGACCATCAGCCCATGATTGCCAAGGCCCCCATGGTGCTGGTGTTCTGCGCCGACTGCAAAAAGTGGTACGACGCCTTCCGTGCCTCCGACTGCGCACCCCGCCTGCCGGAAGTGGGCGACCTGATGCTGGCCGTGTGCGATACGGTCATTGCTGCCCAAAACGCCGTGACCGCCGCACAGAGCCTGGGCATCGGCTCCTGCTATGTGGGGGACGTGATGGAAAACTGTGCCGCCCAAAGAGCGTTGCTGCACCTGCCGGACTACGTGTTCCCCGCAGCCATGGTGATTTTCGGCTACCCCACAGACCAGCAGCTGGCCCGGCCTAAGCCGGAGCGGGCAAAGATGGAGTACATCGTCCATGAAAACGGCTACCATCCTTTGAGCCCCCAGGCCCTGGAGGAAATGTGGACCCCCAGAGCGGGCAGCCAGGACTACCGCAGCTATATGCAGAAGTTCTGCGACCGGAAATATAACAGCGCCTTTTCCCGGGAGATGAGCCGCTCTGTACGGGAGTATTTGAGCCAGTTCCACTAAATGGGGTTCCGACCTTGGGTTTCGTCCCGTACCGGGCCTCTGAGCCCTTGACAAGGTCATATTCTGTCATCTATAATAGAGGATAAGCAAAAGATCCGCGCTTACGGTGAGTATTACCGTGAGCGCGGTTTTTTCTATGGCAAAATTTTCAGCAGGAGGAATGTAGGATGAAACATCTGAACAAAAAAACCGTCATTAATTTACTGGCTGTTGTGGTGGGCAATTTTATTTATGCCTTCGCCGTCAAGCTGTTTCTGCTTAACGCCGACCTGATCACCGGCGGCACCATCGGCATCGCCCTGACCATGAACCATTGGTTCGGTCTGGAAGTCACGGACGTGGTGTTCATCTTCAATACCGCCATGCTGATTTGGGCCTGGTTCGGCCTGGGCAAGGGCTTCGTGGTCACCACCATCGCCAGCTCTTACCTGTACCCCTTCTTTATCGACGTGCTGGACTGGACCATGGGCAACCTGATTATTACTGCCGACCCCATGCTGAACGCCCTGTTCTGCGGCATCGGCATCGGCATCAGCCAGGGCATCGTCATCCGGGCCGGTTCTTCCACCGGCGGCTGCGATGTGCCCTGCATCCTCATGGCCAAGCACCTGCATATTCCCGTAAGTATTGCAGTTTATGCCCTGGATATGGTAATCTTACTCATGCAGCTCACCTTCTCCGACGGAGAAATGGTGCTGTACGGTATCGTCATGGCCGTGGTGTACACCATCACCATGGATAAGATGTTCATGCTGGGCCTGAGCCGCACGGAGCTCAAAATCATCTCCCCCAAGACTGAGGAGATTACCCAGGCCATCTTCCGGTCTGTTGACCGGGGCGTCACGCTGCTGGACGCCAAGGGCGGCTATACCGGCAACGAGATGAGCGTTGTCATGACGGTGCTGAGCAACCGCGAGCTCAGCCGCATCCAGGAGCTGGTGTACGACATCGACCCCACCTGCTTCATGGTTATTAACCGCGTCAGTGAAGTCCACGGCCGTGGCTTCACCATGGGAAAAGACGACTAACACAATTTTTTGGAGGTTTTATGAAACGATTTTCTGCGCTGCTCTGCGCTCTGACTCTGCTGCTGGCCCTCACCGCCTGCGGCGGCTCTGCGTCCGGTGACGCACTGCCCGGCATATCCCTGGAGGGGGCTGTGCTGGAGCAAACCGTGGATACCTATTCTGCCGAAACCGGCAAGGGCATCCGCTTCCAGGTGTACAGCTTCCCCGAAGCTGCCCCCAATCTGGAGCGGGAAAAAGCCTGGGCGGCTCTGCCCATGGACGGCACCCTGATTTCCAGCCTGTACGGCGGACCCATCCAGACGTCCGGCGGCATTTTGTGCGCTGCGCCTCTGTTCGCTGACGGGGAGGGCGTACCCCTGGCCCCCGTGTTTGAGCACGGATACGCCATGTTCCGGGACCGTCACCCGGACGCTAAAGCCAACGACCCCACGATTCTCTTCGACCGGGACAAGCTGCATTTCGACCTGAACGTCTTTGACAGCGACTCCGGCCTGCTGTACCTCATGAGCATCGACACCTGAGGGGCACAGTAGAATTTATCCAACCCACAAATAAAACAGCGTCCCGGACAAAACTTTGTCCGGGACGCTGTTTTATACAAAGAAATGAGGTCTGGCAGCAGGCTGTCGGAGCTTACTCCTCCGGGCTGTCTTTGACGATTTGCTGCCCACAATGGGGGCACGTCTTGGGCAGGCCGAATTTCATGCGGAGATACCCGCCGCAGAACGGGCAGTGAATCCGTGGGGCCACGAAAAACAGGGCAATCAGGGCCAGGCCCATGCCCGCAAACATGACCGTGAGATTATCCAGCACATACAGGCCAAATAAGATAACAAGCGCCCCGGAAACCACCAGAAAGCCGTACCAGTGGTCCAGCTTCTGCATTTTCAGGCATTCCTGCTCCAGTTCTTCTTTTGTCTTTTTCATGGTGTTTCTTCCTCCTTGGCAGCGGCTTAAACGGCTGAGATGCGGGGAATCTTTCTCTCATCATAGCACGATTACCCGGCCCGTACAAGATGGGGGCCCGGAAAGAAAAAGCCAGCAGGGAAGTCCCGGACTTCCTTGCTGGCTTTGAATTTTACGCTGATTTACTTATTGGCTGCGGCTTCCCGTGCTTCACGGGCGTCCTCAATGGCGTCTTCCTTTGCCTCGGCGTCTTCTGCTTCCTTCCGCAGAACCTGACGCAGACCGGTGTCGATGAGGCCGAAGGGGCGGACCAGGTGGGTCTGCAGGCTCTCGCACAGGTTTGCCAGAGCGGCACGGTTCAGCTTGCCGGAGTCCTTACGGGGCAGGGCGTCCACGTACTCGATGGTCTTGGGCACCTTGAAGGGCAGCAGATACTTCCAGCCGTAACGGCGGAACTCGTCGTAGGTCATTTCCCGCTTGGCTTCAATGACGGCGTGGATGCGGCGGCCCCATTCGGGGTCGGGGATGCCTACGACCACCATGTCCACAATGTCGGGGTGCTGCAGGAAGGCGTTTTCCACGTCCACTGCGTACACGTTTTCACCGCCGGTGACAATCATGTCGCTGCGGCGGTCGGCAAAGTACATATAGCCGTCCTCGTCCACATAGCCCATGTCGCCTACGGAGCGGTAGCCACGGCCTGTATCGCTGAGCTGGCTGCGGCCGACGTACTCGGTTTCCAGGTAGCCGCCGGAGGGGGTCATGAAGATTTCGCCCACTTCTCCTGCGGGCAGGGGATTGCCCAGCTCGTCACGCACTTCGATGCGGCAGCCGCCGTAGGGACGGCCTACGCTGCCTCTGTGCTTCAGCCACTCGTCGCCGCGGATGACGGTCATGCCGATCATTTCGGTCATGGAGTAGATTTCAAACACGTTCTTTGCCCCCAGGAGCTTAATCCAGAACATTTTGAGCTCAGGGCTGCAGTAGCCGCCGGTGTGGCTCAGGGCCTTCAGGGTCTTGAAGTCGTCGGGGTTGAAGCTGTCCAGCTTCATGATGCGGTGCATGAGGGTGGGCACCATCTGCACGCACTCAATGCCGTATTCTTTAATGTAGCGCTCAATGGCAATGGGCTTGAAGTTATTGGGCATGACCACCAGGTTGCCGCTGTTGAGGCCGGAGAAGGTGGCGGAGCAGGGAGCGCCGTGGAACATGGGGCCGCACACCAGCTGGCGGCAGCCGAAGAACTGGCCGGTCATGAAGAACCAGCTCATGAGGGACTCGTCGGATTCACCGGCGGGGCGCTTAATCTTAATGAGTTTGGGCTTGCCGGAGGAGCCGCCGGTGGTCTGGGCACGGCTGGGGTTAGCCAGCACGTCGGGGGGCATCTTATCGGAGTAAGCATCCAGGCGGTGCATGAGGTTGCTGGAGTCAAACCCGGTGTAGCCTTCGGGCAGATAGCCGTCGCAGACGATGATGGTGGGCTTGGCCATTTCGGCAAAGGTATCAATTTCTGCGTCCGTGGAGCGGGGGGCGATGGGCAGATAGCAGGCGCCGTTCTTCCAGGCTGCATAGGCGCACAGCACGTTGCAGATGGTGTTGGGCAGGCAGGTCATAATGGTGCTGGTGTTGGTCACACCGTTTTCCTTGAACAGCCAGGCCATCTGGTTGGACTTGATATACAGCTCCTGCCAGGTGATGGTTTTAATTTCGGTTTCTTCTTTATTGATTTCAATGATGGCGATTTCGTTGGGCTTTTCCTTGGCGATGGACTCGATCTGGCGACCGGTGGAGACAAAGGTGGGCTCAAAAGCCATCTGGCTCTTATTATAAATGTTGAAGTGCCGCAGTGCTCGGACTTCCTGCACGGTGGGGAGTTTATTTTCGTTGATCATCATATACCTCTTTTATCGGTCACTGCCCCGACGGGCAGGTGTGTAGGGGAACTTGCAGGCGGTGCATGGGCACCACTGTGTAAACTATAAACTATGAAGCGGGAGCCATGAGCGCCAAAAAGCGTTTAAATACTAACGATTTGAAAAAATAAACGGATAATTTACCCGTAAAGTCGGGAAAATTGACAGAAATGCTAAATTTGTTGGAGAAATCAGCGGGGAAAAGCCCGGAAGCATTGTCAAACCGCGGAAAATTTTGTACCATAGGGGAGGCGAAAGCCACAACCCTATGAACAGTAGGAAGGACGAATCATGAAACGACTTGTGAAATTTCTCTGCCTCAGTCTGGCCCTGTGCCTGCTGACGGCCTGCGGCCACCAGGGCGGCCAGGGCTCCGGCCTCAAATCCAACCCCGTTTGGATGATGTACGAGGAAGCCGGCGGCATCGTGAAAAGCCCGGAAGGCAAAAATATTTTTGAATACCACTATTATAAGCCCGTGCTCCGCACTGAGGGCACGGCGGCCGATTACATCAACAACAAGCTGGATAACGCCAACACCGCTTTTGTGTACGGCGAGACCGGCATTGACGGCCTGACCAAAAAGGCCCAGCGGGAATATCAGGCCGGGTGGTTCTCCTGCTACCAGCGCAGCCGCTACATTGACGAGGCCCGCATTGACGATACGGTGCTGAGCCTGGTATACGAAGACACCATTTACACCGGGGGCCTCCAGGCCCAGGTGAGCACCTACGGCATGAACTTTGACCTGAATGCCGGGACGGAGCTGCGTCTGGGCAGTCTTACGGAGGACGAAACCGCCCTGCGGACCTTCTGCACCCAGTACATTCTCACGGAGCTGAAAACCGCCGACTACCGGAATCAGCTCTACGCCAACTATGACCAGCGTATCAGCGGTATCCTGGATAACTGGTGCCTCACCGACGAGGGCCTGTGCTTCATTGCCCAGCCCTACACCATTTCTCCGGGCTCGGAAACCACCTATTACTTCACTGTCCCCTATGCCGAGCTCCAGGGCAAAATCGGCATGAAGTGGATGCCCGGCCCCTTTATCGGCAGCAGCGGCGATGTGAGCGTCAGCACGGCTGACGGCCCTGCCCAGTTTGCCGTGCAGGCAGACGGGGATGTGTATAGCTTTACCCCTAACGGCAACCTCTATGACTTTTCCATTGAGCGGGTGAAGGCCGTATGGGAGGGCAGACAGAACGTCTATGAGCCCGTGAACCAGCTGCTGTACTCTCCCGTGGTGGGCGACGGACAGAGCTTCACCGTGCAGCTGAGACTGCCGGAAAACGTGCCCAATCTGCTGGTGCGCTATAAGCTGTCTGACGGCAGCGATGCCCAGTTTTTCCTGATGAATCGCAACGGCCAGCCCGTACTGGAGGCCGTACCCCAGCATATTCCCACATAATTCGGATGAAAGGCAGGTGCTGACGCCATGGCCATTCCCTTTAAGCCAGCGCAGCTCAAGGAACTACTCCAGCGCCACCAGGCGCTGCAAAGCACCCTGCGGGAAGCCGCAGGCTATGAAGCAGAAACCCGATCCCAGGCCGCACTTGCGGCGGGGCTCTTGCAGCAGGAGCTGCTGCGGGAGGTATTCCGCGGTACCCGTGGAGGAGCTGGGTCGGCAGAAGCCCGGTTTGCGCTTTAAGCCCCTGAAAGATGCGGGCTACAACACGGTGGCGGACCTCATGGGGGTGCCTGTCCGGCATCTCACGGCCATTAACGGCGTGGGCCAGCAGACCGGCGCCGACCTGTGCAATTTGGTGCAGGAGCTGGAAGACCAGGCCGCAGCGGGCTTGGTGCTGAAACTGAACTACGACGCCCGTTCTACCGCCTCGGACAGTCTGGTGCAGAGCCTGTACCGTTTCCGGACCTGGCAGAGCTGCACCGGGGACATCCCCAGCCTGCGCAGAATCCAGTCCCGGACCATTGAACCGGCCATAAAGGCCGCCCAGGTGGGCACAAGCCGCCTGAAGTGGCTGTTTACCGGCGGCAAGAAGAAGCAGGACGCCGAAAGCGCCTACGACACCCTGAAAAAGCACGACCGGGGGGACTATCGCCAGAAAATCGAAGCCCTGGAAGGCGTGCTGCTGGATTTGCGCGCTGTCCTGCCGGAAACGGCCTGGACGGACTTCATGCACGCCCCTCTGGACTACTATCAGCTCATTGAGGAGCTGGCTCCCGGCCTATTTGCCCAGGAAAAGAACCAGGTTTACGGTCTGCCCGAAGAACTGGCCCAGGGCATTGCGGCCCAGGAGCTCCATTTGGACGGTCTGCGCTGCACCCTGCGTCCCTACCAGACCTGGGGCGTGAAGTATATTTTAAAGCAGGAGCGGGTGCTGCTGGGCGATGAAATGGGCCTTGGTAAAACGGTCCAGGCCATTGCCGCCATGGTGCACCTGCATAACGACGGGGCCACCCACTTTTTCGTGGTGTGTCCTGCCAGCGTCATGTCCAACTGGTGCCGTGAGGTGAAAAAGTTCAGCGACATTCCCGTCATTGCCGTGCATGGCAGCGACCGGGGCGAAGAACTGGCCCAGTGGATGCAGGAGGGCGGCGTGGCCGTCACCACCTACGATACTGCCCGGCGTCTGACGCTGCCGGAGGGCTTCCACCCGGCCATGCTGGTGGTGGACGAGGCCCATTATGTGAAAAATCCCAAGGCCCTGCGTACCCAGGCCGTGTGTGCCATGAGCGACCGGTCGGAGCGGGTGCTGTTTATGACCGGTACCGCCCTGGAAAACCGGGTGGAGGAAATGATTTACCTCATGTCCCTGCTGCAGCCGGAGGTGGCCCAGAGCGTTGTGGGCATGGAGTCTCTGGCCAAGGCAGAGGTGTTCCGACTGGCCGTTGCCCCGGTATATTACCGCAGACGCCGGGAGGACGTGCTCACCGAGCTGCCGGAGCTCATCGAGCAGCAGGAATGGTGCACCATGGGCAAGGCCGAGGCCCAGGCTTACCGGGAAGCGGTGTTCAGCGGAAACGTCCCCGCCACCCGCCGGGTGTCCTGGAATGTGGAAAATCTGGCCCAGTCCAGCAAGGCCCAGCGTCTGCTGGAGCTGGTGGAAGAAGCCGCCCAGGAAAACCGCAAGGTGCTGGTGTTCTCCTTCTTCCTGGATACCATTGCCAAGGTGCGCCAGCTGCTGGGCGACCGGTGTGTGGAGTCCATTGATGGCTCTGTCGCCCCGGAACGCCGCCAGGAAATTCTGGACGAGTTTGCCGCAGCCCCTGCCGGGGCAGTGCTCCCGGCCCAGATTGTGGCGGCCGGTACGGGCCTCAACATCCAGACGGCCAGCGTGGTCATTCTCTGCGAGCCTCAGTTCAAGCCCTCCACGGAAACCCAGGCCATCAGCCGGGCCTACCGTATGGGCCAGGGCCGAAACGTGCTGGTGTACCGCCTGCTGTGCGACGACAGCATTGACGAGCGCATGGTGGAGCTGCTGGAAGAAAAGCAGAAGACCTTCGACGCCTTCGCTGACGAGTCCGTGGTGGCCCAGCAGACCCAGGACATGGAGCTGCCGGAGCCGGAAATCGACAAGGCCAGCTTCTCCGGACTGCTGGAACAGGAAGCCCAGCGCCTCCAGGAAACTGCATAAGAAAACCGCACCGATGCCTGTTAGGCTCGGTGCGGTATGTTTTTATTTGGGACACAGATGCAAAACTGAGAAAAACAATTTGCTGCTTCTCCGGGGAAAAGGTGGTATACTGTAAGTGGAAAAGATCACCGTAAAGGAGGCATCTATATGTGGTGGAAGGTACTGTTATTGGTCGCCGCCATTGTCTGGATCGGTGGTGACTGGCTGGTGAAATTGGTGAACCGGCCTTTGTGGGATAAGCTGCAGCTGCCCGAAACTCTGCTGCTGACCGCCGTAAGCCTGGGGGTACTGCTGTACCTGGCCCGGCTGGTGACGGAACGGCTCCCGGTATTCGGCATGGCCCTTTGGCTGGGCGTTGCCCTTGCTCTGCTGCTGGGAAACCTGAGTGCATGGCGGCAGTACCGGGCTGCAAGACGGCTCCGGCCCATGGAATGAACAAGCGTCAATCGGTAATAGAAAGAGGCCGTACCCTTTTGGGTACGGCCTCCGTGTTTTTTAGTCTTCCGGGCTGTCGTCCTGGTTTTTCTTTGCCAGACCTGCGGCAATGGTGAGCACCACGAAAATGGCCACCGCCAGCATGAGGGCCATAAAGACCCCTGCGCCCAGGGCGTTCTGGAAGTTGCCTTCGTTGCGGTAGCTCACGGCCAGCCAGAAGCCGCCCAGCACCAGACCCACAGCTGCGCTGAGCAGCAGATTGGTCTTGAAGCCCGGGGCAAAGCGCCGGCTCCAAATGCCGTTTTTCACGCAGCGCACGCACAGGTACACCGCCAGCACCACCAGCAGCACGCCTTCCCCGGCAATCATCTCCAGGCCGCCGCTGCCCAGGGCAATTTGGCCGTAAATGGACAGAAACAGGCCCCAAAAGGCCAGCCAGAAGCCGGTGTGCTCAATTTCCAGCAGCTTGTGCTGCTTGGGGGTGGGTTCTTCGTTTTTTCGGTTAAACATAGGCCGAAGCCTCCTTTATGAGTCAGTGAGAGAAAAAGCAGACGCCGAAAGGCTCGGCGTCTGCTGGGATGGGCTGGATTACACCACGCCGAGACCCTCTGCGGGGTGCTCCGGCATATAGCAGGGCATGGTACGCAGTTTAAACAGGTTCAGCTTGTGGAGATAATCAATGCGGGCCTTGGTGGCCTCGTCCTCAATGACGCCGGTACGGATGTACTTGTCCAGTACTTCGTAAGTAAAGCCCAGCTTATCTTCGTCGGTTTTGCCGCTGAGGCCGTCGGCAGGGGGCTTTTCAATGAGCACCTCCGGCAGACCCAGGAAGCGGCCGATGGCCTTCACTTCGTGGACGGTCATCTGGGCCAGGGGGCTGAAGTCACCGGCAGAGTCGCCGTAGCGGGTGGAGTAGCCCACCCAGTCCTCGGACAGGTTGCAGGTGTTGGCCACACGGCCGTTCATGGACTGGCTCACGGCATACAGGGTGGACATTCTGATGCGGGGCGGCAGATTGATGCGGGTCTGCTCCGTGACGGGGACGCCTGCACGGTCAAGGCTTTCCAGCACGCCCTTGGTGGCTGCCCGGACGTTGCAGGTGTAGTGGGGGATATCCAGCACGTCCACCAGCATCTGGGCGCAGTCAATATCGGACTGCTCGCCGTCGGGCATCAGCACGCCCACCACGCGCTCACGGCCCAGGGCCTTCACGCACAGGGCGGCCACAACGCTGGAGTCCTTTCCGCCGGAAATGCCCACTACCGCTTTGCAGTCTTTGCCGTTTTCATCAAACCAGGTTTTGATCCAGTCCAGAATCGCACCGGTTGTTTTTTCTACGTCAAACATAGTGATTCTCCTTTAAGTAAAAGTATCCGCTTTAGGTCTATTATAGCCTGTTTGGCGGGGCTTCGGCAAGGGAAACATTTCCGCAGTTTTTTCCCCGGCTGCATTGTAATGAGCCGGAGAAAAGAGTATAATAAAGCGTTAAATCTAAGAAATTTGGAAGTGAACTTCATGTCTATAACCACTACCCTCGGCATCCTGGCCGGCCGCAGCGTCAAGCTGGCCGCTAAAATCCTGCACCGCGGCGGCACCGCCAAGCCCGGTGAAATCGCACTGAAGCTGTGCCCCAATCTGGTGGAGCAGCTGGCCCGGGATATGCACATCATCGTCATCACCGGCACCAACGGCAAAACCACCACCGCCCGCATCGTGGAGCAGGGCCTTACCGACGCAGGTATCAGCTGCACCGCCAACCGCAGCGGCGCCAACCTGCTCAGCGGCATCGCCACCATGCTCATGGAAAACTGCAGTCTGTCCGGTCAGCCCCGGAGCAAGGTCGCCGTGGTGGAATGCGACGAGGCCGCCTTCCGCAAGGCTGTGCCCCAGCTGCAGCCGGAGGTCATTCTGGTGACGAACCTTTTCCGGGACCAGCTGGACCGCTACGGCAGCATGGAAAACGTGCTGGGCTACATCCGTGAGGGCATTCAGGGTGCCCCCAAGGCCAAGGTCTGCCTGAACGCCGACTGCTCTCTGGTGGCCTCTCTGGGCGACGATGTGGAAAACGAGTGCTTCTACTACGGCATGGATGAGCACATGGGCGGCGGCGCAGCGCCTGAGGTTTCTGCGGCTCCCAACTGCATCCGCTGCGGCACCCCCTACGAATACGATTACCGCATTTACGGCCATCTGGGCGGCTTCAAGTGCCCCCAGTGCGGCTATAAGCGCCCCGACTCCGCCCTCACGGTCACTGAGCTTGTGGGCCGTGACGCCGACAGCTCCACCGTAAAGGTGCTGCACGACGGCAAGACCTACACCATGCGGGTCAATCTGCCTGCTGATTACAACATCTATAACGCCCTGGGTGCAGTCAGTGCCCTGACGGCTTACGGCGTGAGCCTGGACAGCGCTCTGGGCAGCTGCGAGAGCTTCTCCTGCGGCTTTGGCCGTATGGAAAAGCTGGAAAGCGACAAGGCCACCTACCGCATGGTTCTGGTGAAAAATGCCGTGGGCTGCGACCAGGTGATTTCCTACATGTGCAGTCTGGACGAGGATTTCCTGCCCGTGTTCCTGCTGAACAACAAGCCCGCCGACGGCACGGATATCTCCTGGATTGAGGAGGCGTCCTTCGAACGTCTGGCCGAAAAGCACGGCCACGAGGCCATGGTGGCCGGTATGTGTGCCCATGAGCTGGCTGAGCGCCTGATTCAGGCCGGCTTCAGCGCCGACGGCGTTGTGGTGGAGCAGGACCTGGACCGTCTGGTGGAGCGTATGGAAGCCAGAGGCGGCAACGTCTTTGTGGTGCCCAATTACACCTCCATGCTGGACATTCACCACAAGCTGGCCCAGAAGTGCGGCAGCAAGGAATTCTGGGAAGAGTAAAGATTCAGTTAAATACAGATGCACCCCGTGAGCCTTTGGCTCCGGGGTGCTTTCCGTTTGTGAAAAGAGTATAAACAATCGGCCAAAAATTTACCGTAAGTTCAAGTTTTTCTAATTTTTGTCCATTGTCAGAAACTGTCATAATATGCTACCATATATGCCGTACTAGAATGAATACGGGCATTGGACATACACTAATGCCAGACCATAGACTTTATGACTTTCGGAGGAAAACGATATTGATGAGAAGAACCAAGATTATTTGCACCATGGGCCCTGCTACTGATGACGTGAACGTCGTCAAGGAAATGATTACTGCCGGTATGAACGTTGCACGCTTCAACTTCAGCCACGGTGACCATGCCGAGCACCTGGAGCGCATGAACATCGTTCGCCAGGCCCGTAAGGAGCTGCGTAAGCCTCTGGCTTTGCTGCTGGATACCCGTGGCCCCGAAATTCGCACCGGCGTTTACACCTGCGGCAAGATTGAAATTCAGGACGGCCAGGACTTCACCCTGACCACCCGTGACATTGAGGGCGACCAGTCCATCGTGTCCATTAACTACATGGGCCTGCCCGCCGACGTTAAGGAAGGCACCCAGATCCTCATTGACGACGGCCTGGTGGCTTTTGAGGTCAAGTCCGTCGAAGGCACCGAAATCCACTGCGTAGCGAAAAATAACGGCACCCTGTCCGGCCGCAAGAGCGTCAACGTCCCCGGACTAAAGCTTAATATGCCTTACCTGTCCGAAAAGGACGAGGCTGACCTGATTTTCGGCTGTGAGCAGCAGGTGAACTACATTGCCGCTTCCTTCTGCCGTTCCGCACAGGACATGAAGGACCTGCGTGCCGTACTGAACGCCCACGGCGGCGAAAAGATTCAGATTATCGCTAAAATTGAAAATATGGAAGGCGTGCAGAACATCGAGGAGATTCTGGACCAGGTTGACGGCATCATGGTTGCCCGCGGCGACCTGGGCGTAGAAGTGCCCTTCGAGTGCCTGCCCATCATCCAGAAGGAGCTCATCAAGGCTGCCGTACATCACGGCAAGTTTGCCGTCACTGCCACCCAGATGCTGGACTCCATGGCCAAGAACCCCCGTCCCACCCGTGCAGAGGTGTCCGACGTGGCAAACGCCGTTTTCGACGGCACCAGCGCCATCATGCTCTCCGGCGAAACCAGCGTAGGCAAGTACCCCGTGGAAACTGTTTCCACCATGAGCGCCATTGCCCAGAACGCCGAGGGCCACATCAACTATGAGGGCCGCCGCCGCAACCGCAACGAGTTCATGGATATGGAACTGGTGGGCGACGAAAAGACCAACGCCATCGCACTGGCCGTCTGCACCACCGCTGAAGCCCTGGACGCCAAGTGCATCGTAGCCTTCACCGATTCCGGCTCCACCGCCCGTGCCATCTCCGGCCGCCGTGCAGCCAACATGATTGTGGGCGCTACCCCCAACGAGTCCCGCTTCCACTCCATGAGCATCAACTGGGGCGTGCAGCCCTGCCTGGTGAGCAAGGTCAACAGCTCCACCGAGCTGTATGCCCAGGCCGTCCGTGCCGCTGTGGAAACCGCAGGGGCTAAGGTGGGCGATATCATCATCGTCACCGCCGGTATGCCCGTAGGCCATGTGAACTATACCAACACCATGCGTGTCATCCAGATTACCCATGACATGCTGGCCTTCTCTTTTGAAGAAAACGTCTGAGTCAATGCAGTCCGCCCCCATGAAGCACAGCTTCACGGGGGCGGTTTTTTCTGCCCGGAAACGGGAAAAAGCGGAACAGCCACCGGCTGTTCCGCTTTTTTGCTAGGGTATGGAGAAGAAGGAGACACAGTGTTTCTCTTGGCAAAAACACTGTGATGTTATCAAAATGTATTTAAGGAACGGATAAATCACTGATTTGTCCGTCACTGATAGTATACCATACTCCGTTAGCATTGGCTACCAGAAAAACAGGCCGGTCATGTAAATCTTACAGGGCCTTTTGACGGAGTTATTCGTCAAGATTGACAAATAATAAACAAGTGTACCGCCCATGAAGAACAGAAGGGGAGCAGGGCCGGCATATGGGGCCCGTGTGGGATGTATGGAACGTGTGAAACTTTCCGTGCTGCGGGACAGTGCCGGAAATCTGGGCAACTTCTGCCCCTGACGGGATAGCCCGGGCCGTGGTATACTATAGATATAAGGAGCTGAGGCCCATGATACTGGTACACCACGCAGTGCGTCGGTGCTTGCCCCGCACTGCTTAGACCGGACTACTATACGCCTGTAAAGGAGGTCTATGCTATGCGTCTATCCGATTTTATTTTTATGCTGCAAACCCCGGCGGCCATGGCCATTGCTGCGGCGCTGTTTGTGGCGGTGACTTATTGGCTGTTCACCCAGGGTGAGCGTCTGCCCCAGTGGGCCGGCGTGACGCTGCTGGTGCTGGACTGCGTGGCCGTCTGCTATTTCGCCTTTATTCTGTGGACTCTGGTGCACTTCGGCGCCATTTTGCTGGCGGGCCTGTTCCTGCTGCTGGCCAAACGGAAAAGCCTGATTTCCTCCAACACGCTGCTCATGGTGCTGTTTGTGCTGGTGCTGGGCGGTGTGGTTTGGCTGGGCTGGATGAGCACTAAGTTCGGCCCCATGGAGCCTGCGGCCCTCATGATGTAAGAAAATATAGAGAACCACCCCTGCCGACTTTCGGCAGGGGTGGTTTTTTCTCAGCTGTGGGTTTTGATGAAGTCCGTCACCAGGTCGGCGTAAGTATCCAGCCGGATGAGCAGGGCCAGATGACCGCCGGTGAGATGGGTTTCCACCGTGGGGTGGGGCATAATCTCCACCAGGGCGTCCTTGGAATCCTGGTTGAAGGTGTCGTCGTCCTCCGACAGAATCAGCAGCACACGGTGATCCCAGGGCAGGAACTGCTCCGGCGTCATGCCTTTGTGGTGCTCGGCGTCCATGAGGAAGTCCAGCATATGCAGCTCATAGGGCTTGGTCAGCAGCTCCAGCATGGCGTCGCACAGACCCTCCATAGTGGCTTTTTCCTCCGGGGTGAAGCCGTCCACCTTCGTTTTCATGACAACCCGCTTCACCAGGTGCTTATACAGCCCAAAGGGCACAATCCGCAGGAGGGTCTTGGACTTTTTCGTGCTGCGGACCATGGCCAGCAGGTGGTTCATGGCGCTCTCGTTCATCTGCGCCGACAGGCTGCAGGTGTTGGACAGCACCAGACCGTCCACCACCTCCGGGTGCAGTGCGGCGATAATCTGCCCCACGATGCCGCCCAGGGACTGGCCCACCATCCAGGCCTTCACGCCCAGGTGGGTCAGCAGCTCGGCTACGGCGTCGGCAAATTCCCGGTTATTGGCAAAGGGCAGCTGATAGTCAAAGGTCAGCACGGAGAAGTCCCGGGAAAAGCGCTCTACGTGCAGGTAAAATAGGTCCGACAGGCCGATGCCGCCGGTGAGCAGCACTAAGGTCTGGGACGCAGTGGGATGCTTGGCGTAGCGGTAAGCAAAGGGCTTGCCGGTGCTGAGGGTCAGGGTCTGCAGGGGATACTTGGTTCTGTATTCTTCCAGCGTCATGATGTGCCTCCTAAAATGTAGTCGGCCATGGTGCCGCAAAAGACACGGATGGCCGGTTCGTAGCCGGTGACGTCCAGGTCGCCCCGATGGGCGGCAGCCAGGCCCAGGACGTTGAACATGCCCACGATGGTTTCCGTCTCCCGGGCCGTGAGGGGCCGGAGACTTTGGGCCACCAGGGCGGCAAAGTCCAGGCTGTCATCGTCCCGATCCAGTCGGGACTGGGGGATTTTTTCCAGAATGGTGGCCAGGTCCTCCGGGGGAAAGTAAGCGTACACGGATTTCATCACTGTGTAGCGGCTTACCAGGCAGTCGGTCAGGTCGTCCCGGGAAGGGGGACCGGCCTGGAACAGGGCCAGCAGGCTGCTGCGGTTGTGCTGCTTGATGCAGAGCATAAGCTCATAAAAGAACGCCTCTTTGGAGGGGTAGAAGTGGTAAAAGGTGCCCTTGGCGATGCCCGCCTGACGGGCCAGGTCGTCTACGGCGATACGTCTATAGGAGCTGCGCTCCAGGGCAGCCAGTCCGGCCTCCAGGAGCCGGCTGCGGATGGCCTGCTTATCCGCTTCGGAAAAGATTTTCGGCATGGCCTCACCTCATTTATATGACTAGAATTACTATTTGGGTCATATAAAGCATAGTCCTTCCTGATCGGAATGTCAATGGTCTGGGGGCAGTTGTTTTTCCAGGTCTAAAAAGTCCCCGGACTTTTCCGGGGACTGGTGCTGCGGGGCGTATAGCGTATGCCGGGGACGAACAGGAACCCGAAAACAGAAAAACAGCACTGCCTCACGGCGGTGCTGTTTTTACAATGTGCATAGGAGTTTTTGGTTGCGCGTATGGCGGTCGCACAACAGAAAGAAAAAGAGAAATGATGATGTGTGATTTTGTGGTGTTAAATTTTAGTTAGTGGTGTCTAACCATTATGGCTAAATCTATAGGGGCCTAACTGTATGGCGGTCAATTAGGTATCCCTAACATGCTTATAATATACTACAGTGGTAGGTATTTGTCAACAGGTAATTTTCAGATTTTTCAGGAATTTTTTGCACCCCTAGTGGGCCGGTTTTTGGGATCTTCCGGTAAAAATGGGAAAATTGAAAAGCAGCACTGTATGGCGTCAGTGCTGCTTTTCAATGTGTGCATTAGGAGTTCTTTATTGTGCGTATGGCGGTCGCACAACAGAAAGAAAAAGAGAAATGATGATGATGTGATTTGTGGTGTTTCCTATTCGTTAGTAAAAACTAACAGTGGAGGTTAATATTGCGTCAGGAGCAATCCGGATGGCGGCCGGTTAGCTGTTCCTAACGTGCCTTTACTATACACTATGGCGTCTATGTTGTCAATAGGCTAACCTAAACTTTTTGAAATTTTTTGGAAATTGTTTTATACCCGTAGACAGCACACCAGAATTGTTTTACAATACCACATAGGACACATGTTAAAAGTGTCACAAAATGGTATTCACCCCGGCTGGGGCCTGTGCCCCATGAAAATAGACTTGAACTAATGAAAGAGGTATGTTTTATGCACATCACCAATGATATTCGTTATGTGGGCGTTAACGACCATGAAATCGACCTGTTTGAAGGCCAGTACACCGTTCCCCACGGCATGAGCTACAATTCCTACGTCATCCTGGACGAGAAGATCGCCGTCATGGATTCCGTAGACGTAAACTTCACCCAGCAGTGGCTGGAGCAGGTAGCTGCCGTTCTGGATGGCCGCAAGCCCGATTACCTGGTGGTTCAGCACATGGAGCCCGACCACTCCGCCAGCATCCGCGCTTTCCTGGATACCTATCCCGAAACCGTGGTTGTGGGCAACGCCAAGACCTTCACCATGCTGCAGAACTTCTTTGAAGGTCTGAACCTGGAAGGCCGCAAGCTGGCTGTGACCAACGGCCAGACCCTGAGCCTGGGCAAGCATGAGCTGACCTTCGTCTTTGCCCCCATGGTGCACTGGCCCGAAGTCATGTTCACTTACGACGCCACCGAGAAGGTTCTCTTCACCGCTGACGCTTTCGGCACCTTCAACGCCCTGGACGAAGAATCCGGCTGGCCCGACGAAGCGCGCCGCTACTACATCGGCATCGTGGGCAAGTATGGCGTACAGGTGCAGGCAGTGCTGAAGAAGGCCGCCACCCTGGATATCGCCACCATCTGCCCCCTGCACGGCCCCGTGCTCAGCGAAAACCTGGAATACTACATCCACCTGTATGATCTGTGGTCCAGCTACACCCCCGAGGAAGAGGGCATTGTGATTGCTTACGCTTCCATTTACGGCAATACCAAGAAGGCCGCCCTCATGCTGGGCGAGCTGCTGGAAGAAAAGGGCTGCAAGGTAGTTCTGCACGACCTGGCACGCACCGACTGGGCCCTCAGCGTGGCTGACGCCTTCCGTTACAGCAAGCTGGTACTGGCTGCACCCACCTATAATGCGGATATCTTCCCCGTCATGAATCAGTATATCGACCACCTGCTGGAACGCGGCTACAAGAACCGCACCGTAGGTTTCATGGAAAACGGCTCTTGGGCACCCATGTCCGGTAAGCTCATGAAGGCTAAGATGGAACCCAGCAAGGGCATCACCTATGTGGAACCCGTGGTGAAGGTGCTGTCTGCCCTCAGTGAGGACAGCCGCAGCCAGATTCGTGCTCTGGCCGAAGAACTGGCAAAGTAAATGCAAAAACGAACTCTAGCGGCTGCAGCAGGACTTGCTGCAGCCGTTTCTGCAACTTACGTGCTGTGGGCCAATAAGGCACCGGTGACGGACCGGCTCACTGTACGCACTCAGGCATTGCCTGCTGCCTTTGACGGCCTGCGGATTGCCCATATCTCCGACCTGCACAATGACAGCCTGGGGCCCCACCATGCCCGGCTCATGTCCCGGCTGCAGCAGGCCCGACCGGACATCATTGCCGTTACCGGGGACCTCATCGACGCCCGGCGGACGGATATTCCCTGCGCCCTGGACTTCATGGCCCAGGCCATCCGGCTGGCACCCGTGTATTACGTCATGGGCAACCACGAAAGCCGCATCCCGGTGTACCCCATACTGGAGCAGGGACTGGGCCGGCTGGGGGTGCAGGTGCTGCGGAATGAAACGGCCACCCTCATCCGTGAGGGCCAGAGCCTGAGCATCATCGGTCTGGACGACCCCAGCATTTCCCCGGACTTCCCGGAGCTGCTGCACAGCATGTGCGCCCAGGCCCCCGGTTTCCGGCTGGTGCTGTGCCACCGCCCGGAGAAATTCCCGGATTATGTGGCCGCAGGAGCCCATCTGGTGCTCACGGGCCACGCCCATGGGGGTCAGGTGCGGATTCCCGGCATCGGCGGCGTCATTGCGCCCCATCAGGGCTGGCTGCCCCGGTACGATGCGGGGCTGTACACCCAGGGAAGCACCCATATGGCCGTGAGCCGGGGCCTGGGCAACAGCCTTTGCCCCTTGCGGGTGAATAATCGGCCGGAGCTGCTGGTGCTCACGCTGCGGTCCGGCAGGTAAAATTTTTATTTATAATGTATAGAACGGAAAAAGAAAGAGGGGTATACCTATGCGTGTGGTAAACGGCGTTGTTCAGGTGAACGGCGCAGCCTTTGACTATGTACAGTTTGGCGGGGGAGAGGAGCAGCTGGTGATGATTCCCGGTTTGGGGGATGGCCTCACCACGGTGAAGGGCAAGGCCCTCCTGGGCGAAGCGATGTTCCGTCCCTTTACCCGGGACTACCGCATCACCATACTCAGCCGCAAGCGGGTTCTGGAGCCCCACTGCACCACGGAATCCATGGCCCACGACCAGGCCGCCGCCATGCGTGCCCTGGGGATTCAGCGGGCCCACATCGTGGGCGTCTCCCAAGGCGGCATGATTGCCCAGCACCTGGCCTACGAGTACCCGGAGCTGGTGGACCGGCTGGTGCTGGTGGTCACAGTGCCCAAAAGCAATGAGCGGCTCACCGATGTGTGTCTGCGCTGGAAGCGTCTGGCCCAGGCCAATCGCTACAAGGACCTGATGATTGACCTTACTGAGCTATCTCACCCGGAGCCCTATATCCAGAAGGCCCGGAAGCTGTACCCCTTTGCCGGATTTGGCCGTCCCAAGAGCTTCACCCGCTTTTATTTGCAGGCAAACGCCTGCATGACCCACGATGCGGAAAAGAAACTGCCCTTTATTACGGCGCCCACCCTCATTATCGGCGGCGGGCAGGACCGGGTGCTGGGCCCTGAGGGGTCTTACGCCCTCCATGAGGCCATTCCGGGCAGCCGCCTGCACATTTACCCCCAGCTGGGCCACGCCTTGGATGAGGATGCCCCGGACTTTCCCGGCCGGGTAATGGCCTTTTTGCAGGGACTGCGATAAGCTAATCTTATGATACGTGAGAAAACTCCCCCATCGAGATGCAATTTCGGTGGGGGAGTGCTGTTTTTGCTTATTCCGCTCTTAGCGAACAGAGCCCTGTTTTCACGCAAGCTACACTTTGTGGCGGAAACGTGAACGGCCCGTGTACATCGCCGGAGATTTTACCCCAAACCGGACGGTATGTGTAATTTCTGAGGGAAACAGACGGATTTACACAAAATACAAAATGTGTCAAAATGGGCAAAATGTCCGTCATTGTGAAACATCTATCAGTCTATTCGTAGACACTGTAGGGACCCCTGTTCATCGCATATAGACAATTTTTAGCAATTCTTTGTTACACTTCTGACATTTATTGCAAAATGCACCAAAAAACGGGGGTTTTCGGAAATAAAATTAGATATAACTTATACTTATACCAGTATAAGTTTTTCATATTAGACAGGAACCCCGGATAATGTTATTATCTTAACACAGGCTTGGTGACTTTGTGTCGCCTTGTTGCGGGTATGAGGATGTGCCCGTATAGTTTTGGTATTACTGTATAGAAGAAAGGATGGTTTGTTCATGGAAACAAAAACAAATGAAAGTTACATGAAGGGCTTTATCCCGTATGCGATTGCCGCTGCGGTTCTGTCCCTTTGCGGTGGTTTTACAGCTGCCGTTCCCAGTAACATCGTAGCCGAGTGGGATATGGCCAGCTCCCTGACCTTTATCACTCTGGCATATTCTCTGGGTGCCGCTGCACTGGCTCCCATTATGGGTAAGCTCGGCGACGTTATCGGTCGTCGTACCACTCTGCTGGCTGCTCTGGGCCTCTACACTGTAGGTCAGGCTCTGATCGCTATCTGCCCTGCAGGCAACCTGCCTCTGATGCTGCTGTTCCGCTTCATGGTAGGTATTGGCGCAGCTGGTGTTGCTCCCATTGTTATCGCTTACATCATGACTGAGTTCCCCCCCGAAAAGATGGGCAAGGGCTTCTCCATTTACATGTTCATCTCCTGCGGCATGGTTATCTTTGGGCCTACCCTGGGCGGCATTGTAATGGCTAACATCGGCTGGCGTCCCGTTATGTGGATCTGCACTGCTCTGTGTGTTATCTCCCTGGTTCTGGTTATGATCATGGTTAAGAAGGACAACGGCCCCAAGAAGACCCTGGAAGGCTTCGACTTCGGCGGCGCTCTGTTCGTTCTGATTTTCTTCTCCATGGTTCTGGCTATTCCTACCTTCGGTCAGCAGAACGGCTGGGGCAGCACTGTTACCCTGGCTTGCATCGGCGTAGCTGTTGTTTCTCTGATCATCCTGGTTGCTGTTGAAAAGAAGGCTGCAAGCCCCATCCTGTCCGGCGCATTCATGTCCCGCAAGGAGTTCATCCTGCCCGTCATCGTACTGTTCCTGTCTCAGGGCCTGCTGCAGTCCTGCATGACTAACGTCATCTCCTTCAGCATTTACACCACCGGCGACCGTACCCTGTCCGGTATCGCTACTTCCATCATGTACGTTGGTATGTCTCTGGGCACCATCATCCTTGGACCTATGGCCGACAAGAAGGAGCCTCGCGTAGTTGCTGCTCTGGCTCTGGTATTCGTTGTCATCGGTGCTGGTCTGCAGATGCTGTTCACCGCTACTACCGGTCTGTTCCTGATGTGCGCTGCACTGTTCTTCATCGGCCTGGGCCTGGGCGGCAACGGCACCATCTTCATGAAGGTTGCTCTGTCCGGCTGTGCTCCCGAAGTTGCTAACTCCGGCGCTGGTTCCTACAACGTATTCCGTGATATGTCCGCTCCCTTCGGCGTTGCACTGTTCGTACCTATGTTCTCCGCTAAGGTTGACACCGCTACTCTGTTCAACCCCGCTGCTGACGCTGCTGCTCGCGAAGTTGCTATCAACGGCTGCGTATCCGCTATGCACTCCACTGCTCTCATCCAGATTGTCTGCGTTGTTGTCGGTATCGTCGTTTGCATGATGCTGCCTAAGATTTACGACAAGAAGGAAGAAGCTTGATCGTAGCGAAAGCTCGTCTTTAATGTGTTCTACCCCCGCCTTTGGCGGCTCATGAAAACTTCCTTGAAAACGGCTGACCCACAATTAAACCCTGTGGGTCGGTTGTTTCCGGAACCTCTGAGTGCGGTGGACTCCGACATAAAAAAGGCCCCTGTACATCCTCGTGCAGGGGCCTTTTTTATGCCGTTTTTATCCAAGTGTGAAGTTTTTGCGAATTAACCGGCCCGCTTATTCCCATGGACTTTTTCCTATGCTATACTGAACTAAAGACAGATGTTGTCCAATTAGAAGCACCGCCAATGGCGGCAGTAAAGGAAAAGGAGGTAAAAGTCCATGTCGTCCAAAGCTCCCTATATTGTTGTTCCCGCACTGGTGCTGGCGCTGGTCTTTCGCGCCCTTCCCTTTACCATGCAGGTGCATATTGTACTCATCGGCAGCGGTGCAGTGATGGCTCTGCTGTTCGGCGTGATGCTGGCCATGGCCTTCATGGCGGTGGTGCAGTTCATGCGAAAATAAATGTACAGCCTTAGGCGGTGCAGCAGGATCGGATAGGCTGCACCGCCTTTTGCTTTTCGTGCAGACCCGGCAGCGGCCGGATTTACAGAGGAGAGGGATGCGAATGAAAACCATTGATTGGCGCCATGTGGCGCAGGCTTGGTGTACGGCTGCTGCGGGGGTCGTGAGTCTGGTGCTGGGCTTTGTGTACCCGGTGATGCTGGCAGGCGCCTTGGCGGCTCTGCTGGTGTATCGCCACATCGACAAAAAATACCTGCGCTGCAAGTACTGCGGGGCCTTTATTAACCTGGACCGGCTGACCTATGCCAAAACCCATGAGGCCTACTGCCTGCACTGCGGCGGCCCCATTAAAATCAGCGTCACCCCCAGGGATAAGTCCTGAGGGAAGCTGCACAGGCCCCAAGAAAAAGCGGCCCGGACAAAGGCTTGTCCGGGCCGCTTTTCATATTTTGCCCTTAGGGGATGGGCTCAGTCCAGCAGGGCGTCCAGTACGTCCCCCACCAGGCCGAAGTCGTCCTCGTCCTCATCTTCGCCGAACAGCACGTCCAGCAGGCCGTCCGGTTCGTCGTCCTCGGTGTCTAAGAGGATATCCAGCAGGCTTTCGTCCTCTTCTTCCTCGTCGGGGCCGAAGAGAATGTCCAGGAAGCTCTCCTCCTCTTCCTCTTCGTCATCAAAGAGAATGTCCAGGAAGGTTTCGTCTTCCTCTTCTTCCTCAGGCCCGAAGAGCATATCCAGGAGGCCCTCGTCTTCGTCGTAGTTTTCTTCCTCATCTTCCAGAAGAATATCTAACAGGCCGCCCAGCAGGCTGCCGCCGCTGAGATTATCCTCGCCGTCCCGGCTCTCGTGGCCGCCGAACATTCCGCCGCCGGACAGGTGGCCGCTCTGGCGTTCCCATTTGTCATTGTCGTTAAACATACGTTTATCGTCGTCGCCCAGCAGACCCTTAAAAAAGCCCATAGCGCACCTCCTTTTTCCCCAGTATACCACAGTAAACCGCTGGGGAACAACAGACCCCACACAGTTTCATGCTGTGTGGGGTCTGATTTTACGGCTTATTCACGGATGAGCAGCTCCGCAATCTGCACGGCGTTAGTGGCTGCGCCCTTGCGAATCTGGTCGCCGCAGCACCACAGGCACAGACCGTTGGGGTCTGTGAGGTCACGGCGCACCCGGCCCACCAGTACGGCGTCCTGATCGGCGGCGTACAGGGGCATGGGGTACACGCCTGCGTCCGTATCGTCCAGCAACTGAACGCCGGGACTGGCGGCGATGGCGGCTCTGGCGGCCTCCACGGTAATGGGCCGGTCGAAGTGCAGGCTCAGGGACAGGGCGTGGCTCCGCAGCACCGGCACCCGCACGCAGGTGCAGGCTACGGGCAAATCCGGCAGGCTAAGAATCCGTCGGCCCTCGTTTTGCAGCTTCATTTCCTCACTGGTGTAGCCCTCCTGCTCCGTTTCCCCGATTTGGGGAATCAGGTTCATGGCGATGGGGTAGGGGAAGGCCTTGGGCTGGAAGTATTCTCCCAGGGCCAGGGCTTTTAGCTGGCGGTGCAGCTCCTCCATGCCGGCAACCCCTGCACCGGACACGGCCTGATAGGTGGAGGCGGTGATGCTTTTCAGCTGTCCCAGGCCCAGCAGGCCGCTGATGGCCGTGAGGGCGATGGTGGTGCAGCAGTTGGGGTTGGCGATGACGCCGTGGTGCTCCCGGACCATGTGGCCGTTCACCTCCGGCACAACCAGGGGCACCTGGGGGTCCAGCCGGAAGGCCGAGGAGTTATCAATATACACAGCCCCTGCTGCGGCGATGGCCGGGGCCAGACGGCGGGAAATCTCCGCTTCGGCGGCGCCCAGCACCAGGTCGGCGCCCCGGAAGGCCTCCGGCACTGCTTCCACTACGGGGAGTTCACGGCCCCGGAAGGTGACGGTTTTGCCCAGGCTGGCATGGCTGGCCAGCGGAATCAGACGCCCGACAGGGAAATTGCGCAGCTCAAGCTGGTGCAGCATTTCCCGGCCCACGGCGCCGGTTGCCCCCAAAAGGGCGACGGTGTAAGTGTTCATGCAGTTCCTCCCATGTGTTTGCTTCCTTTTACCATATGGTAGCCTGCCCCGAATTATACGGCCTATGCTCAGTCCTGGGGCAGCAGAGAGTCCCTTTCGGAAATGGGACGCATGGCCCGGCAGGGATTGCCGTAGGCCACATAGCCTGCGGGAATGTCCTTGGTGACTACGCTGCCGGCACCGATGACGGCCCCGTCGCCGATGGTGACGCCGCCGCAGATGGTGCAGTTGGAGCCCACCCACACGTGGCTGCCGATGGTAATGGGCTTGGCGTACTCCGCCATGGCCTCGTGGCCGTCGGCAAAGACCCAGTGCTCACGTTCAGCGGGAATCAGGGGGTGGTTGGCGCACATGATGCTCACGTTGGGGCCCAGCATCACATAGTCGCCGATGTTCACCTCTGCGTCGTCCAGGACGGTCAGGTGATAGTTGGCGATGAAGTTGCGGCCGATGTGGGTGTTCACGCCGTAGTTAAAGCGCACATCGCCCAAAAACAGATAGTCCGGGCCGATATCGCCCAGCACGTCTTTCATGATTTCCTGGCGGCCCTCGTCGCCTTCAAAGGTGAGGTTGAATTTCTGGCACAGGACGTGGGCCTTGTGCTTCAAGGCCACCAGCTCGTCGCTGTGGGGGTCAAACAGCTCTCCCCGGAGAGCCCGTTCGTGTTCGGTCATGGTGTAATACTCTCTTTCTTTTCTCGCAAAAACAGCCCCGGAAAACGGGGCTGTCTGCGTATTTTCCTTTATTTCTTGCGGTTTTTGGCGTAAATGACGCCCAGACCCAGCATGAGCAGGTCGTTTTCCAGCTTAATCTCGTGGCGGCAGTGGGGGATAATCATGGGGGCGATGCCGCCGCAGGCAATGAGGCTGGTATCCGGGCCCAGATCCTCCAGCATACGGTCGATGATGCCGTCCAGCATACCGGCAGTGCCGTAAACTGCGCCGGACTTCATGCAGTCGATGGTGTTGGTGCCGATGGCCTTGCCGGTGTAGTTAAGGTCGATTTTGGGCAGCTGGCTGGTGCCGGAGCTCAGGGCGTTCAGGCACAGGTTCACCCCGGCCAGAATGCTGCCGCCGATGAAGCTGCCGTTTTTATCCAGGGCGCTCACCGTGGTGGCGGTGCCCATGTCAATGATAATCATGGGGGCGGGGTACTTATGCAGGGCGGCCACTGCGCCCACAACCATATCCGAGCCCAGGGTGGCCGGATCGTCGATGCGGATGTTGAGGCCAGTCTTTACGCCGGGGCCCACCACCAGGGCCTCGCAGTCCGTGACCAGCTTCACGGCCTTTTTGAGGGCGTCGGTGAGGGGAGGGACCACAGAGGAGATAATGGCGCCGTCGAAGTGCACGTCGCCGTAGCCGCTGAGGCTGATGAGCTGGTGCATGAGTACGGCGTACTCTGCGTCGGTGCGGTTAATATTGGTCTGCATACGGAACATATGGCGGGTTTCCAGTCCTTCCATAATGCCCACGACAATCTGTGTGTTGCCGATATCAATTCCCAGTATCATAGATGGTTCTCCTGTTCTTCTTAATGGCTCTATTGTACCCAAATGCGCCGGGTTTTGCAAGCCGGGGGAGGGGGCAGGACAGAAAAAACAGGAAGCCCGGTTGGACTTCCTGTTCCGATTGGTTTAGCTTACTTGGCGTAATCCACAGCCTTGGTTTCGCGCAGAATGTTGACCTTGATCTGACCGGGGTAGGTGAGCTCAGCTTCAATCTTCTTGGCGATATCACGGGCCAGCATAATCATGGTGTCTTCGCTGACCTTTTCGGGATCAACCATAACACGGATTTCGCGGCCGGCCTGGATGGCGTAGCTGTTGGCGATGCCGGGGAAGCTGTTGGTGATTTCTTCCAGCTTTTCCAGACGCTTTACGTAGTTTTCAATGTTTTCACGTCTTGCACCGGGACGGGCAGCGGAAATGGTATCTGCGGCCTGGACAATGCAGTCGATGATGCTGGTGGGCTCTACGTCGCCGTGGTGGGCCTCGATGGCGTGGACCACTTCGGGGCTTTCCTTGTACTTGCGGGCAATTTCAGCGCCGATGGTGACATGGCTGCCTTCCACCTCATGGTCGATGGACTTGCCGATGTCGTGCAGCAGACCTGCGCGCTTAGCGGTGGCGATGTTTACGCCCAGCTCAGCGGCAATCAGGCCGGAGATGTGGGCCACTTCGATGGAGTGGTTCAGCACGTTCTGACCGTAGCTGGTGCGGTAGCGCATACGGCCCAGCAGCTTGATGATTTCGGGGTGCAGGCCGTGGATGTTGGTTTCAAAGGTGGCACGTTCGCCCTCAGCCTTGATGGTGGCGTTGACCTCACGCTGGGCCTTGGCAACCATTTCTTCGATGTGGGCGGGGTGGATACGGCCGTCGGCAATGAGCTTTTCCAGAGCGATGCGGGCAACCTCACGGCGCACGGGGTCGAAGCTGGAAATGGTGATGGCTTCGGGGGTATCGTCAATGATGAGGTCGCAGCCGGTCAGATTCTCGAAGGTGCGGATGTTGCGGCCTTCTCTGCCGATGATGCGGCCCTTCATTTCGTCGTTGGCCAGGGGCACGACGGAAACGGTGACTTCACTGGTGTGGTCAGCGGCGCAGCGCTGGATGGCGGTGGCGATGATCTCACGGGCGATGTTGTCTGCTTCTTCCTTAGCCCGGTCTTCCACTTCCTTGACCTTCATGGCCATTTCGTGGGTGACTTCGGACTCAACCTGGGAAACCAGCATATCCTTGGCTTCCTCGGTGGTGTAGCCGGAGATGCGCTCCAGCATTTCCAGCTGGCTCTTCTTGAGAGATTCAATCTCGGCCTGGGTAGCTTCTGCGTCAGCGATTTTCTTACGCAGAGTTTCGTTCTTCTTTTCCAGATTGTCGGTCTTGCGGTCCAGATTTTCTTCCTTCTGCTGCAGACGACGTTCCTGCTTGCTCAGCTCAGAGCGGCGCTCTTTTACCTCGCGCTCGTACTCCGTGCGTTCTTTGTGTATTTCTTCCTTTGCCTCAAATACGGTTTCACGCTTTTTTGCTTCGCCGGACTTGATTGCCTCGTTGATGATGCGCTTTGCTTCTTCCTCTGCAGAACCGATTTCCCGTTCGGAAACCTTCTTGCGATAACTATAACCCAGCAGCACGCTCACCACAATCAGAATCACTGCCAAAACAATACAGCCAATAATCATAGGGATAGACATAGGGGTTCAATACACCTCCATTCTTAAAAAATTTGGGGTGCTGTGCGCAATCAATGCGCAAAAAATCCTCCCAATTTCATCTGAAACCGGGCGGAAACTGTTGCTCAGGGCAGAAAAATCCCCGGGCCATGGAGTATTAGGACAGTGCCATGGCTGTCCGTATATCCGATTTTTGAAAAGGTAAAACGGGCCGAGACCCATTGTATAATTTCAAATATGCAAAGATATTACTATCCACCATACAGTTAAAATGATTCATCTAATTGTACAACGGCGTCCCCTGAGTGTCAAGCCAAAATCTATACCTGCCGTGTGGGCACAATGACGGGGCAAAGCCTTGCACCGCTTAGGGCTTTCTGCTACAATAAGACCCCGAATCTATGCTTCGGAAAGGAGTATATCCCTATGGATTTTGTACACATTTTGGCCTCGGAATTAGACCAGAAGCCGGAATATATTGAAAATGTCATCCGCCTTATGGATGAGGGCAACACCATCCCCTTTATTGCCCGCTACCGTAAGGAGGCCCACGGGGCCATGGACGACACTACCCTGCGTAAGCTGGAGGAGCGCCTCCAGTACCTGCGCAGCCTGGATAAACGCCGGGAAGAAATTCGCAGCGCCGTGATGAATCAGGGCAAGCTGACCGAGGAGCTGACGGCAGCTCTGGAGCAGGCCGTGACGCTTTCTGAGCTGGAGGATCTGTACCGGCCCTATAAGCAGAAGCGCCGCACCAGAGCCACCATCGCCCGGGAAAAGGGTCTGGAGGGTCTGGCTGCCCTGCTGTATGACCAGAAGCGGAACTGTCCCGATCCGGCAGAGGCCGCCAAGGCCTATATTGACGCCCAGAAGGGCGTGGAAACCGTGGAAGACGCCCTGGCCGGCGCCAGCGATATTATCGCCGAGCAGATTTCCGACGATGCGGAAATCCGCAAGACTCTGCGGGAAGTTTATGTGAAGCGGGGCGAAATCGGCTGCAAGGCAGCCTCCGACGCCCCCGAAGACGGCGTATACAAGCTGTATTACGACTTCACCCAGCCCATTTCCCGCATGCAGGGCCACCAGATTCTGGCCATCAATCGGGGTGAGCGGGAAGGCGTGCTGAAAGTCGGGGCAAGTCTCGACGACGAAGAAGCACTCATTAAGCTGCGCCGCAAGGTGGTCCGTCCCGGCACCAAGGCAGAAGATTTTATCCGCTCTGCCGCCGAGGACGCCTGGGGCCGTCTCATTGCCCCCTCTCTGGAACGGGAAATGCGCTCCATGCTCACCGATACAGCCAACGAGGGCGCCATCGGGAACTTTGCCCTGAATCTGCGTCCCCTGCTCATGCAGCCTCCCGTGAAGGGCAAGGTCACCATGGGTCTGGATCCCGGATACCGCAACGGCTGCAAGGTGGCCGTGGTGGACGGCACCGGCAAGGTGCTGGATACGGCGGTGGTGTACCCCACCTTCGGCAATCGCCAGAAGCAGGAGGCCATCGACAAGCTCTCCCGTCTGGTGCGGAAGTACGGCGTGGAGCATATTGCCATCGGCAACGGCACCGCCTCCCGGGAAACCGAGGAAATGGCCGTGGAGCTCATCGCCAAGGTAGGCGGCAATCTCAGTTACATGATTGTCAGTGAGGCAGGGGCCTCCGTGTACTCTGCGTCCCCCCTGGCCGCTGAGGAGTTCCCGGAATACGACGTGAATCTGCGCTCTGCGGTGTCCATTGCCCGCAGACTCCAGGACCCCCTGGCAGAGCTGGTGAAGATTGACCCCAAGGCCATCGGCGTGGGCCAGTACCAGCACGATATGCCCCAGGCACGGCTTACCGAGGCCCTGGACGGCGTGGTGGAGGACTGCGTAAACGCTGTTGGCGTGGACCTGAACACGGCCAGCGCCCCGCTGCTGAAGGCAGTTGCGGGCCTTAACGGCACAACGGCTAAAAATATTGTAAAGTACCGGGAAGAAAACGGCGCCTTCACCTCCCGTAAGCAGGTGCTCAAGGTGCCCAAGCTGGGCCCCAAGGCTTACGAGCAGTGTGCAGGCTTCCTGCGTGTGCCGGAAAGCAAGCAGGTGCTGGACCGCACTGCCGTACACCCGGAATCCTACGAGGCGGCTCGCCAGCTGCTGAGCCTGTGCGGCTACACCGAGCAGGACGTGGCCGACGGCAAGCTGGAGGGCCTCAAAGAGAAGATTAAGGCCCTGGACGAAAAGAAGCTCAGCGACGCCATCGGCGTGGGCGTGCTGACCTTGCGGGATATCGCCTCCGAGCTCATGAAGCCCGGCCGTGACCCCCGTGACGAGCTGCCCAAGCCCATTTTGCGGAAGGACGTCATGCAGATGTCCGACCTGAAGCCCGGCATGGAGCTCACGGGCACCGTGCGCAACGTCATTGACTTCGGCGTGTTCGTGGATATCGGCGTCCATCAGGACGGCCTGGTGCATATTTCCCGCATCTGCGACCGCTACATCAAGCACCCCAGCGAGGTGCTCAGCGTGGGCGACGTGGTCACCGTCTGGGTCACCGAGGTGGACGAGAAGCGTAAGCGTATCGGCCTGACCATGCGTAAGGACAAGTAAAGTGTAAACTGCCAGAGCAGGCGACCGGGAATCCGGTCGCCTGCTCTGGTTTTTGGGGAGATGGGGGGCCTAAGCGGAGGAAAAGCATCTTGAGGGCCGCAAAAACGATAAAATACAATGGTGCAGGAGACGGAGATTCCCGGTTTCCTGCCCCAGCTCTATGGGGTTGCAGCTCACTTAAGATTCTTCGTCGCGGGGCTCCTCAGAATGACAGACCGGGGGAGGGCGGGAAGCCGTTGGGCCTTACTAGGATACAGCCTCGGTTCACCTCTTCGTCAGTCCTACGGACTGCCACCTCCCCCAGAGGGGGGAGGCAAGAATGGGGTCGGCGTTACCGAGCAGAGCACCCGGTGCTGTACGCTGTGGGAACTCGACTTGAAAAAACGGAACGGTTTTCCACCGGGAGCGTCCTATTGGTGGAAAACTTCCGCAGGCATGACCGAATTCCCCGGACTTTTCCACCGGGAGAGGCAGTTTGCCACAGGCAGCGGAAAAAGCGTGAAATTCTCCGGCGCTTACGGTATACTATAAGAATAACTTTTTACACGACGGAGTGAATCCCTGATGAAGTATATCCTCATGGCAGCCCTGCTGCTGTTTATTATTTATGTGGGCTACCGCTTTACCGAGCAAATCGCCCTCACCGGCCGCCTGCGGCCTACGGGCACCGGCGCCATGGAGCGCATAGACGCTCTGCTGCTTGCCGGGCTCATGCTGCTGTACGGCGGCACCGCCTTTGTGAACCTGGGCGACACCCAGGCCCCGGAGACCTTCCACGAGTTTATGCCCGGGGACAGCGTGGAGCTGGACATGGGCCAGGTGGTGGAGCTGGACCACATTTTATATTACACGGGCCTCAACACCGGCAGCTATGACCTGTGGGGCAGCGTGGACGGCGTGAACTACGAGAAGCTGGAAACCATCCCCCAGAGCTACGCCGCCCTGTTCCGCTGGGAAAAAAGCCAGAATGCGGAGCCTGTGACTCTGCGCTATCTGTGGATCGGCACGGGCAACCACCTGTTTTTGGGCTGCGTTGCCCCCTATGACACCCAGGGCGATCTCATTCACCCCACGGTGAGCCAGGGGGAGGCCGAGGAGCTCATTGACGAGTGGGAGAAGATTCCCGGCAAGTCCACCTGCCTCAACGGCACCTACTTTGACGAAATTTACCACGCCCGCACGGCCTACGAGCACATTGTGGGCATGTGGCCTTACGAAATTTCCCACCCGCCCCTGGGGAAAATCCTCATGGGCCTGGGCATCCGGGCCTTCGGCATGAACCCCTTCGGCTGGCGCTGCGTGGGCACCCTGGCAGGGGTGCTGATGCTGCCGTTCCTGTATCTGCTGAGTAAGCGGATGTTCAAAAACACCCTGGGCGCCTTTACGGCCACCAGCCTGTTTGCCTTCGACTTCATGCACTTCGTACAGACCCGCATTGCCACCATCGACAGCTACGCCGTGCTGTTCATCATCGCCATGTACTACTTCATGTACCGCTACGTGACGGAGAAGAACCTCAAGTGCCTGGCCCTCAGCGGTATTTGCTTCGGCCTGGGCGCTGCCAGCAAGTGGACCTGCATTTATGCGGGCCTGGGCCTGGGGCTCATCTGGCTCATTCACTGGTGCCTGGAATGGCAGAAAACCAGGGACTTCCGGCCCCTGCTGCGCAATATCGGCTTCTGCCTCATCTTCTTCGTGCTCCTGCCGGGCCTCATTTATTACATTAGCTACTACCCTTACGGCAAAGCCAAGGGCATGGAGGGCCTGTCCATGTACCTGAACCCGGAATACGCCAAAATCGTCTGGGATAACCAGGTGAGCATGCTCACCTACCACGTGGGCGTGAACGCCACCCATCCTTACGCTTCCCGCTGGTACCAGTGGATTTTCGACCTGCGGCCTATTCTGTACTACCTGGACTACGGCATCGGCACCAAGGCCAGCATTGCCGCCTTTACCTCACCCCTGGTGGCCTGGGGCGGCCTGCTCAGCATGGTGGGCATGGCCTATCTGAACTTCTGGAAGAAAGACCGCAGAGCGGGCTTTATCCTGCTGGGGTATCTGGCCCAGCTGGTGCCCTGGATGCTGGTGAGCCGGATTCAGTTCGCCTACCACTACTTCGCCTGCGTGGTCTTTCTCTGTCTGAGCCTGGGCTACGTGGCCACGGTGCTGACTAAAGCCGGACGCAAACGGGAAGTATATGCTCTGGTGGCCGTGAGCCTCGGCCTGTTTGCGCTGTTTTACCCCGTGCTGAGCGGTACGGAGGTGAACGCAAGCTACGGCGGAACTTTCCTCCAGTGGTTCTCTTCCTGGCCTTTTTGATTGACGAACAGAGGCGCATAGAGTATAATATTACGGAAAAATTGGGGATTTCCCCGAAAAAACATAAACTTGAACACATAGAAAAGAGGATTCAACATGATTGCATTGGGTTGTGACCACGGCGGCTTCCAGCTGAAGCAGGCTGTAATGAAGCATCTGGACGAGCTGGGCCTGGAGTACAAGGACTACGGCACCTACAACGAAGAAAGCTGCGATTACCCTGTTTACGGCGAGGCTGTTGCCAACGCTATTGTGAAGGGTGAATGCGACAAGGGCATCATCATCTGCGGCACCGGTATCGGTATTTCCATCGCTGCCAACAAGGTAGACGGCATCCGCGCTGCCCTGTGCTCCGACTGCTTCTCTGCACAGATGTGCCGCGAGCATAACGACGCACAGATTCTGGCCATGGGCGCAAGAGTCCTGGGTCAGGGCCTGGCTCTGAAGATTGTTGACACCTTCCTGACTACTGAATTTGCCGGCGGCCGTCACGAAAGACGCGTAAACCGCCTCATGGAGATTGAACAGCATTGAACGAACAGCGTAATTGGGACGTCTATCCCGGTAAAAAACGAAAATATAACTGGGTGACCGCAGTGGTCATCGCCCTGGTGGTTCTGGGCGTCCTGCTTCTGCTGCTGTTTTCTTCCTTCCAGAAGTATCTGGTGTATCGCCGGGACGGCGTGCATCTGGATATGCCCTTCCTGGGCATGGAGGTGGAGGAAATCCAGCACGTGGAGGGCGTGGCCCGGGATCCCGTGCAGGCCGAGCTTGTGCTGGACGGCTACGATTTCTCCAACGTGAAAACCAACGCCGGTGAGGGCATCAACGTGCTCAAAACCATGTATGTGCCCTACGACCAGGTGAATGAGGAATCCCTCAACGGGTATATGTCCCGTGCCAAGGCCAACAACGCCAAGGGCCTGGTGATCCAGGTGAAGCCCGAAAGCGGTCAGCTCATTTACCCCTCTCAGGCAAAGCTCGCCGTGGGCTACGGCCTGGGGGGCACCTACGACCTGGCCAGTGAGGTCATCTCGCTGAAAGAGCAGGGCATGTATCTGGTGGCAGACGTGAGCTGCCTGCTGGATTCGGCCATCGTGACCCGCTATACCAATACGGCGCTCAAGCTGCCCAACGGCGCAGTGCTGGCCACCGACGCCGGCTGCTGGATGGACCCCTATAACACCGAGTACCGCCAGTATCTGGTGGAGGTGTGCAAGGAACTCATCAACATGGGCTTTGACGAAATCTTGCTGAGCTACGTGGCCCACCCCCAGGCCGAAGGCGTGGTGTACACCCAGATCATGAGTACGCCCCCCGACCCCAGCTCTGCCGTGTCCAGCTTTGCCATTTATATGGAAAAGGAACTGGGCGACCTGGCCCCCATCAGCCTGCGCTGCTCTGCTGAGGCCATCAACAACGGCAAGGGCTCCAACGGCCAGGACATGGCCGTGCTTGGCAAGGTCTTTGACCGTCTGTTCTGCGCTACCGATAAGAATATTTACGACACGTATCTGGAAAAGGCCCTGGGCTATATGGGTACCACCGATACCGACCGTTTCGTCCACTACGGCTACACCGCCTTCACGGACAACAGCTGGATGCTGCTGACCTGGGTGGACACCGAAGAAGACTGACGGAAACCGAATAACGAAACCGCCGCTGCAAAGCCTTTGCAGCGGCGGTTTTTCGTTGTGGGGGAGTGGAAGGGGGACGTTATGGGAGGTCCGCAAAACGATAAATTAAAATGGGGCAGGAGACCGACAATCCCGGTTTCCTGCCCCAGCGTTATGGACTCACAGCTCACTTAAGATTCTTCGTCGCGGGGCTCCTCAGAATGACAGAACGGGGGACGGTGCGGAGCCGAGGGACCTAACCAGGGCACGGCCTCGGTTCACCTCTCAGGCACAGCGCAGCTGTGCCTGAGAGGTGAACCGCAGTATTGTACTGCAGGAGTTGCTATTCAGTGTGTACATCCCCTCTCCGTCAGCGCAAAGCGCTGCCACCTCCCCCGGAGGGGGAGGCAAGAAGGGGCAGGCGTAAGTCTTGCACCGTCTATAAAAGACATGGAAGAGTAAAACATTGTCATGCTGAGCGGAGCCGAAGCATCTTGAGCGCCGCAAAAACGAAAAAGTAAAATGGGGCAGGGAACCGACAATCCCGGTTTCCTGCCCCAGCGTTATGGACTTACAGCTCACTTAAGATTCTTCGCCACAGGGCGACTCAGAATGACAGGACGGGGGACGGTGCGGAGCCGTGTACCGCTGGAGGTGCTATTCAGTGTGTACATCCCCTCTCCGTCAGCGCAGGGCGCTGCCACCTCCCCCAGAGGGGGAGGCAAGAGGGGGGCACTACGTCACCAGGTGATGTACCCGGTGCTGTGCGCTGCCTGCGAACCGGCCAAATGCTCCGACCAATTCTGCACTACGTCACCGGGCGGTGCGAGTGGAGCTGTGTGCTGCCTGCCAACTATTCAAATGCTCCGACTAGTTCTGCACTACGTCACCGGGTGATGCCCCCGGAGCTGTGCGCTGCCTGCCAATCGGCCAAATGCTCCGAGCAATTCTGCACTACGTCACCGGGCGGTGCACCCGGCGCTGTACCACCTACGTACTCGTTATAATAGTGTGTCAATGATGATGTGCAGGAGCTTTTCCAGCTCGCTGCCGGGGCGGTAGTCCGTGGGGGCGTAACAGTTGATGCGCCCATCCCGGAGCATACGCTGCACCTTGGTCTTGTCGCCGGTGTTTACGTCGTACACACCGATGGACTGACCCCCGTGGGCCTTCACCAGCTTCATGCTGGGGATATCCGTGTCGCTGTCGCCGATGTAGACCATGTGGCGGAAGGGCACACGCATTTCCTCGTCGGGCACGTAGTCGTTGACCCCGGGGTCCGTCATGTCCAGGATGCCCTTTTCAATGCGGAACAGGTACTGGGTCTTGTTGGTGTAGTTCACAATCTGTGCAGGCCACACGGCCAGCCCCTGGTCGTTGTAGGCGTAGTAGCTGGCGTAGATTTCTTCAAACTCCCCGGCGATGGGGGTGCCCTCAATCATCTCCCGGAGCCCCGACGAGATGATGTAGTGCTCCACCAGCACCCCGTGGTCTGCGCCGTACTGCCGGATGCGGCTGAACCAGTCCTCCACGCCGGGGTACAGCTGAATCTTGGCCCCGTAGGCGTTCAGCTGGGCTCGGGTCATGCGGATTTTGCCCTCTGCTGTCTCCTTCATGAACTTCATGTACGCCGATATGCCGTCCATCTTGTGGGCCGCAATCTGCTGGTCACAGCACTGCCAGAACTCCGGAATGTCGAAGCCTGCGTCCTGAATGAAGCCCTGGGCCTGCATATCGTTGGGGGTCAGGGTGCGGTCAAAGTCATAGCAGATGGCCAGCACTGGCTGTTCCTCTTTGTACTTCCGTTTGTAGTCGTGGTGCTCCATGGTGGGCCTCCTTGTTGTCGTTAGCTTATTATACCATTGCAGTTGTGAATTTCTATAGGGCCTTTGTATGTCGGAACTGCAAACAGCAGCCGCCTGGTTTTGGACAAAACTACAGATTTGTATGAAAACGGGCCAAAGCCAACAGATTCGACGAATTTGTTGGGTGTCAAATTCTGTCGTGGTGCTACAATGAGGGCAGAACCGTGTGCCACTAGGCACCATACAACCACACTGACGAAAGGATAAGTACACCAATGAAAAAACACATTCTCTGCTTCGGCGACTCCAACACCCACGGCTACTGCGCCGACCCCACCGACTGCGCTGACGGCGGCAACCGCTTCAACGAAGATGAACGCTGGACCTGCCTGCTGCAAAAGGGTCTGGGGGAGGACTACTTGGTCATCGAGGAAGGCCTCAACGGCCGTACCTCCGTGTTTGACGACCCCCTGCAGGAAGACCGCTCCGGCCTGCACGCCATGTACACCTGCCTTATGAGCCATGAGCCCATCGACCTGATGATCCTCATGCTGGGCACCAATGATACCTGCGAGCGTTACGGCGTGTCCGGCTCCGGCATTGCCCTGGGCCTGCACCGGCTGATTCAGAAGGCCAAGAGCGTCCGTGACGTCTGGGCCAACGACACCCCCAATATTCTGGTAGTCTGCCCGCCCCATATTTCTCCCGATTTGTACAAGGCCCCCGAAGGCTTCGTGCTGGGTCAGGGCTGCCCGGAGAAGTCCCAGATGCTGGCCATGTTCCTGAAGCCCATCGCCGAGGCCGTGGGCTGCACCTTCCTGGACGCTGAGGGCAAGGTGGAGATGAACCATAAGGACTGCCTGCACTTCACCAAGAAGGGCCACCGTCAGATGGCCGACCTGATGCTGGAGCTGGTCCCCACACTGGTGAAATAATCGGGAAGATGTGCCCGAAAGCGGCACGGCGACCCGGATAACCGTATACACAATGGGGCAGGAGACTGGGATTCCCGGTTTCCTGCCCCAGCTCTATACGTTTGACAGCTCACTGAAGATTCTTCGTCGCAGGGCGACTCAGAATGACAGGACGGGGGCCGGTGCGGAGCCGAGGGACTGCTTGAGTGCTATTCAGTATGTACATCCCCTCTCCGTCAGCGCAGGGCGCTGCCACCTCCCCCGGAGGGGGAGGCAAGAGGGTGCTGCCGTAAGTCTTGCGCCATGTTCAAAAGACACGGCGGAGTAAAACATTGTCATGCTGAGCGCAGCCGAAGCATCTTGAGGGCCGCAAAAAGGATACAGTAAAATGGGGCAGGAGACTGGGGTTCCCGGTTTCCTGCCCCAGCTCTATAGTTTGACAGCTCACTTAAGATTCTTCGTCGCAGGGCGACTCAGGATGACAGGGGGGGGGGGGGGGCGGAGCGTTGTACTGCTGGAGGTGCGATTCGGCGTGTTCATCCCCTCTCCGTCAGCGCAAGGCGCTGCCACCTCCCCCGGAGGGGGAGGCAAGAGGTGGGCAGGCGTTAGTCGTGCACTGTCCCCATAAGACACGGCAGAGTAAAACACTGTCGCGGCAGCGGACGGCTTTGCCTTCCCACACAGCAATAAAAAGCCCCGTTCCGGAGAAAAGCATAGTCCGGGACGGGGGCGTTCTTCAATTATGCCGGCTGCCGAAGAAATCGGCGAAGGCCGGGGCCATGTTCATGAGGACGGAAATCAGCGTGCAAATCCACAGGGGCCGGGCCATGTAAGGCAGCACGTCCTGCAGCGCAGAAACATCTCCGGCTATGGTCCAGGACACGGCCATCTGATACTGGGCGCACAGGCACAGGGCCGTACACGAAAGGGCCAGGGCCATGAAACCCTCGTATTTTTTGTCACGGGAAAACGCATACAGGTTCAGCGCCGTAAACACAACGGCCAGCAGGCCGAATATCATCCACATGGGGCATCCTCCTCGGGGGTAGTTTCTTTACATTCAGTATAGCACAGCCCCGGCATTCGGGGCAAGAACAGCAAAACGCACCGGCGGGGCGCTGGGGCCCGGTCGGTGCGTCGGTGATTTACTTTTAGCCGAAGAGCATGCCCAAAATACCCGTGAGCACAACCAGCAGGACGACCGGCACAAAGGAAGCGCCGCCGTTTCTTTCGATATAAGCATCCCGCTTTTCCGGTTCCAGATCCAGAACCTTCTGGGTGCGGTGTTCAATATCCTTCATATACAGGAAGTTGCCCAGTACGCTGCAGCCAATCATGAGCAGCAGGTTAATTAGGCCGCTATTCAGGATGACGGCCACGTCGCTGATGAGCATGACGACCACGGCCAGCACGTACATCTTGCGGTAGGCCATCCAGTAGGGGCCGAAGAAAAAGGCAGGCCAGTTGAAGCTGGCTACGCCGCCCTCAGACCGGAAACGGCCGAACTTGGGCAGGTAATATTCCACCTTGGTGCCCACCAGGCGCTGCTCCACTTCCATAGGTTCAGCAGCAGGGCTGCCCTGCTTTCTGGGGGGCTCGATGATGACGTCGGAGCCGCCCATGGTGGGGATGGTTTCGTAAGACGTCTCCGCCGGAGCGGGGATGCTGTGGCCGCAGTTGGTGCAGAACTTTGCACCGGGCGTCAGGGGACTGCCGCAGTATTCGCAGTTTGCCATGTGTAATCTCTCCTTTACTGTTAAATCCAGGTGCCCAAAGTCAGGCCCCAAAAGGCCAGGGCACCGATGATCAGGAACACCGTCCACATGACGGCCACGGCAATCAGCAGGAAAATGCCGATGACCAGGCCCGTGACACTGGTGCCCTTGTACTTCTCAATGAAAATCTGTGCATTGCGGGGATCGAACGCCCGCATTTTCGTTACGCGTGCCTGCACGGTGCACATATACAGGTAATTGCCGAATAGGCCCGTACCCACCATGAGGCACAGGTTCAGCAGGCTGCTGGATTTGCCCAGCACGCCCAGTACCATGGCCAGCAGCATGGTGCCCATGGCGCAGCCGTACATCTTGCGGTACAGCATCCAGGCAGGGCCGAACAGAAATGCCGGCCAGCACCAGCTGGTGCGCTGCTGCAAGGTCCGCATACTCTCAAATTTCCGGCGGTAGTGGGGAATATTTTCATAAATAAACACATCCTCATCCACGTCGTTGGGGATGTAATCCGTCTGGTCGAAAAAGTAAACGGCCCGATGCAGGTACTCGTCCACGGTGGTGCGATGACCGCCCTCAGCGGACTCATCATAGGCCGTGTCGCTGTAGGATTCGTGGGTCTCGCGGTCGTGGAACTGCTCATCGTTCCGGTGCAGCGGCGCACCGCAGTGGCTGCAGAACCGGGCATCGGCCCCCACTGCGCTTCCGCACGAGGGACAATATTCCGGGGTTTGTTCGTCTTTCATGGGCAGGTCCTCCTAAAATGTCAAAAAACGCAACGGGTCAATATGCCCACTGCGTTTTCCCCATATTCGTTTATATTGTAAATCTACCGGGAGTGTTTGTCAATGGAATTGCGTATTCTGCATATTAATTCTCCCTATTGTACAATTCCGCTAAGACAACATTAGACTAACTTCCCTCTTTTGGATAAATGGTATAAAACCACTGGTAATATGCAGGAAACGTGCTATAATATAGCTACAGACGGAGGCCGGATATCCTTTACAGGCGCACATCCCGGCTTTCGTTACACCCAAAAAGGAGCTGATACTATGAAGTTTACATTCATCGAGAAAAGAATGAACACTACCCCTGCCATGAAGGAATACGCTGAAAAGAAGATTTCGAAGATCGACAAGTTCTTCAAGTCCGACAGTGAAGCTTTTGTGACATTCAGCACCGAACGCGGCCGCTACATTGCAGAAGTTACCATCAAAAACAATGGCATGTTCTACCGCGTAAAAGAGGTTACCGGCGATATGTGCGCTTCCATCGACTCTGCGGTGGCCACCATTGAGCGGCAGATCCGCAAGAATAAGACCAAGCTGGAAAAGCGTCTGAGAACCGACGCTTTCGAGCGTGAGATCCACATCGAACCCGACGAGCTGGAAGAAGACTTCCACATCGTCCGCAACAAACGCTTCAGCATTGATCCCATGAGTGTGGAAGAAGCCATTTTGCAGATGAACCTGCTGAATCATTCCTTCTATGCATTTAAAAACGCCGACGAGGGCGACGCTTTCGCCGTTGTATATACCCGTAAGAATGGCGGTTATGGCCTGATTATGGACGTCAAGGACTAAAAGCCCCTGACTCCCGCCCACAGGGCGGGAACTGAACACTTCTGACTGAAACGAAGCGAGAATGCTTTGTCTTGTTCCTCCGTTCGCCCCACCCCTTAGCCGGGTGGGGCGAATGTACGTTTTGGGACAATCTTTTTTGACAGGGCCCCGCTGATTATGCTACAATGAGCCAATCTTAAATTGATACAGGAGGCGTACTATGCGCTGGATTGAAGTAATCGTAAACTGTTCCGGTGATCCGGAGGAAATGAGCTGGCAGCTGGCTGACCTGGGCGTCGGCGGCATGATTATGGAGGACGAGGCGGACTTCCAGGACTTCCTGGAGCACAATCACCAGTACTGGGACTACGTGGACGAGGAGCTGGAAAACCAGTACAAGGGCGTTTCCCGCATCAAGTTCTATCTGTCTGACGACGAAGAGGGCAAAAAGACCCTGAACGCCGTGGCAGAGTTCCTGGGAAAGATGCCCGAAACCGCTTTCGTGGAGGACAGCGACTGGGAAAACAACTGGAAGGAATTTTATAAGCCCATCGAAGTGGGCGAGAAGCTGGTGGTCGTGCCTGAGTGGGAAGAAGTCCCCGACGACGGCCGTCTGCCCTTGAAGCTGGATCCGGGCCTCATTTTCGGCACCGGCAGCCACGCCACCACCAAAATGTGCCTGGCTGCTCTGGAGGGCTTCGCCGGTGAGGGCAAGACCATCCTGGACCTGGGCTGCGGCTCCGGTATTCTGGGTATCGGCGCCATGGTGCTGGGCTGCAAGTACTGCGCCGGCTGTGACATCGACCCCAAGGCCCCCGACGTGGCTCTGTCTAACGCTGCACTGAACGGCATCACTGCCGACGTGTTCAACATCCACGCAGGCGACGTGCTCACCGACAAGGGCATGTATGCCGTGCTGGGTAAGGATTACGACATCGTGACCGCCAACATCGTGTCCGACGTCATCATCCCCCTGTCCGGTATCGTGAAGGACTTCCTGAAGCCCGGCGGTACCTTCATCACCTCCGGCATCATCGACGGCCGCCAGGACGAAGTCCGGGCCGCCATCGAGTCCCACGGCTTCACCGTGCTGGAACACAAGCAGGAAGATAACTGGCACTGCTTCGTGTGCCAATAATAAAAAATCCCTCCCGATTTTTTCGGGAGGGATTTTTTTATGCGGCCCGTATGCAAATCACCCCGCTGTCATTCTGAGCGCAGCGAAGAATCTTGAGCTGCGCAAAAACGAATAGAGCCAATGGGGCAGGTAACGGACAGTTTTACGTTGCCTGCCCCATGGTTGTACTTTACAGAGCTCACTTAAGATTCTTCGTCGCTGAACTCCTCAGAATGACAATGAGGGGAGTGTGCTGCGTCGCTTTCGTACACATAAGCAGGACGCTATGCGGTTCACCTCTCAGTCTTGCTTCGCAATCCGGCTCCCCTCAAGGGGAGCCTTTGGTGCGCTGCAGGCTCATAGGTGTGCGTAAATCTATCATGCAGCCTGCGTTTAAGGCTGTACCCGCATCCAAGCCTCCCCTAGAGGGGAGGTGGCAGTCCGCAGGACTGACGGAGAGGTGAACCGCAAGACTGTCTTTTTTAGGCGTAATTCAGTGCGGCCTGCCACGGCAGCGGGAAATAGCACGGCTTTGCTCTCACGGTCATTCTTCACTGCTGCGTTCCTCTTCAATGACAGGTACGGGGGAGGTGCGGCATGGTGGGCAACAGCAGGACGCGGCGGTATCCCCTCTCCGTCAGCGCGGAGCGCTGCCACCTCTCCCGGAGGGCAAGGCAAGGAACGGGGGCAGTCCGTTACCGGGCGGTGCAGTCAGTGCTGTACTGTGATTGTACTCGAAATGAAAACTAGCAGGCACAGCCTGCCTGTTGATGACAGAACCTGTCTATGGTATACTGAGGGCAAATCCCCCGAAGGAGGACGAAACTATGCGTAATTGGACCTATTCTCAGCAGCTGAAATACGGCCTGCTGATGATGTCGGCACTGTTTGTCTGCGCCACTCTGACCCATGACGGACGCTATTTCAACATGGCCTGGATGCTTTACGGTCTGCTGTGGCTGCTGCACCCGGTACTGCCGGAGCGGGCTGCTCAGACCCCAAAAAGTATCGGCATTGTGCGAATCTGCGGCGCTGCGGTCATGCTGGTGGGCGCCATAAGCAGATTCAGTCTGTGAAAGGAGTGTACCATGAAAAACACAGGTATTTGTCCCAAATGCGGCTGCACCAATATTCTGGAAATCCCCGGCTCTGCAAGGGCCTACGGTGCAGGCAACAACATCCAGGTGGGTCTGACCAATCTGTCGGCGGTGCTGGTGAACCGCTATGTGTGCTGCTCCTGCGGTTACAGCGAAGAGTGGATTGACGAGGGCGACATCCAAAAACTCAAGTGGAAATTCGGCTGATCTGTCCCGAAACCCGGAAAAGTGCGGGAAAAAGGGTACCGGAAGGAGTCGTTTTGTGCTATAGTTAGTGTAACCTAACTAATAGAAAGGAGCACATCATGAAGTGCGAATGCAGTAATCGGCAGCTGCGGGGCTATTTGCTGTGCGGTCTGCTGGGCTGCCTGCTCATGGGCGGCAGCGACTGGCTGATGATTTACGGGGACACGGCCTATGAGGGGAGCCTGGCCTGGCTGACCCTGGGCGTGGCACAGATTCCCCCGGAGCGCAACGCCCTGGCTTTGCTGCTGGCTTTCCCGGCTGTGGTGCTTTACGCCGTGGCGCTATTTGCTGTCCGGGTGTTCTTCACCCAGGAGGGGGACCGGAAGTGGTACTCGGCACTGACCGCCCTGGGCCTGACGCCCTGGCTGTGCCTGCACCTATTTTATGTGATGATCCTGTACGCCTTCGGCTGGCTCCAAAGCAGCGGTCAGACGGAGCTGTCTTATGCTCTGTGTGAGGCCATGTTCGGCCAGTTCAGCTGGGTGGTGCTGGTGGCAGAGGTGTTGATGTTGCTGCCCTTCCTGTTCCTGCTGGTGCAGGTTTTCCGGGGCAGGAGCGTATTTCCCCGGGTGATGGGACTCAATAATCCCCTGCTGCTGTACGTGGTGCTGAAGCTGCTGACGGGGCTCATGCCCGACGTGCCGGCAAGGCTGGCCTTCACCAACGGCCTCATGAGCGAGGCCATGTTCCTGTGGTTCCTGGTGTTTCTCGGAACCCTGGGGAAGTATCGGAAAGCAGAATAAATCCTATGAGGGCAGGCATCCGCATCGGATGCCTGCCCTCGTTGTGCTGTGGGGGAGTGCGACGCAGTGCTTTCGTACGCATAAGCAGGACGCAGACTCGGATGCCCTCTCCGTCACGGCTGCGCCGTGCCACCTCTCCCATAGGGCGAGGCAAGAAGGGGGTGCGCTGCAATGTCCGACACCTGCGGTAATGTACCGTAACCGCTCCGCACTTCCGCAGTGCACAACAGGCAGGGGACGCACACTGTGCGTCCCCTGCCTGTTTGGGTATTTCCATAAAGTATTTACGTCTCAGATGGACTTGCGGATGTACTTTTCAAACAGCATCCGCAGCACCAGGCCGCCTAGGCCCAGGAGCATATAAAAGCCCGCATTCAGCAGCACGTCCATGTCCTTGATGCTATGGAACAGCCACATACCGGCCAGGTAAAACCCGGCGGGGAACATGGGCATATAGAGGTTATCCCGCAGATTCTTGCCGCCCATCCAGCCGACGATGAAGCTGAACGCCGGGAAAATCACCGTCCAGCAAATGGTCAGCAGGCTGAAACCGCCGTCGCCCATGAGCCGTGCGATGCCGGGCAGGCCCAGCATAACCACCAGGCTCAGCAGCAGGGAAATGTCCGCATAGCCCAATTTATGGGACTTCTGAGGACCGAGTTTATGATTGTTCATGATTCCACATCCAGTTTTTTCATTTGGTATTATGCAGTATAGCATACCGGGGCCGTTTCCACAAACAAAAAAACCACGGAAGAATTTCCGTGGTTTTTCTTGTAAATTGCCTTAGTTGATTTCCAGTTCATTTTCCCCGGGGACGGGGGCGATGATTTCCACAGAGGGGGTGTTCTGGGGCACAACTTCAATGCCGGGGGTGGGCGTGACGGTCTGGGGAACAGGCGTCACGGGCACCGGGGTGGGTGCAGGGGTTGCTGCGGTGACACCGTGGATGGTGCAGCCGGGCAGGGCAGCCTGCAGGTCCTTCAGCTGCTGGTCTGTGATGCCGGTGCCTTCCAGGTACAGGTTTTTGAGGCCCGTCAGGCCGTACAGCACGCTGTAATTGGTGACAGGGCAGTTTTCCAGGTGCAGGGTTTCCAGCTTCTTGCAGTAGCTCAGGGGGTTAATGTCGCTGAGCTTCACATTGCCGGACAGGTCCACTTCGGTCAGCTCCGGCATCTGGGCCAGAGCGTAAATGTTGCGCAGGTTGTTTTCGGCCAGGTTCAGCTTGGTGAGCTTGGTCATGTTCACCAGGATGCTGGCGTCAGACAGGCCGGTGCCCTGGAGCTCCAGGGCCGTGAGGCCGGTGAGGGGTTTCAGGTGCTGGAAGTTGCCGATGGTATTGCCGGAGAGATTCAGCTCCTGCAGGTTGGTGAACTGGCTCAGAGGGCTGATATCAGAAACGCCTGCGTTGCTGGCGTCCACCTTGGGCTCATTGCGCTGGAAGCTCTTGCTGCCCAGGTCCACGGTGGTCTTGTACTCGTCGTGGATGATGTTCATGCCGGGGTGGGCTTCCTTGAAGGAGAGCACCACGGTGTCGGTCAGGTTGGGGTTAGCCGAGACGTCCAGCTCCTTGAGGGCCTGGGTGGGAATCATGCCGAAGCCGTTGTTATTCAGCTGGGTGCCCTTGAGGGTCAGCTTCTGCAGCACGGTCATGTGGCTCAGGGCCTGGTGGCCGTTATATACGGGGTTGCCGCTGAGGTACAGCTCCTGCAGGTTCACAAGAGAGGACAGGGGCATGATGCTGCTCACCTGGTTGTTTTCCAGGTCCAGGTAAGTGAGGTTTGTGAGGGTGTCCAGGGCGCTGACATTGGAAATCTTGTTGTCAGACAGGTCCAGCCACTTGAGTGTACGTACCTGCTCCAGACCGCCCAGGTAGCTGATGTTGTTGCCGGACAGGTCCAGGCGTTCCAGCTGGGTGCAGTTCTTGAGCACGGAAATATCCGTGATGCCCTTGCCGGACAGGTTCAGCTCCTTCACGTCGGAAAGGAAGTCCACGCCGCCCAGGCTGTAGGCCTGGATGACCATGTTCTCGCCGCCGTAAATGGTGGTGGTGCTGAGCTTCTGGCGCAGCTCGTCCAGCTGAGTGGAGGTGATCCAGATGCCGCGGACGTTCAGGGTGGTCAGCTGGGTCAGACCGTACAGGGGGGTGAAGTCCTCAATGGGGTTGTCGTTCACATACAGAGTTTTGAGGCTCTTCTTGTCCATGAGGGGGCTCAGATCCTTCACCTGGTTGTTGGTGATGGTGAGGCTCATGAGTTTGTCGTTGTTCTTGAGGAAGTCCAGGCTGGTGAGGGCGCAGTTCTTGAGGCTCAGGGTCATGAGATTCTCAAACTGTCCGATGAGGGCCAGGTCCTCGTCGGACAGCACCACGTCTTCCAGAATGATGGCCGTGGAGTCCACGGGGATGGTTTCGCCGCCGATGGTGACGTTATCGAACATCCCAGCCTCGTCCTGGTACTTGTGCAGCAGCTCTTCCAGACGGGGATTGCTGCTGTGGTTTTCCATGCGGTTGGTGATGATCATGATGGCTGCTTCCTTGTCGCCGATGGCGGACCAGGTTTCGGCCAGGGCGATGGCAGCCTCGTCGGTATCCTTGGTGCGGTAAGCGGATTCGTACTTGGTCAGCGCCTTTTCGTAGTCCTGCTTCTGGAAGTAGGCTTCGCCCTCATTCATGAGGTTTTCATAGCGCACGGTGACGGTGTGGCCGTATACGCCGTAGGCCAGGAAGCCGGCCAGAATGACGGCTACTATCATGCCCAGAATGAGCAGCAGCTTCTTTTTGCCGGAGCTGGGCTCGTCCTCTTCCCAGTCCTCGGCGCCGGGGGCGGAAAACTCTGCGGAAAACTCCGCAGCGGCCTCCTGGGCCCCGTTTTGCAGCACGCTGTCCCAGTCCATGTGTTCCAGGCGTTCTTCCGGTTCCTGGACTTCTTCTGCGGGAGCTTCCTCTGCGGGAGCTTCCTGCACGGGAGCTTCTTCTGCGGGGACTTCTTCCGGAGTTTCCTCCGGGTTCTTCTTCATATTTTCTTCCATGTTATCCTCCAATTTATTCCCCGGAGCAGGGGAGATGGGTTATTTGCTCTTCTTGGCTTCGGTTTTTGCCAGGAACTTCTCGCTGTTGATGATGAAGCGCTCGTGCATACCCTGACCGATGAGACCGGCCTCGTCGTATGCGGCAACCTTCAGCACGATTCTGCGGCGGTCCACTTCCACAACCTCAGCTTCTGCGCGGTACTTCATGCCCACGGGGGTAGCGGCGTCATGGGTGATATCCAGCTTGGTGCCCACGCTGTTTTCGCCCTCGCCGTAGTAAGGACGCAGTGCGTTGCAGGCTGCATTTTCCATGGCGGCGACCATGTAAGGGGTGGCGAATACTTCGATGGAGCCGCTGCCTACGGCAGCTGCGGTCAGCTGATCGGTGACAATGCCTTCTACGGTGCCTTTTGCGCCTACGGGAATGCTCATATATAGTTCCTCCTGTTTGATGTCATTTCGTTTCGGGTTTACCGGTGAATCTTCCCCACATATAAATAGGGAATTACACACTATTGTATCATACCGCCTATGGGTTTTCTACCCCATTTTCCCATTCTTCATGCCAGGAACCGGGGCTTTCCCTCTTCTGGACTCTTAGGCGACCAAAAAGTTCCGGATTAGGGAAAGTTTATCCTTTAACAGGCTTATTTTATTGTATTCATTTGGTGAATGTGATAGTATCTAATGTGGCACTGCGTGCCGAATCTAACACGCCGAAGCCATCGGCGCAGTTTTAGGAGGAAAATTATGAATAATTCTGAAAAGACCATGGACAAGCTGGTTGCCCTGTGCAAAAACCGCGGCTTTGTATATGCCGGCAGCGAAATCTACGGCGGTCTGGCAAACACCTGGGACTACGGCCCTCTGGGTGTTGAGTTCAAGAACAACGTGAAGAAGGCCTGGTGGAAGAAGTTCGTTCAGGAATGCCCCTACAATGTGGGTCTGGACGCCGCCATCCTCATGAACCCTCAGGTTTGGGTTGCTTCCGGTCACGTTGCTACCTTCAACGACCCCCTCATCGACTGCAAGAGCTGCAAGTCCCGCCACAGAGCCGACAAGCTCATCGAAGCTTGGAACCACGACATGGGCATTGAGGATATTAACGTTGAGGCCATGGACAATGACCAGATGATGGGCTACATCCGCGAAAAGCACATTCCCTGCCCCGAATGCGGCAAGTCCGACTTCACCGACGTACGCAAGTTCAACCTGATGTTCAAGACCTTCCAGGGCGTTAACGAGGACACCGCAGCTACCGTTTACCTGCGTCCCGAAACCGCTCAGGGTATCTTCGTGAACTTCCTGAACGTGCAGAGAACCACCAGAAGAAAGATTCCCTTCGGCGTCTGCCAGATCGGTAAGTCTTTCCGTAACGAAATCACCCCCGGCAACTTCACCTTCCGTACCCGTGAATTCGAGCAGATGGAGCTGGAGTTCTTCTGCGAGCCCGGCACCGAGCTGGAATGGTTCAGCTACTGGAAGAACTACTGCCACAAGTGGCTGAACGACCTGGGTATGCAGGAAGAAAACCTGCGTATGCGTGACCACGAGCAGGCTGAGCTGAGCCACTACTCCAACGCCACCACCGACTTCGAGTACCTGTTCCCCTTCGGCTGGGGCGAGCTGTGGGGCGTTGCTTCCCGCACCAACTTCGACCTGACCGCTCACCAGAACACCTCCGGCAAGGATCAGAGCTACTTCGATCAGGAAAAGAACGAGCGCTACATCCCCTATGTTGTTGAGCCCTCCCTGGGCGCTGACCGCGTAACCCTGGCCTTCCTGTGCGACGCTTACGACGAAGAAGTGGTCGACGAGGCTAAGAACGACGTGCGTACCGTGCTGCACCTGCACCCCGCACTGGCTCCCTACAAGTGCGCTGTCCTGCCTCTGAGCAAGAAGCTCAGCGGTAAGGCTAACGAAATCTATGCAGAACTGGCCAAGTACTTCATGGTGGACTACGATGAAGCTGGCTCCATCGGCAAGCGCTACAGACGCCAGGACGAAATCGGTACCCCCCTGTGCATTACCGTTGACTTTGAAACCGTGGGCGACGACAAGACTCCTGCGGATAACTGCGTAACCGTCCGTGACAGAGACACCATGGAACAGGTTCGTATCCCCGTATCTGAACTGGTTGATTACGTGACTAAGAAGGTACAGTTTTAATTTATGACCCATGAAGAGGATGAGCAGCTGCAGCATCCGGGCCTGGAATGGGCCCGTCGCCTGAAGCTAGGCGGCTGCATCGCTGTACTGGCCTTTACCGGCCTGTGCATCTACACGATGCTCAATTTGGGCGCAGACCCCATTAAGGGGTATGCGCCCCCTCAGACCGACGCATACTATGCCCAGCATTTGGATGCCTTGGAGTCTGAGCTCACTTCTGCGGTGATTCCCCATCTGGAGGGCGTTACCTTTATGGAGCAGAAGGACGGCAAGCTCGTTGTGCACATCGAGCACGAGCACTATATTGCCACCAGAGCTGCCATTATGCAGTATTTCGATCGCAACCTGTTTATTTTTGAGCAAGATTGACTTTTGGGCCCATTTTCGGCCCTGACATACACAAAACTATGACAGAAAGGTGATTTATCCATGAAAGACGGACTGATTAAGGTAGCAGCAGCTTCCCCCGTGATTAAAGTTGCCGACCCCGCTTACAACGCTGAGCGCGTCATTGAAACCATCTCCAAGGCAAACGAACAGGGCGTCAAGGTTCTGGTATTCCCCGAACTCACCCTGACCGGCGTTTCCTGCTATGATCTGATTGGCTATCGCAACCTGGTAAAGGCTGCCGAGGCTGCTCTGTGCACCGTTGTCGAAGCCACCGAAGGCATCGACATGCTGGCCTTCGTGGGCCTGCCCTATGCTCTGGGCGGCCAGCTGTACTCCTGCGCCGCAGCCATCCACAACGGCGACGTCATCGCTCTGGTGCCCCGCACCGATGTGGACAACAGCCCCTTCAGCTACCCCGATGAGGACGTCACCGAGGTCACCCTGGGCGGCCGCTACGTTACCGCACTGACCAACGACGTGATTTTCCCCAGCAACGTCTGCGAAGACCTGGCTGTTGCTGTGGAACTGGGCAGCGACATGGATAGCCTGCTGGATATTGCCGGCAACCACGCCGCCAACGGCGCAACCCTCATTGCCCAGATGGCCAGCTTCCCCGAAACCGTCACCAGCAAGCAGGAAGCTGAGCTGGATATCCGCTACCGCTCCAAGCACCTGCTGTGCGGCATGATTATGGCAGCTCCCGGCTACGGCGAATCCACCACCGATAACGTATTCTCCGGACTGTGCATGGTGGCTGAAAACGGCGAAATCCTGGATAGCGTGGAAGATAAGGACAGCATGGCCATCAGCGAAGTGGACGTGGAGCACATGATGAACCTGCGCCGCAAGAACGGCAGCTTCGGTTCCAGCGAGCTGGCTTACAACATTGCCGATTGGGGCATTGAAGAGTCCGAGACCGTGCTGACCCGCCACTACTCCAAGAATCCCCATATGCCCGCCCTGGAGCGCGACGTACCCAAGTACTGCCAGCGCATGATGGACATTCAGGTGGACGCTCTGGTACACCGTATGGAATATGCCGGCCTGGACCACTGCGTTGTGGGCATCTCCGGCGGCGTTGACTCCACCCTGTGCGTCATGATCTGCGCCATGGCCGTGAAGAAGATGGGCCTGCCCTCCACCAACGTGGTGGCCACCACCATGCCCTGCTTCGGCACCACCTCCCGCACCAAGTCCAACGCCATCATTGTGGCTGAGCAGTGGGGCTGCGACGTGCGTGTCATCGACATTTCCAACAGCGTAAACGCTCACTTTGACGATATCGGCCACGCCCGTGACGATTACTCCATCGCCTTTGAGAACGCTCAGGCCCGTATGCGTACCATGGTGCTCATGGACATTGCCAACAAGTGCAACGGCCTGCACGTGGGCACTGAAGACCTGTCCGAGTTCGTAGACGGCTGGTGCACCTACAACGGCGACCACACCAGCATGTACGACGTGAACATGGGCCTGACCAAGACCCAGGTCCGCAACGCTGTGCGCCACATTGCCGCCACCACCGACGACGAAGTGCTGGCCAAGGCTCTGTGGGACGTTCTGGACTGCCCCGTCACCCCCGAGCTGCTGCCCGTTACCGACGATACCATCGAGCAGAAGTCCGAAGAGTCCGTTGGCTCTTACTCCCTGCAGGACTTCTTCACCCACAAGATGCTCATCTGCGGCTTTACCCCCACCAAGACCCTGCGTCTGGCTGAAATCGCTTACGGCGACGAGTTCACCCACGACGAGCTGGTCATGTGGCTCAAGAGCTACTGCCAGAGACTGTGCACCCAGCAGTTCAAGCGCAGCTGCCTCATGGACGGTCCCGCTGTGGAAAGCTTCTCTGTTTCTCCCAGAAACGGCTTCCTCATGCCCTCTGATACCTCCACTAACCTGTGGCTCAGCGAGCTGGAAGGCCTGTAATCGGGAAAACCCATTCATCAAAAAACGCCAAAAGGCAGTACCCTTCGGGGTACTGCCTTTTTTCTTTTTTCGCAGGAAAAAACCGGAGCGCCCAAGGCGTTCCGGTTTATGGGGTTATGGAATTATTCTCCGGGCTCCTCTTTCTCCTCTTCGGGAGCGGGGGCTGCGGGATGGAAGGCCTCATAGACCTTGTAGCCGCTGAACCAAATCAGGCAGACAGCTAAGCTCAGCAGCAATGCGCCATACATACTGCCGCTGGGGAACATGACGTGTACGCCCCAAATCGCCAGACCGATGCCGATGATGACGCAGGGAATGGCCATGAGGATGCTCATGGTTTTGCGCTGAGCGGGGGTGCGTTCCTGTTTCTTTTTCTGTTCCATAGTGTGTTTCTCCTCTCGTGAAGCCTGTGGGCGTTAGCCCCCAGGGTACGCTCCGGAAGGCCGGGGCAGTACAACTCAGTATACCGTAAGCCGGGGAGAAATTCAACGGCTCCGGGCCAACAAAAGGGAAACCTTGCCCAAGGAAGGCCCTCAGGGCCGGGTATCGTGCCAGACCTTGGCGCAGTACACCAGCATGGGCAGCAGCATCACCAAGGGCCCCAGCAGCAGAGCCAGACCCGGCAGCCCCTGTCCCCGGTACAGCATATAGGCCCCGCATAGGCAAATGGGCAGATAAACGGCGGCGGACAGCAGCAGAATCAGGCTGAGTATGCTGCGTCGGCGGGCCTGTTCACGGCGGGCACGACGGCGCTGGGTGAGGGGCGTGCTTTTCATCATGGGTGGACTCCTTTGCTGCGATAGAAAAAAGACGGCCGCGGATTGCTCCGCCGCCGCCTTTAAAGGGGTGTGAAGAATGACTGTGTGCTTGTGGTAGAATTGCTTATTCTTCACGAGGAATCATGTTCTTTTCTTCCTGCGTCAGTATAGGGGATGAACCCCCGGTTTGTCAATACTAACATGACATATATTGTCTACAAACCTTAGTTTTCCCGGCGTTTCAGCAGCAGGGGCAGGAGCGCACCGGACAGCAGGGCCAGAACGGTGAAAAGCAGGACCTGGGCGTCGTCGCCGGTTTTGGGGGCCGGATCTACAGGATCGGCAGGGTCAGCCGGATCTGCGGGCTGTTCGGGCTCAGCCGGATCTGCGGGCTGTTCGGGCTCAGCGGGGACGTCGGGTTCGTCGGGCTCAGCAGGGACGTCGGGTTCGTCAGGCTCGGCGGGGACGTCGGGTTCATCCGGGCAATCAGGCCAGTCAGGCCAGTTCGGCCAATCAGGCTTGTCGGGGCAGTCAGGGAAATCCGGCCAGTCGGGTTTGTTGGGCCAATCGGGCTTGTCAGGGCAGTCAGGGAAGTCGGGCCAATCGGGCTTGTCGGGACAGTCAGGGAAGTCGGGCCAGTCGGGCTTGTCGGGCCAATCAGGCTTGCCCGGGCAGTCAGGGAAGTCGGGCCAATCGGGCTTGTCGGGACAGTCAGGGAAGTCCGGCCAATCGGGCTTGTCCGGCCAATCAGGTTTATCAGGGCAGTCGGGGAAGTCCGGCCAATCTGGACGTTCCGGCTTTTCCCAATCCGGCCAGTCGCAGTCTGGTTTTTGCCAGTCTGGTCGCTCCCGGTCACAGCCGTCCAGGCAGAAGGCGTCGGCCGCTTCCGGGGCGTCGGCGTCTACGCCGTAGGCGGTGAGGCTCAGCAGCAGAGCAAACAGCAGCACCAGCAGAGGGATGAGCGTAAATTTTCGATTGAGCTTAGACATGAGGAACCTCCTTTTCCTGGGGCGGCGGACGGCAAATGGACTGTCCGGACGTTTTCGCATACATAACAGCTGTGTGCTGTATAACTACAGTGACACCATGCTAGCACTGCCGGAGCCGTTTGACACGTTTATATGCTGTGAAGATGGGCTGCATCTCCGCTAAGACTAAAGTGAAGTGTTACCTTTTTCCCCATTTGTGGGCAACTGGCCGGAAGTCCTGAGAAAAACACAAAACGGCGTACCCTTTCGGTACGCCGTTTCGTCTATGGGGGTGTAATGCTTGAAGAGTAGTGTGTCGAGACAAGATTCTCGTTTCTTCTGCAAGTGTAGCATAGTTAGTTTCAACAAACAATGCCCTGTGTACGGATTTTTCCTCTGTAAAACAGAGAATAAACCGGCCCCGGTTTGTGAGAACTATGCAATCATCCCACCTTGTGCGTCCTTTGCTTGCAGATGCGCCGTGAACGCACAAACAGACGACAAAGCGGGTGCTCTGCCGTCTGCTTGCGCTTAGAGGGAAAAGAATGAATGAAAAGTCATTGTATTTCATGGTTTTGTCGGGGGAACCGGGGAGAAAGGCTCCCGGTTTCCTCAGGCTTAGAGTAGCACCTTTAGGGGAGAGTTTCAAGCGGTGAAACCGGTCAAGAGCCGGAAATCCCGGAGAAAAAGTGTCCGCCAATTTGTGACAAATGTGCATACATCCTACCTTGTGCGCCATGAAAAAACGCCATATGTGCCCAGCGGACAAGCACCCATGAATTGAAAAATTCCCCCGTTTCCAGTATACTATACGAAGAAACTCTGCTCCGGGAGGAACGCACCATGATTTACGGCAAGGAATATTTTGAAACCTATGCGCTTTTGAGTCTCGTCTACTGCTATGACCCCCAGCTGTCGGCGCTGATTGCCGGGGACAACGAGGCCCCCGACTGGCAGAGTGAGGCCCTGGACGTGGGCATTGAGGTGACCCAGGCCCTGACGCCCCAGGAGGGGGAAAACCGCTTCTTCCTCTCGGAATTTTTCGGGGAGGACTGGGACGGCGACGGCCAGGTCCACGAGCATCTGCGCTGCACCACCGGGGAGGCCCTCCGGGACTACGAGGACAGCCTTATGTGCATCCGGGCCTTTTACGAAAGCCGCAGCTCCCGGGAAAACGTGGTGGACGCCGTCCACGAAAAGCTCCGGAAGCTGAACCACCACTATAAGCTGTTCCGCCGGAATTGGCTGTACGTCTTTTCCGACTCCGCCCTCATGAACGGGGACGACCTACAGTTCATCGGGGAAGGCTACCGGGCACTGTGCCGGCAGATGGATTTGTGCTTCGGCAAGGTGTTCATCAACGTCATTGACGCCCTGGTGGTGCTGCGCCCCGACGGCCAGTGGGAAAGCTATCCCGTGCCCAAGGAAACCCAGCGTAAGCTGCATTGGGAGTCCCTGGAGCGAAATTCCCGTGGATGATGGGGCAAAATTGTGGTATACTCTACCCCAGATGACCAAAAGGAGAACCGTAAGTTTGAAACCGATTTTATATATTGTCATTCCCTGTTATAACGAGGAGCAGGTGCTGCCCATCACGGCCCCGCTATTCCTCAATAAGCTGGAACAGCTCACCCAGGCAGGGAAAATCAGCCCGGACAGCCGGGTGCTGTTCGTGAATGACGGCAGCAAAGACGGCACTTGGGCCTATATCCGCAGCTTGGCGGAGTCTGACCCCCGGTATAAGGGGCTGTGCCTCAGCCGCAACCGGGGCCACCAGAACGCCCTGTTGGCAGGACTCATGACCGCCAAGGATCAGTGCGACATCACCATCAGCATCGACTGCGACGGCCAGGACGATATCAACGCCATGGATGCCATGGTGGAAGAATACCTCACGGGCTCGGAAATCGTGTACGGCGTCCGCAGCAGCCGGGAAACCGACACCTGGTTCAAGCGCACCAGCGCCCAGGCCTTTTATAAGCTCCTGAGCCATTTGGGGGCTGAGGTGGTATACAACCATGCCGATTACCGTCTGGTGTCTGCACGGGCGCTCCAGGCCCTGAGCCAGTTCAAAGAAGTGAACATTTACCTGCGGGGCATGATTCCCCTGGTGGGCTTCAAGAGCAGCTGCGTGTACTACGAGCGCCATGAGCGCATGGCCGGTGAGAGCCATTACCCCCTGAAAAAAATGCTGGCCCTGGCCTTTAACGGCATCACCAGCCTGTCCATTAAGCCCATCCGCCTCATTACCGGTGCCGGTGTGTGCGTGGCGGGGCTTAGCTTCGTGGGTCTGGTGTGGTCCGTTGTGCAGGCCCTGCTGGGCCATACGGTCACGGGCTGGGCCTCCCTCACCAGTATTTTGTGCTTCCTGGGCGGCATCCAGCTCATCAGCCTGGGCGTCATCGGGGAGTATGTGGGGAAAATCTACCTGGAAACCAAGGCCCGTCCCCGGTTCATCATCAGTGAAACCACCGACGATGAGCCTGCGGAAAACCGACCATAAACAGAAGAAAAAAGCGGCCCGGACGATGTTCGTCCGGGCCGCTTTTTATTGCAGCAAGATCCGTTATGCAGCGTCCGGGCTCAGCTCCGGCTCGTTTTTGTAGAAGTAGTTGCCCACCAGCATGATGACGGCAAACACAATGAGATAGCGGGTCACAGCGCCTACGCCGTGGCCGATGAAGGCAGCGTAAACCATGAATACGCAGCCTGCCAGGCTCAGGATGGGACCCACATAGCGCTTGCCCTTGGTGAGGCCCTTGCCCTTGACCATGAAGCCCAGGAACAGAGGGATATACATGGCGTACAGGGTGATGACGGGCAGCTCAGAAGCGT
>SAMEA104404106__coassemble_245_pt1 | contig 62209 bp, 53 predicted proteins | sample SAMEA104404106__metabat2_high_PE_053 | metagenome-assembled genome bin SAMEA104404106 (sample SAMEA104404106) | Balaenoptera acutorostrata
GCGCATGATCAAAACGGCCGTCATTATCGAAGATAAATCCGCAGACGACGAGGTGGGTCTGTTTGATACCGTAACCGTGTTCATGTCCAGCACCCAGAAGGAAACCCAGTTCCGCCTGGTGACCACCCTGCGCCAGAATCCCCTGAAGGGTCTGGTGAGCAAGGAGTCCCCCATCGGCAAGGTGCTGCTGGGCCACAAGGTGGGCGACGTTGTACACGTGCAGGTGAACGAGAACTTCGGCTACGACGCCGAAATCCGCAGCATCACCAAGGGCACCGACGACGAAGACCTGCCCATTATGAAATACTGAGTCTCAGGCCGCAGGGATTTCCCCTGCGGCCTGATTTTTTTTACCATAGGCATTATCCACAGTTTTTCCTCTGCTTTTTCACCTGTTCAGCCGAATTCTGTCCATGTCCCGCTTTCCACTGGTTATCCACGGCGTTCTATGCTACAATGGATCTAAGAGGAAGATGATCTTTTGCGGAGGACGCCTATGAATATTATGATGTCGATTGACAGCAAAAAGATTTACTTCAGTCTGGTTTCCGCTACCGCAGCAAATGGTGCGGTGATGGAAATGCTGGCCGCAGGGCGGATTGAATCCATCCAGCAGCTGGAATTCTATGAAGCATATCTTGATTTTGTTGACTGCTGTAAAGAGCCGATGGACGGTATTACCTTCCACTGTGAGTATTACCGCTTCGGCGAAGAAGATTACGCCCACCAGGAGGTAGACCCCCTGCTGCTGTACCAGATGGCCAACAGCTGGTGGCTTTACGCCCAGGATCCCCAGATGTATTTGCTGGAGGAGTTCGATTTCAAGGGCTGAGTGCGGCGTAAAATCAAAGACACAATAGCATAGCCGGCTGGCTTCATCTCCTGGCAGAGCGCATCTGACAGGCTGACTGAAGCCGCGTAAAAATAGCTCCGAAGGGCAAAGCCCTCCGGGGCTTATTTTTTGCAGGTACCCTGCGTCGGATAAAAAAATCCCCCTGCTTTTGCAGGAGGATTTGCTGCATTTCAGACAGTGGCCGATTAGAAGTCTGCGTTGCCCACAGTGCGGGGGTGCAGCTCAACGTCACGGATGTTGTTCACGCCGGTCAGGTACATGACCATGCGCTCAAAGCCCAGACCGAAGCCGGCATGACGGCAGGAGCCGTAACGGCGCAGGTCCAGATACCACCAGTAGTCCTCTTCGTTCAGGCCCAGCTCAGCCATACGAGCGGTGAGCATATCCAGACGCTCTTCACGCTGGCTGCCGCCGATGATTTCGCCGATGCCGGGAACCAGGCAGTCTGCAGCGGCAACGGTCTTGCCGTCGTCGTTGAGGCGCATATAGAAGGCCTTGATGTCCTTGGGGTAGTCGGTAACGAACAGAGGCTTCTTGTAAACCTTCTCGGTCAGGTAGCGCTCGTGCTCGGTCTGCAGGTCGATGCCCCACTTTACGGGGTAATCGAAGGTTTCGCCGCAGTTCATCAGAATGTCCACAGCCTCGGTGTAGGTAACACGGCCGAAGTCGTTGGAAACTACGTTCTGCAGACGCTCCAGCAGGCCCTTATCCACAAAGCTGTTGAAGAACTGCATTTCCTGGGGGCAGCGCTCCAGGACGGTGTTGATGATGTACTTCACCATGGCTTCCATGCACTCCAGATCGTCGTCCAGGTCGGCAAAGGCCATTTCGGGCTCAATCATCCAGAACTCAGCGGCGTGGCGCTGGGTGTTGGAGTTTTCTGCACGGAAGGTGGGACCGAAGGTGTACACATCGCCGAAGGCCATAGCGAAGTTCTCGCAGTTCAGCTGGCCGGAAACGGTCAGGTTGGTGGCCTTGCCGAAGAAGTCCTGGCTGTAGTCAACAGAGCCGTCTTCCTTCAGCGGGGGATTTGCGGGGTCGATGGTGGTCACACGGAACATCTCGCCGGCACCTTCGCAGTCAGAGCCGGTGATGATGGGGGTATGCACATACATAAAGCCGCGGTCACGGAAGAACTCGTGAACGGCCTGAGCAGCAACGGAGCGAACGCGGAACACAGCGCTGAAGAGGTTGGTTCTGGGTCTCAGGTGCTGGATGGTACGCAGATATTCCACGCTGTGGCGCTTCTTCTGCAGGGGATATTCGGGAGCAGACACGCCTTCCACAGTGATGGTCTGTGCCTTCATTTCAAAAGGCTGCTTAGCCTCGGGGGTGCAAACCAGGGTGCCTTCCACAATCAGGGCAGCGCCCACGTTCTGCTTTGCAATTTCATCGTAATTGGCCAATACGTTACGCTCAAATACGACCTGCAGATTCTTGTGGCAGCTGCCGTCGTTCAGTTCCACGAAACCGAAGTTCTTCATATCACGGATGGTGCGTGCCCAGCCCATTACGGTGATGGTCTTGCCATCGAAGGCTGCGCTGTCGGCGTAGATACCGGCAATTTTCTGGCGTTTCATTTTGTAATGACCTTCCTTCTATTCGTTTGGCAGCTTCTGCCGCCTTGTAATTTATCCTCAGATGGTTTATTATACCTATATCCGGGGTGAATTGCAAGCATATACCACGGTTTTACCCAGATTCAGCCGGATGGAGGACCCTTTATGAAAAAACTACTTCTGATCGTTAACCCCATGGCAGGCAAGGGCATGTTCAAAGACGGCCTGGCCGACGCCATTTATACCTTTAGCAAAGCCGGATACGAAACCACCACACGCTTCACCCGGGGCCCCGGCCACGCCTGTCAGCTGGCAGGTGAGCTGGGCAGTCAGTTCGATATCGTCTGCTGCATCGGCGGCGACGGCACCCTCAGCGAAGTGCTGGAGGGCATCGCACCCCTGGAGCAGCAGCCCCTCATTGGTTACTTCCCCTTAGGTACAGCCAACGACATGGCTACCGCCCTGAAGCTGCCAAAAAATAACATTCCCCTGGCCGCTGAACGCATCGTCCGGGGTACCCCCATGGACCTGGACATCGGCACCTTCGGGGAAAACGGCAACTTCACCTATGTGGCCGCCTTCGGCGCGTTCACCGACGTGAGCTATGAAACGCCCCAGCAGGAAAAGCAGGCCCTGGGCCACTTTGCCTACGTGCTGGAGGGCATGATGCGTCTGCCCAAAATCGCCAGCTGCCACGCCAAAGTGGAATACGACGGCGGCGTAATCGAGGACGACTTCGTCCTGGGCGGTGTGGTCAACTCCACCTCCGTGGCCGGACTCATCCACCTGGACCCCACCAAAATCAAGCTCAATGACGGTCTGTTCGAGCTGACCCTCATTACCCTGCCCAAGAGCATCTCCGATTTGCGTCAGATTCTGGGGAACCTCATGAACCGGGACTACACCGGTCCCTTCTTTAAGATGCTGCCCACCAGCTATGCAAAGTTCACCTTCGATAAGCCCGTGGCCTGGACCCGGGACGGTGAAAGCGGCGGCGAGCACAAAGAAATTGAATTCCGCAATATCCACAATGCCGTAAAAATCATTGTGTAATCCTGTTTTACTGAAAAAAGAACCCGCAAACGATGTTTGCGGGTTCTTTTTTGCACTTTTTCCCGTCTATGTGGTACAATGAAGCTATCTAAACGCAGAAAGAGGGGCTATTTATGGATAAAAAGCTGCTTGTGCAGGCAATCACAAAATTTCTCAGCGGTGTGCTGCTGGTGGGACTCATGCTCTTTTGGCCTGCCGGTACGCTGGACTACTCCTGCGGCTGGCTGTTTATGGCCCTGCTGTTTATCCCCATGTTTCTGGCCGGGCTGGTGATGACCGCCAAGTGCCCCGACCTGCTGCGTAAGCGCTTGCAGGCCAAAGAGGAGCAAACGGAGCAGAAAGCCGTTCTGGCCTGGTCCGGTCTTATGTTCATGGCAGGATTTATTCTGGCGGGCTTCAACTTCCGCTATGGCTGGTTTACGCTGCCCCGCTGGGTCATCGTCGCCGCCACGGTCATTTTCCTGCTGGCCTACCTGCTGTATGCCGAGGTTCTCCGGGAAAACGCTTACCTCTCCCGCACCATCGAAGTGCAGGAAAATCAGCAGGTGGTTTCCACGGGGCTATACGGTATTGTCCGTCACCCCATGTACGCCGCCACCTTGCTGCTGTTTCTCAGTATGCCCTTAGTGCTGAATTCTCCCCTGTCCTTCCTGATTTTCCTCTGCTACCCCGCTATTATCATCAAGCGGATTAAAAACGAGGAACAGGTGCTGGCCCAGGGTCTGGAAGGCTATGCCGCATATATGGAGCAGGTTCGGTATCGGCTGATTCCCTACATTTGGTAATACGTATCAGGACGTGCGGCTTTGCCGCACGTCCTGATTTTTTCCACAGGCAGAGGGAAAGTCCGTGGAAAACCGGCGTTTTCCCGCCCTTTCTCCGGGATTTTCCGGGTCAGACGAAGATTTCCCGAAAATCAACGCAGAAGTTTTCCACATTTTTGCCGGTTTCGGGGAAAAATCCCCCCTGCCCCCTTGTCCCCTCTCGGGGATACACTTATAATAGTAAAGATAAGATTATAGAGAGTTAGGAGAGAATCATGGCAATTTTTTTCTTTTTGATTAGCTTTTGCGCCTCCATTATCGGTGCCATCTGCGGCATCGGCGGCGGCGTCATCATTAAACCCACCCTGGACATGTTCCACCTGGCCAGTGTTTCCACCATCAGCTTCCTGTCCGGCTGCACGGTGCTGGCCATGTCCTGCTATTCCGTAGGCCGCTCCATGGTGGCCAAGGACAGCCTGGTGAACCTGAAAACCGGCACCCCTCTGGCCATCGGCGCAGCCGTCGGCGGCGTTGTGGGCAAGCAGCTGTTCACCATCATCAAGGGTATGTTTGAAAACCAGAACACCGTGGGCGCCATCCAGGCGTTCTGCCTGCTGCTGGTCACCCTGGGCACCCTGATTTACACCCTGCGGAAAAGCCGCATCAAAACCCATCAGGTAGACAGCGCCCTGGTCTGCGTCGTGATCGGCTTCCTCCTGGGCATCATGTCCAGCTTCCTGGGCATCGGCGGCGGCCCCATCAACCTGGTGGTCCTGTATTTCTTCTTCTCCATGGATACCAAAACCGCAGCCCAGAACAGCCTGTACATCATCCTGTTCAGCCAGATTACCAGCTTTGTTTCCACCCTGGTCACCCACACGGTGCCCGACTTTGATCCCCTGGCCCTGGGTCTTATGGTGCTGGGCGGTATTTTCGGCGGTATGGCCGGACGCAGCTTCAACAAGCGTCTGGACAACAAGGCCGTGGATAAGCTGTTTATCGGCCTTATGGTGGTCATCATCGGCATCAGCTGCTACAACACATACTTCTATCTGGCACAGTAAGCTGCCGGAGTAATACATTGTCCCCGGTGGGCCTGCGGCCCACCGGGGACTTTTTGATGAAGCCGTCGAAGTCCCTCTTCACAGAGCCTGTCAAAGCCGCTGTGCCGAGCGTTTCGCCCGATACCGGGTACTCCGGCCAATACCAGAACAGGCGGGGCTCAGCTGTGCTGAGCCCCGCCTGTTTGCATAAAAAAGGGGTACCCGAAATCGGGTACCCCTCGAGGTTATATATCGATGTCAGACGAGAATCCGGAGAAGGATTAGCCTTCAGCCAGCTTCTTGTACTTAGCGTAACGCTTCTCGCACTGAACTTCAGCTTCAGCGAACAGCTCTGCAGCGGTTTCGGGGAAGGTTCTGGTCAGAGATGCGAAACGAGTTTCGCCCATCATGAATTCACGCAGCTTGCCGTTGGGTGCCTTGCTGGTCAGGATGAAGGGGTTCTCGCCCTTTTCCTTCAGTTCGGGCACGTAACGCCACAGAGGCCAGTAGCCGCATTCGCTTGCCATCTTCTCTTCCATCTGAGCCAGGCCCATACCGTTGGAGATACCGTGGTTGATGCAGGGAGCGTAAGCAATGATCAGAGAAGGACCATTGTGAGCTTCAGCTTCCTTCAGAGCGGTGATCAGGTGCTGTTCGTTAGCACCCATAGCAACCTGTGCAACGTAAACATTGCCGTAAGTCATAGCGATAGCGCCCAGGTCCTTCTTGGAGGTGGACTTACCAGCGTTTGCGAACTGTGCAACAGCACCGATCTGGGTAGCCTTGGAAGCCTGACCACCGGTGTTGGAGTAAACTTCGGTGTCAACTACCAGGATGTTAACGTCAGCGCCGGAAGCCAGGATGTGGTCCAGACCGCCGTAACCGATGTCGTATGCCCAGCCGTCGCCGCCGTACATCCACATGCTCTTCTTGGGCAGTGCGTCCTTGTTCTTCAGCATGAATACTGCGTCGGAGGACTTGTCAGCGGAAGCTTCCAGAGCTGCAACAACAGCTTCGGACAGTGCGCGGGTCTTATCACCGTTGTCGCCTTCTGCCAGCCATGCTTCGGTAGCAGCCTTCAGAGCAGCGTCTTCGGTGGAAGCAACCAGAGCTTCAGCGTGAGCCTTCATCTGACGACGCATCTGGTCGATGGACAGGCTCATGCCCAGGCCGTATTCTGCGTTATCTTCGAACAGAGAGTTGGAAGGTGCAGGACCGTGGCCCTTAGCATTGGTAGCGTAGGGGAATGCGGGGGTGGAGGAACCTACAACGTAGGTACAACCGGTAGCGTCAGCGATGAACATACGGTCGCCGAACAGCTGAGTCATAAGCTTCATGTAAGGAGCTTCGCCACAGCCAGCGCAGGAGCCGTTGAACTCGTACAGAGGACGCTCGAACTGAGAACCCTTAACAGTGAACTTGTCCAGAGGATTGTTCTTAACGGACAGATCCAGAGCGTAGTTCCAGTTAGCCTGTTCAGGCAGCTGAGATTCCAGGGGTTCCATAACCAGAGCCTTGTTCTTGGCAGGGCAAACGTTTGCACAAGAGCCGCAGCCCAGGCAGTCCATGGGGTCAACCTGCATGCGGTAGGTCAGGCCGTCAAAGCCCTTACCCATAGCCTTCTTGGTAACGAAGGATTCGGGCTTAGCTGCTTCTTCCTCAGCGTTAACCAGGAAGGGACGGATACAAGCGTGGGGGCAAACCAGAGCACACTTGTTGCAGCCGATGCAGTTTTCGGGGATCCAGTGAGGAACGTCAACAGCAATGCCGCGCTTCTCGTACTTGGAGGTTTCAACGGGGGTAACACCGTCTGCGTAAGGCATGAATACGCTTACGGGCAGGGTGTCGCCAGCCTGGTTGTTAACAGGAATCTGGATCTCACGGATGTAGTGAGGCAGGCTCATGTCAACTACGGGCTTCTCGTCAACCAGAGTCTTCCAGGACTCGGGAACTTCTACCTTGACAGCAGCGTTAACGCCCTTGTCAACAGCAGCGCAGTTCATATCAACGATCTTCTGGCCCTTCTTGGAGTAGGACTTAACAATAGCGCCCTTCATGTAGCCAACTGCGTCTTCGATGGGCAGGATGCCGGACAGGTTGAAGAATGCAGCCTGCAGAACGGTGTTGGTACGGTTGCCCAGACCCAGTTCAGCAGCGATTTCGGTAGCGTCGATGGTGTAGAAGTTGATGCCGCGTTCAGCGATGGTACGCTTAACCTTGTTGGGCAGGTGAGCTTCCAGATCAGCGCCCTTCCAGTTGGTGTTCAGCAGGAAGGTACCGTTGGGCTTGATTTCGGAAACGACGTCAAAGTCCTTGATGTAAGACTGCTTGTGGCAAGCAACGAAGTCAGCCATGGTAGCGTAGTAGGTGCGGTGAATGGGCTCGTGGCCGAAACGCAGGTGAGACTTGGTTACGCCGCCGGACTTCTTGGAGTCGTATTCAAAGTATGCCTGTGCATACTGATCGGTGTTGTCGCCGATGATCTTGATGGAGTTCTTGTTAGCACCAACGGTACCGTCAGAGCCCAGACCCCAGAACTTGCAGGAGATGATGGACTTGCCAGCGGTAACGATGTTTTCGCCAACGGGCAGGGACAGGAAGGTAACGTCGTCGTTGATACCAACGGTGAAGTGGTTCTTCTTGCCTTCGGTCATGTTGTCGAATACTGCCTTCATCTGAGCGGGAGTGGTGTCCTTGGAGGACAGGCCGTAGCGGCCGCACAGAACTTCGATGTCGGTGCGCTTGCCTTCCCACAGAGCGGAGCAAACGTCCAGGTACAGAGGTTCGCCGGGAGCGCCGGGTTCCTTGGTACGGTCCAGAACGGTCAGAGTCTTGCAGGTTGCAGGAATCTTCTCCAGCAGACGGTCAATGCAGAAGGGACGGAACAGGTGAACCTGTACGAAGCCGACCTTTTCGCCGCGCTCGGTCAGGTAGTCAACAACTTCGGTCAGGGTTTCGCAAACGGAGCCCATAGCTACGATAACGCGCTCAGCATCGGGTGCGCCATAGTAGTTGAACAGCTGGTAGTTGCGGCCGGTAACCTTGTTGATCTCTTCCATGTACTCTTCAACGATAGCAGGCAGCTCATTGTACTTGGTGTTGCATGCTTCGCGAGACTGGAAGAAGGTGTCGGGGTTCTGCAGGGTGGAGCGGATGGTGGGGTGCTCGGTGCTCAGAGCGTGATCCTTGAATGCCTGAACTGCGTCCCAGTCCAGCATCTTGTTCAGATCTTCGTAGTCCAGAACTTCGATCTTCTGCAGCTCGTGAGAAGTACGGAAGCCGTCGAAGAAGTGCTGGAAGGGAATGGAGCCCTTGATAGCAGCCAGGTGAGCTACTGCAGCCAGGTCCATACATTCCTGAACACTTGCGGAGCACAGCTGTGCCCAGCCGGTCTGGCGGCAAGCCATAACGTCGGAGTGGTCACCGAAGATGGAGATGGAGTGAGTACCAACAGTACGAGCGGAAACATGCATAACACCGGGCAGCATGGAACCGGAGATACGGTACATGGGGGGGATCATCAGCAGCAGACCCTGAGAAGCGGTGTAGGTGCTGGTCAGAGAGCCGGTTTCCAGAGAGCCGTGCATTGCACCTGCTGCACCGGATTCGGCCTGCATTTCAACCAGCTTTACGGGCTGGCCGAAGAGGTTCTTCTTGCCGTTTGCAGCCCACTCATCAACGTGGTCTGCCATAGGGCTGGAAGGGGTGATGGGGTAAATGGTAGCTACTTCAGTGAATGCGTAAGACACATAAGCAGCTGCTTCATTACCGTCCATAGTTTTGAACACTTTGTTTTTCGCCATAAACTTGTTCCTCCTAATCATATTGTAAATCCTGTTTTGACAACTTGAATCGAGGTGCCGGATAGATCGTTTTGCTTATCCATACCGGACAAACAACTCTGTGCTATCCAGACAGTAAAATTGTACCCCATATTTCATAAAATGTAAATATGAATACTGTATATTTTTCAAGTTTTTCTCTTCATATTTCATAATTTTTGCTGTTTTTGTCCGTCACTCATGGACAATTCGTGCCCCTGCAATTTCTCTGCCATTTTGCGCCTTGTTTTAGGTTAACCGAATCAAAATATCGGTTCAGGCTATTGAGTACATTCTTCTTATCCGCACTCCACAGGGGGGCCACCAGGGTGCGCTTATCCCCGTCTCCCGTGAGCCGGTGAACCACCATTTCCGGGGGAATCTGTTCCAAACAGCCAGCCAAAATTTCGAAGTATTTTTCCATGCTCAGCACGGCCGCCTCACCGTCTCTGTACGCCTTTTCAAGTTCGGTATGCCTAATGATATGAAGTAGGTGAAACTTAACTCCTTCAACGCCTGAGCGCCCGATATAGGCCGCCGTTTCCAGCATCTGCGCCTCTGTTTCTCCGGGCAGGCCGATGATCTGGTGGGTGATGACTTCGGCCCCGATGGCGTGCAAATTCCGCACGGCTTCATCGTACACGGGAAGCTCGTAACCCCGGTGAATCCGGCGGGCCGTTTCCGGGTGAATGGTCTGCAATCCCAGCTCCACCCAGAGGGGTTTTATTTTTGCAAGTTCACCCAGCACTTCCAGAACTTCCGGCCCCAGACAGTCGGGTCTGGTGGCAATATCCAGCACCATCACCTCCGGATGGTGTACGACTGGGAAATACAATTCCCGGAGCCGTTCGGGGGATGCATAAGTATTGGTAAACGACTGAAAATATGCAATATATCCGGCGCCCTTCGCCTTCTTTTCCACCCGTTTTTTGGCCTCTTCCAGCTGCAAATTGATGTCCCCGGCGTCCTTGGCCGCAAACTCTCCGGCGCCGGAGCAGAAGATGCAGCCGCCGGTGCCCAAAGTGCCGTCCCGGTTGGGGCAGGTCATGCCCCCGTCCAGGCTGAGCTTATACATTTTTCGTCCGAATCGGGCTTTCATCGCCTCGTTAAAGGATAAATAGTGCATGGTAGTTCCTTTCCTGCATCTGAGAAAAAACAGGCGGCATCTTGCGACGCCGCCTGCAAAGCATTTAGTTTTTGGAAAATTCCATCAGCTCCAGGCCGGGATTCTTATCCAGAGCCCAGGTGATGTTCCAGGGGTTGGTGAACAGCAGCAGATTTCTGCCCTTGAAGTCCTGTACCCACTTGGTATCGGAGGTCAGGTTCAGCTCGCTGGGCTTCACCTCGTCGCCCACAATCCAGCGGACGTGCTCGTAACCCAGGTCACGGCGGCGAATATCCACGCCGTACTCGTTCTTCAGGCGGTACTCCAGCACTTCCAGCTGCAGAACGCCTACAACGCCCACGATAACTTCCTCAACGCCGGTGTAGGGCTCGTGGAAGATCTGGATGGCGCCCTCCTGAGCGATCTGTGCGATACCCTTTTCAAACTGCTTGCGCTTCATGGTATCGGTACGCTCAATGGCGGAGAAGATTTCCGGTGCGAAGGTGGGAATACCTTCAAACTGCACCTTGTGGCTGCGCTCGCAGATGGTGTCGCCGATGGAGAAAATACCGGGGTCGAAAACGCCGATAATATCGCCGGCATAGGCCTCGTCGATAATGGCGCGGTCGTCAGCCATGAGCTGCTGAGGCTGAGCCAGGCGCAGGCTCTTGCCGCCCTGCACGTGGAAGTATTCCTTGTCACGCTGGAACTTGCCGGAGCAAATACGCATGAAGGCAATACGGTCACGGTGGGCCTTGTTCATGTTTGCCTGAATCTTAAAGACAAAGGCGGAGAAGGTGGGATCGGTGGGCTCCACAATGTCCTCGCCGGAAAGTCTGGGCAGAGGCGCAGTGGTCATGCGCAGGAAGTTTTCCAGGAAGACTTCCACACCGAAGTTATTCAGGGCAGAACCGAAGAATACGGGGGACAGCTTGCCGTTGCGGACTGCATTGAGGTCAAACTCGTTGCCGGCCATATCCAGCAGGTCAATGTCATCGCGCAGGATGCCCTTGAGCTTCTCGCCGATGAGCTCGTCCAGGGTTTCATCGTCGTCCAGTGCAACCTCCACACCCTGAATCTTGCTGGCGCCTCTGTAGCGCTCGCTGAAGGTGAGGATTTCGTTGCGGTTGCGGTCGTAAACGCCCTTGAAGTCGCTGCCGCAGCCGATGGGCCAGTTCATGGGGTAGGTGGAAATACCGAATTCGTTTTCCAGCTCCTCCAGCAGGTCATAGGGACTGCGTGCTTCACGGTCCATCTTATTAATGAAGGTAAAGATGGGAATATTGCGCATAGCGCAAATTTTAAACAGCTTTCTGGTCTGGGGCTCGATACCCTTTGCACCGTCAATGACCATTACGGCACTGTCGGCAGCCATGAGGGTACGGTAGGTATCTTCAGAGAAGTCCTGGTGGCCGGGGGTGTCCAGAATATTGATGCAGTAGCCGTCATATTCAAACTGCATTACAGAGGAGGTAATGGAAATGCCGCGCTGCTTTTCCAGTTCCATCCAGTCAGATACCGCATGACGTGCGGTGGCCTTGCCCTTAACAGAGCCGGCCTGCTGAATTGCGCCGCCGTACAGCAGCAGTTTTTCGGTGAGGGTGGTTTTACCCGCGTCGGGGTGGGAGATGATCGCAAACGTACGTCTGCGTTCAATTTCCTTTTTCATATCCGCCATGTATCTCTTCCTTTATACTGTAGTCACATCGTTGGTTTTTTACTTACTTGCAAACTGGTATTTTATCATAGAGCCCCGGTGATTTCAACAGAAAACGCCGGAAATTAGGGGTTTTTCGGGATTTTCTTCCCGCACCCTCCCGCTCAGCCCAGCACCATTGATGGTATCATCCCATATATTTTCGCTTACCCCATTGTTTCACGGGGCTAACAGTGCTATACTGAGGTGAACCAAGAAAGTCCTTTCGCAGCGGTTCGGCTGCGATGGTTTTGCAAAACAGCACCGGGGAAATTTGTTGTTTTAAGCAATTCGGCAGTATGCCAAAGGAGGATCTACATATGAATTTACCTACTATTATTATTATTGCACTTCTGCTGGTTTGGGGCTACTTTGCCATTAAAAAGGTTCGCAAGGGCAGCGCCTGCGGCTGCGGCGACGGCGATGGCGAGTGCACCTGCGGCTGCGGCGGCAAGAAGAAGGCCGAAGCAAAGACCGACAGCGAAAGCGAAGAATGCACCTGCGGCTGCGGCGGCAAGGAATAAGCATTCCTGCATGAAAACAGGGGAGACGGGACACGTCTCCCCTGTTTTTTCTTGGGAATTTATGGTATAATAGCGTAACTTTTCCCGGAAAAGTATCATTCGTATCACCATACCCCGAGCAAGGAGTCCCTATGTCATACACCAAAAAAGTTTTTCTGGTTTCCGGAATTATTGCCGTTGTCGTTTTCGTTCTGTTTACCATGGCCGCCCTTTTGGGTAACCCCGTATCCTATTTTCTCGTGAAGCACAACGCGCAGCAGCATTTGCAGGAAACATACACGGAAACGGATTACACCATTTCCGACGTCGTTTATCATTTCAAAGACGGCAATTATTATGTGAAAGTCGTTTCCCCCTCCAGTGAGGACTCCACGTTTTTCCTGGCGTACAGCCTGTCCGGTAAGTTTCTCAAAGATAGTTTTACCCAGCAGGTCGTCCGGCGCTATAACACCTATGAACGTCTGAACAGCGAATATACCCAGCTGGTGCAGTCCGTATTTTCCAGTGAAGGGTTCCCCATTGAAACAGACACCGCCTACGGCCGTCTGCGGCAGCTCCGGGAAGCCGACACCGACCACTTGGAACTGGACTTCGGCATTCCCACCAGCGAGCTGAAGCTGGACGGAGAGTATGACGTCCGGGAGCTGGGCAGCCAGTTCGGCAGTATCGTGTTTTACGCCTATGACGAGGAAGTCACCGTCGAACGGGCCAGCGAGCTCATGTTCACCATCCGGCAGGCCCTGAGCAAAGCCAACGTCCCCTTCTATGCACTGACCTTCCATTTGCAGAAGCCCCTCAATGCCGACGGCACCCCCAACGCCGATTCCACCAGCATTGACGTCATCGACTTTTTGTACAGCGACCTGTATTCCTACGAGCTGGAAAGCCGGGTAGGCGGCGCTGCACGCCGGGCCGCTGCCATGCTGGAGCAGCAGACTGCTGGGCAGGCAGAAGACGCAGCCCAAACCGAATAATTCATCAGGCTATCCGCCTTTGGCGGATAGCCTGATTTTTTTATGCACGCATAAGCGCCGTCAGTGCATAGCCGCAGTCAAAGCTCCGGGCCGTGCCCGCTGCGTAGTCCATTTGCTCCCTAGCCCGACGCACAAGTCCCGGATACGGCAGCTCTCCGGCCAAATCCACCAGCACCTTCAGGGCAACGCTCTGATCCGATGGCCCCAGTTCCTCCCAAAACTGCTTGGGCCGTACCGGCAGATTCCGGCTGTCCCGGGTGAGGAAAAAGCCCTGCTGCTCCCGGTCCCCGAACAGGGCGTCTGCCCGGGTCATGACCTTGACGGCGCTGCGGAGATACTCCCCGCCGCAGCCGCAGTGGTACAGGCTGTCCAGGGCCAGGGCGTATCCGGCATAGTCCCCCAGGGTGCCCTGACCGCTGGATTTTCCCCGACGGCTGTAATGCTGCAAATCCCCTTTGCTGCGCAGATGCTCCCGCAGATAGGATTCCCCGTCCGAGGCCGCCGTCAAGTAGCGTTCCACGCCCAAAATCCGGCCCGCCGTGGCCAGGGAAGCAATCATCACCCCGTTTGCCCCGGTGAAGATGCGCTCATCCCGCTGCAGGCCGCCCCGGGAGAGTCTGGCCCGGTATAGATTCGTCCGGCAGTTCCGCAAAACATCGCTGTCCCGGGTGGGCTGCTTACCATTATATAAATGGGGCACCGTGGGCGTTTCCCCAATGCAGTATTCCCGGCAGAAGATACTGCCGTCATTATCGCCCAGCTGGGCACGAACCCGGTGATCCGTCAGGGTATAATACGACGCCTCCGCCCACTGGGCCGCATAAAAGCCCCCGGCTTCGCTGCGCAGCTCCCGCAGAACATAGTCCGCCGTTTCCCTGGCCACATCCTTGAAGAAGTCCTTCCCCGTCTGGGCATAGGCCCGGGCATAGGCTTCCAGCAGCCAGGCCTGGTCTGCCAGGTATTTTCTCGTGCTGGGAATTTCCCACCGGCTGTCCGTGGTGCAGTGGAAAAATCCACCGCCCAAATGGTCCCGGATGCCGCCCAGCGCCAGCTGAATCAGCGTAAAGCAGGCCATGGCCAGAGCCTTGGCGTCCCCGGTGTGGCGGTGATAGGCCAGCAAAAACAGCAGTTCCTGGGGCATGGGATATTTCTTTCCCCGGCCAAAGCCGCCGTTTTCCCGGTCGAACCGGCTTTGCAGCGCCTTGAAGTGATTTTCCCACAGCTGGGCATGGGGACTGCAGGACTGCACCGCCCCGCTCAAATGTTCCAGCTTTTCCTGCAACAGCCGGGAGGTCTGCTCATACTTGCCGGAGTCGCTGTTCCAGTGCAGGGCAATCCGTGAAAGCGTCCCGGACAGGGCTACGGGCGAAGCGTCCCGCAGAGCAAAAAAGGGCCTGCCCAGGTGGTCCGCCACCACGGCAAAGGGCGGCTCCATGTAGCCGTTCAGCAATTCCGAGGCCTGTGCGTATACCGCCGCTGCCCCGGGCAGCTCCGAGGCGTCCAGGTGAATGGGGATAAAATACCGCTGGGCAATGCGGGATACGGTGGAATCTGTTTTGCAGCTGTGGGCGTCCTCGCAGCGGCTGCCCACGAACAGCAGGATGGGTTTATGTTCTGCCTCAGCCCGTGCAAAGGCCGCTGCACACCAGGGATACCACTGGGGCGTCTGCTGGGTTTGGGTTTCGTTCATGCTCGTTCCTCCCTGTTCAATGTACCCCTAGCATCCCCGGAAGTTTTTCGTCTTATACCGAAACTTCCCCCGCAAAGGAAACTTTTGGCAGGCCGGGGGCGTCCCATAACCAAAAGGAGGCGTTTCCTATGAAGATCAAATCCACCGGACTGCTGGCCTCTGGCCTGGCTCTGGTGTTACTGGCCGGCTGCGTAGGCAAGCCGGATTATACATTAAATACTGCCCGCTACCCGGAAGCCACCAGCTACAGTGCTGCTTACGACCGTGTGGCGCAGATTGAAGACGGCAGCCTGTCCGTTTCGGACCAGGAGGTCAACGATGCGTACGACGCCCTGCTGGACGCCGAGGGCACCTACCGGGAGCAGCTGCAAAGCATCCGGGACGGAGCAGAAGAGCATCTGCCGAACCTGGTGGACTTTTCCGCCGAAACATCCCAGGCCCTGTTCCGGGGCCGAGCAGAAAACACCGTCTATTCTCCCGTGAGCCTGTACCTGGCCCTCAGTATGCTGGCCGAGGCCACCGGCGGCGATACCCAGCAGCAAATCACAGCCCTGCTGGGGCCTGAACACGGGGCCGCTGCGGGCAACGCTCTGTGGCGCATGACCTACCAGAACGGCCGGGGCCAGACCAGTGCCGCCAACTCCCTGTGGGTGAGCGATCAGTACGACGTTCAGCCCCTGTTTGCCCAGCGGCTTTCCGAGGTTTACTACGCCGACAGCTTTTCCGTGCCCATGGGCACAAAAACCGCCGACGACCTCATGCAGTCTTGGCTCCGGGAACGCACCGGCGGTCTGCTGGACCGGGAAATTTCCGGTCTCACCACCAAGCCGGAAACGGCCCTGAGCCTTTTGAGCACCTTGTATTTCCACAATATGTGGTCCCAGCAATTCAGCCCCGCCATGACGGACAGCGACCTGTTCACCCTGGTGGACGGGACCATCCTTTCCACCCCCTTCATGCACGATCAGAGCACCGGCACCTGGCACCAGGGCGATGGGTTCATCAGTGCCGACCGCTACTTCCAGGAGGGCGGCAAAATGCGTTTTGTCCTCCCCGATGCGGGCATTCTCCCCCAGGAGCTGCTCACTGACCCGGAGGTCGTCACCGATATGCTCACCGGCGAGCAGGAGATGCAAAGTCTCATTTCCTGGTCCGTGCCCAAGTTCGATATTTCCAGCGATCTGGAGCTCTCCAACCAGCTCAAGGCCCTGGGCGTCACTGACGCATTCAGCGCAGAAACAGCGGATTTCTCCCCCGCTCTGGGAGCTGCTCAGGCCAGTCTCTCCCAAGTGCAGCAGGCCGGTCGGGTCCAGATTGACGAAAACGGCTGCACCGCTGCGGCTTATACCGCCCTCATGCTGGACGGCAGCGCTCTGCCCCCGGATAACATCCTGCACTTTCAGTTGAATCGCCCCTTCCTGTTCATCATCATGACCGATGACGATATTCCTCTGTTCATCGGCACAGTGTATGAACCCTGAAGTTTCTCCCTATTGGAAAAGGCCGCACCACCCGGTGCGGTCTTTTTCCTTACTTTCGGCGAAAAAATCTGCTATACTGAATTTATCAGAGAAAATGAGGAGGAATTCCCATGAAAAAGACAGCTCTGCGGCTCATGGCCGGTATGATGGCCGTCCTGCTGCTCACCGGCTGCGGCAGCCCTGCCGCCCAGCCCGCTCCTGACATAGAGCCCACAGCCCACGAGGCCCAGCTGCCGGAAATCATCGTATACGCCGACGCCATGGCCGAAACCAGCGACCCCACCCAGCTGTACAATGCCCTGGCCGAATACTACACGGCCATTGATGCCCTCCACAACGGGGCCAGAGAGCTGATGCCCGACATGGCCGCCTTTACGGCCAGAACCGCTGCACCGATTTTCACCGGGAAAAGCGAAAACACCGTGTTTTCCCCGTCCAGCCTGTACCTGGCCATGGCCATGCTGGCTGACGCCACCGATGGCGATACCCGCAGTCAGATTGCCGCAGTTTTGGACGCCCCGCAGTATGCTGAGGCCGCCAATGCCCTGTGGCGCATGATGTATGAAAACGGCGCTACCGTGGCCCTGCCCGCCAACGCCCTGTGGAGCGGTGTCAAGTGGCCCGTCAAGCAGGCGCTGGCCGATCAGCTGGCCTCCAGCTACTACGCTGACAGCTTCACCGTACCCATGGGCACAAAAACCGCCGACGAGCTCATGCAGTCCTGGCTGAACGAACACACCGGCGGCCAGCTCACCCAGCAGGCCCAGAGCGTGCAGTCTGACGCCGACACCGCCCTGGCCCTCATGAGCACCCTGTATTTCCGCGGCTTCTGGCTCAATGAATTTATGGAGAGCAGCACCGCCCCTGCCCCCTTCACCCAGGCAGACGGCTCCTCCCGCACCGCCGACTTTATGCACGCAGAAACCTCCGGCAGCTGGCATCAGGGTAAGCAGTACGTGAGCTCCAGTCTGTACTTCACCGACGGCGGCAGTATGCTCCTGGTTCTGCCCGATGAGGGCATTCTGCCGGAAGATCTTCTGTCAGACGCTGACGCCGTGCAGGATATGCTCACGGCCACCCCGGAGCAGTACACCTATATTCACTGGTCCGTGCCCAAGTTCGATGTTTCCAGTCAGCTGGACCTGGCAGAGCCGCTGCAGGCCCTGGGCGTCACCCATGCCTTTGACGCCGCCCTGGCCGATTTCAGCCCCACCACCGAGGAAACCGCCGTCAGTCTGAGCTCTGCCCAGCAGGCCGCCAGAGTCAGCATTGATGAACGCGGCTGCACCGCTGCGGCCTTCACCGTCATGATGGGCGTGGGCGCCGGTATGCCGAATGATTACATTCTGGACATGAAGCTGGACCGTCCCTTCCTGTTCGTGCTCTTCGGCAGCAGCCAGGTTCCCCTTTTTGTGGGCACTGTGTATACTCCGTAAGTTTTACCCATATACTGATAAAAGCCGCACCAATTCGGTGCGGCTTTTGCTATCGAGTGTATAGTATCTCTTGACATAGTTTTGAATACAAGATATAATACTTACATAAACCTCAAAGGAGGATAACCCATGGACGAATTTATGGTTTACAAAAACATGATGCCTGCTCGTTTTCATTTAAAAGATCCCATCAGCACCATAACGCACTTCATTGCGTTCGTCGCTGCCATATTTGCCGCACCGCCCCTGCTCACCCATGCAGCCGTCAACGGTGCAGACCTCACCGCACTGGTCAGCCTGAGCATTTTCATGCTGAGCATGATTTTGCTGTACGGCGCCAGCTCCGCTTACCACGCCTTCAACCTGTCCGATAAGGGCAACTGCGTGCTGAAAAAGCTGGACCACACCATGATTTTCCTGCTCATCGCCGGGTCTTATACCCCCGTGTGCACCATGGTGCTGCCCAAGCCCAGCGGCATGCATCTGCTGATGCTGGTTTACGCCCTGGCCTTTGCCGGCGTTGTCTTTAAGCTGTGCTGGGTCACCTGCCCCAAGTGGGTGTCCTCGGTGATTTACATTGCTCTGGGCTGGAGCTGCCTGACGGCCTTCCCCCAGATTCTGGCCACCCTGTCCACGGCCCAGTTCCTGTGGCTGCTCATGGGCGGCGTGATTTACACCATCGGCGGCGTAGTATACGCCCTGAAGCCCAAGTGCCTGGAAGGCAAAGCCTTCGGCATCCACGAAATTTTCCACCTGTTTGTCATGGGCGGCAGCTTCTGCCATTATGTGTTCATGTTCAGCTGCGTGTAATCCCCGTAAACCTCAACTTGAAAATCGAAAAGAGCACCGGAGCTGCGTATGCAGCTCCGGTGCTCTTTTTCTTTTTTAGGTGCCGTAATGCTTCAGGTCCCTGATGGCGTCCTCAATAATGGCGTGGGTTTTCCGCAGAGCGTCATCCGTATCCCGGTTGAGCAGCGCCTGATACAGCCCCAGCTTCAAGTCGTACATGGCGGGAATGCCGTTCCGCTTGCAATACAGGCCCCAGAGGTGCATCCCCGGATCACGGAAGCTGTAATAAATCAGGGGCAAAAGCACATTGCCGGACAATATGGCCAGCTCATGGAAAAAGCGGAATACGCACTCGGCGGCCACATCGCTGTCCTTGGCGGCTTTCAGCTCATCCAGAATGAGCCCCAGGCCCTCCAGCTCAGCGTCGCTGGCATGGTCAATCACCAGACGCACGCAGAGATATTCCAGATATTCCCGCACCTCCAGCAGAGACTTCACCTCTGCCTGGCGCATATTACCCCCGTGAAAGCGCATAATGGCCACCAGCGTTTCCACGGTGCCCTTGCGCCGGTAATCGCTCACGTATACGCCCTGGCGGGGGACGATTTCCACGAAGCCCAACTTCTCCAGCTCCACCAGTCCTGCACTGATGACCGGGCGGCTCACGCCCATTTTGGCACTGAGCTCCCGGGCCGGCGGCAGCTGCTCACCCACGGTGAGCTCCCCGGACAAAATCATGTTTTCAATCTGCTGCACAAACAGGTCTGTCAGCGAAAGCGCCTCAATTTTACTGAATCCCACGGTCATCCGCTCCTTATGCTGCTGGTCATACCAGATAAATTCTACCACCAGTTTATCGCTCTTATTCCCGAATGTAAAGGGCCTGCAAGCACAGAACTCACGAAAATATACTTTCCGCTTGTATTGTGATTTTTATAACAATATAATGAACTCAAGGAACATATCGTGGTATGACCACGGTGTGTAGAAAAGGAGGAAAAGCACATGCCCAAATATGATGCAGTGGTAATCGGTGCCGGCAACGGCGGACTTGCCGCCGCTTGCAAAATGGCTCTTGAGGGGAAAAAGACGCTCCTCATTGAGCGGCACAATCTCCCCGGTGGCTGTGCGTCCAGCTTCCGACGGGGCCGTTTCGAGTTTGAAACCGCCCTGCACGAATTGTGCGAATGGGGTACCGAAGAAAATCCCGGCAACTGCCGGAGGACCGTCGTAGATGACTACGGTGTGCCCCTGAAGGGCTACATCGTCCCGGAGAACTTCCGCGTCATCACCACCGCCAGCGACGGCGTGACCCACATAGACGCAACCCTGCCCTGCGGTAAGCAGAACTTCATCGACGCCATGGAACGCTACGTCCCCGGCTCCCGCAAATCCGTGTCCGACTTCTTTGAAATCGGCGACGAGCTGCTGGCTGCCGGCAACTATTCTCTGTCCGTTAACGGCAACACCGACACCAAGTACATGATGGAGCACTTCCCCAACTTCCTGCGGGTGGGCTCTTACAGCGTGAACCGGGTCTTTAAGGCCCTGAAAATGCCCAAGCTGGCCCAGGACATCATGAACACCTACTGGGGCTATCTGGCCGTTGACGCCGACCACCTGTCGTACTTGCAGTACTCCAACATGGTCTGCCTGTATGTTAACCACGGCCCCTGGATTCCCAACAAGACCAGCCACGAGCTCACCACCGGCATGGTGGAGCGCTTCCGGGCCATGGGCGGCACAACCTGGTTCAACTGCACCGCCGAAAAGATTCTATTCGATGAAAACAAGGCCGTCTGCGGCGTGCAGACTGACCGTGGCACCATCGAAACAAAGCACGTCCTGTGCAACGCCAACCCCTCCATGGTCTACGCCACCATGGTGCCGCCGGAGGTCATTCCCCCACGGCAGATCAAAATGGCCAACGCCCGTACCTTCTCGGCCCGTATGTTCGTTGTATATCTGGGTCTGGATAAGAGCTGTGAGGAGCTGGGGCTCCGGGACTACTCCATCTTTATGCCCGAATCCGCCGACTCCGTGAAGGAATACGAGAGTGCCAAGAAGATGGACACCAACCTAAACATGGTTTCCGTGTGCTACAACACGGTGAACCCGGAATTCTCCCCTCCCGGCACCTGCGTGCTGTCCCTGACCACCACCTATATGGGCGATGACTGGGCCAATGTGGACGAGGACAACTATGTGGCCACCAAAAACCGGCTGGCCAAACGCATGATTGAGCGTTTTGAAGAAAAAGTGGGCGTGGAAATCACCCCCTACATTGAAGAAATCGAAGTGGCAACCCCCTGGACCATGTGCAACTTCGTGAATACCCCCCAGGGCTCGGCCTATGGCTACGAGCTGAAGGACTGGGACATGATGATGGCCCGTATGCGGATGATGAAAACCGAGTACGAGGTCAAGGGTCTGCGCTTTGTGGGCGCCGCCGGTATCCGCGGCGACGGCTACAACTCCGCCATCTTCGCCGGCAACACCATGGCCAAGCTCACGCTTGGTGACATGAAGGAAGAGGAGGGTGAATGATATGGCAGCATTTGTAAAAGTAGGACTCATCGGCAAGCTGGATATGCTGAAGTTCAAAAACATCACCAAAGTCCGTGAAAAAGCCATCCAGGCTGCCCCCGCAACCCCTCTGCCCAAAACCTACACCACCAACGAAAAAGCAAAAGCCCACCATCCGGCCAGGCAGGACGTGGTTGTCTCCGAAATTCGGCAGAACGGCCCCGACGCCAAAACCATCGTGCTGAAAACGCCCGACGGCAGCCGTCTGGCCCTGTTCCGGGCCGGGCAGTATGTGTCCGTTGCCGTGGACATCGGCTCTACCCACACCACCCGCTCCTACTCCCTGTGCTCCAGCCCCGACTGGGCCAAAAAGGGTGAGTACCACATCACTGTGAAGCGGGACGACGCCGGTTTCGTTTCCCCCTACATCCAGGACCACTGGACTGTGGGCCAGCACGTCACCATCTCAGGGCCCCAGGGCCACCTGTATTATGAGCCCCTGCGGGACGCCAAAAAGGTCGTCGCCCTGGCAGGCGGCTCGGGCATCACCCCCTTTATGGGCATGGCCTACGCCATCCGGGACGGCCACGAGGATTTTGACCTGACCATTCTCTATGGCTCCAAAACAGAGCAGGACATCATTTACCGCCGGGAGCTGGACGAAGTCTGCGCCGCCTGCCCCAAGGTACACGTGGTTTATGTGCTGTCTGACGAGGAAAAGCCGGGCTATGAGCACGGCTTCATTACCGCCGATCTCATGAAGAAGTACGGCGGCGACGGGGAGTTCAGCATCTTCATGTGCGGCCCCCAGGCCATGTACAACTTCCTGGACGGCGAAATCGCCAAGCTGGGCCTGCGCCGGAAATTTGTCCGCCGAGAGCTGTTCGGCGCCATCAAAGATCCCTGGAATCAGCCCGGCTATCCCCCGGAAATTCGGGGTAAGACCTTTAAGCTGAAGGTCATCCAGTATGACCAGGAGTTCACCATGGACGCCTCCGCCGATGAGCCCCTGCTGGTGGCCATTGAGCGGGCCGGTATTGCCGCCCCCTCCCGCTGCCGCAGCGGCGAATGCGGCTGGTGCCGGTCCAGACTGCTGAGCGGTCAGGTATTCATTCCCGAAAAGACCGACGGGCGCAGAGCCGCCGACCTGGATTACAACTACGTCCATCCCTGCTCCACCTTCCCCGCCTCGGACGTGGTTCTGGAAATTCCGGGCTCCAGTATTTAAGCACACGCGGAAGCCATGAGCCGACTTCCAAAACAATACATCATCTCTCTAACAAAAAACATCCCGTCCACCGTATGGTGGACGGGATGTTGATTTTTTCTGCTTCTTACTTATACAGGTCGGTGGACAGGTAGCGCTCGCCGGAGTCGGGCAGCAGAACCACAATGGTCTTGCCCTCATTTTCGGGACGCTGTGCCAGCTGCAGACCTGCCCACAGGGCAGCGCCGCCGGAAATACCCACCAGCACGCCGTCGGTCTTGCCCAGCTGACGGGCAGAAGCGAAGGCGTTATCGTCACTGACGGTGATGATTTCGTCGTAAACCTCACGGTTCAGCACACCGGGCACAAAGTTTGCGCCGATGCCCTGGATGGCGTGGGGGCCTGCAACGCCCTTGCTCAGCAGGGGGCTGCGTTCGGGCTCAACAGCCACAACCTTGGCGTTGGGGTTCTTCTCCTTCAGGTACTGGCCCACACCGGTGATGGTGCCGCCGGTGCCGATGCCTGCCACGAAGATATCCACCTGACCGTCGGTGTCTGCCCAAATTTCGGGACCGGTGGTGAGGTAGTGTGCCTTTGCGTTGGCGGGGTTGTTGAACTGGTCGGGAATAAAGCTGCCGGGCATGCTGGCTGCCAGCTCCTTGGCCTTATTCACTGCGCCCTGCATACCCTCAGACTTGGGGGTCAGCACCAGCTCGGCACCGTAAGCAGTGACCAGCATACGGCGCTCCATGCTCATGGATTCGGGCATGACGATAATGACCTTATAGCCCAGGGCAGTACCTACGGAAGCCAGGCCGATGCCGGTATTGCCGGAGGTAGGCTCAATGATGACGCCGCCGGGCTGCAGAATGCCTCTTTCCTCAGCGTCGGTAATCATCATTGCAGCAACACGGTCCTTAACAGAGCCGCCGGGGTTCTTGCTTTCCAGCTTACCCAGAAGGCGGGCCTTCAGGCCGTTTGCTTCGTTAAAACGCTTGGGCTCGATGAGCGGAGTGCCGCCAACCATGTCCCTAACGGAAGTATAAATCTTACTCATAATAATTGATCCTCGTTTCTTCAATCGTGAAGCCGGGGGTCTTAATACCCCAGCTCTTCATTAATAATGACCACTTCCATTTCCCCTACGCCGTCCATGTTGCGGAAAAATACGCTCATGCCGCGGCAAATACGCTGGGGACTGTTGCAGTCGTAACATTTGAGCTGTTCGCCCAGGGCGCAGGGAGTTTCCCGCTTCAGACGCCGGGCGTTCAGGGGTGCTGCAATGTTTCTGGCACGGTAAAGGGCCGTCTGGTAGTCCGGAGCAATCTTATTCACCCCGATAATCAGATAGACCTTTTCTCTGCCGCACATTGCGGCGGCAAGACGGTTGCCATAGCCGTCGATGTTGATGAGTTCGCCGGTTTCGGCGACGCCGTTTACACTGGTTATGTAAACCTGTGCCTTGGCTGCATTGGCTCTGGCCTCGTCTGCCGGTTGACGCCAGTGCCAAAATACCTGGTTTTCTTCGCTCAGGACATCATAGAGCCCCATTTCCTGGATGGTACAGCTGCCACCCATGCCAACGGTTTTACCCTTGATGCTCTTTTTGAGCGCCGCAGTGGCTTCTGCCGCTGTTTCATAATAGGAAACAACAAAGCCATTCCGTTCCAGATTCTCAGTTAGTTTCTGTACATTTGCCATTGCCATTCCTCCATTTCTTTCCTTTGCACACGAAAGAAAGTTTTACTCAAACAGTTCGGGGTATACCATAGGCAGAACCAGCTCTGTGAGGTGATTATCCTTGTCAAAGCCCCAGAAGGCATTGTACATTCCCTGGCCCAGACCGGACTTAAATACGGGAATCTGGTACTCGGTGCCGGGAATGGTCCACATAGCGTAGCCGTTCTGCTCCACCAGAGGCTGCAGCTCGTCAATTACGAGATCCTTGCCCGGGTGGGTGTTGTAGTACCGGTTGGTGGCAGCGGCAAAGGGCAGTTCAGTCTGGCCGTCCAGTGCGCAGACCACGTCGGTTTCAATACTGATATAGGGATAGACCATAGGGTCGTCTACCTGCCAGGCCTTTACGCCCAAAGGCATGGCAATTTCATACCGCACGGTGCTCTCGTCGGAAACCTTCACCTTGAAGCCGGCAACCACACGGCCGGTCATCTGGGTGGTGAGAATGGAGGCAAACACGGGGCACTTGCCGGGCTTGGTGGCCCGCTCCATGGGCTGAACCATGTTAGAGCCCACATAGCAGGGGTCGCACAGCATGAGGCGGTCGCCTACGGCGTCCATATCGCCCACCTTCACCAGCTCGGTTTTCTTGGTGTTGGCAAAAATGGTTTCCATGCTGTCGATGTCAGTGTATTCCCGCTGGCAGTAGTTCTGGTTCTGGCGACGTGCGCTGACGAAATTTTCCCGCAGTACTTCGGGGTCGATTTCGTTCTTTTTCTTCTTAAACAGATCAAACAGTCCCATGCTTTTGTTCCTCCATAAAGTCTAAGGTTTTGGGGATATCCGCCCCCAGACGGCTTACCACCTCTGCAGCAACAGCGTTGGCAAGTTCCATTGTTTTTCTGATTTTCTGTTTGGCGTGCAGGCCCGCAAGCATTACGCCTGCATGACTGTCTCCTGCACCGATGGTATCGACTACGTGGGTCTTGACGCCCGGGGCCGTCACCAGCTCACCGGTTTTCGTCACCGCCAGGCAGCCGTCGCCGCCCAATGTGACAATCACCAGATTGCCTGTGCGCTCATGGAGGGCTCTCGCCCCCTGGGCAGGGTCCTGATTTCCCGTCAGGGCCGTAATTTCCCCGGCATTCAGATGTACGATGGGGCCCAGGTCCAGAATCCGGTTCTGCCGCTCCGCCCCAATGAGGATTCCACGGGGTCCGGGAGCGTAGAAGGGTTCAATTTCCCGGTGCTGTTCCAGCCAGCTGAGAATCACATGGCCGGTGTCCTCGTCCTGCAGCTCCATGCCGCAGACGTAACACAGGCTGTAGCGGTCGGGCAGCGCCTCCAGCCACTGGGGCCGGATCACATATTCCGCACCGCGCACGCACATGAAAGTACGTTCTCCGTCAGCTTCCACCAGACAGTAACAGCAGCCGTTTTCGCCCTCTGCACGGCACAGCACATCCAGGCCGTACTGCGCAAAGGCCTCGGCCACCTGCTGTCCGTAGGGGCCCTGTCCCACAGGGGAGAGGAATACCGGCTTTGCTCCGGCCAGTATTGCGCCACGACAGGCATTCCAGCCGCAGCCGCCCACGGTAAAGGTCTGACTTTTGGGCTGCAGATCATCGCCCGTTTTGGGCAGGTGCTCCAGCGGAATCACAACATCTACACAAGTAGACCCAATAATGAGTAGTTTTTGTTCCATATCTATCCACCATAATCAATATACTGTGCATTATATCACAGGATATAACAATATAAAAGTGGTACAAAGGTAGCGAAACTTAAAAAGAATCGCACCTCCGGAGGGAGGTGCGATGTGCATTATTCCATTTTTAAATAAAATCTCCGGCGGTACTTCAGTTCGGCGTATTCTGTGACCCGCTTCATGTATACTACATCGTAAGCCCCGCCGATGATGCCCACAAAGGGCGTGCCCTGCAAAAACTTCATGTACAAAAGCTCCTTGCTCAGCACCTGGGAGGCAGACCGGATTTGTCCGGCACGGCTGTAATACAGGGGCAAAAGCTCCGTCTGGGAAAAGGCGTCGATTTCCCGCTCGATTTTTTCCAAATCTTCCCAGGGACACAGCGCCCCCTGGATGATGAGCAGCACGAAGTACTTTTCCTCCTCGGTATCATAGCGGAAGCCGTAGCGCAAAGCCATTTCATAAACGCTTTTCAGCAGGAAGCCCGTAAACACCGGAATGTCCGGGATGCCCACGCCGATGGCGCCCATACCGATGCCCACAGCACCGGACAGCACCTTATTTTTCAGGCCGCCGCTGCCGGCACGCTTTTTCACTTCCCGGAGGCTGCGCCAGTCCTGCCGCTGCAAAATGGTCTGCTGGTCCTCATGGCACTGCTCTTCCAGAAGCGCTTTATCGTAGGTTTTCTCAATGAGCCCCGTTCCCTTTTCAAAAATCAGGGTGAACGCCTTGGCAAAAGCCGCATCCAGGGTGTCCTGCAAGGCATCGGGAATTTTTTCCTCCAAAAATGCATTGAGGGCACTGGGTTTTTCTTCTCTGCGGCGGCGCATATAGCGGCGCTCTTCCGTTTCCAGCCTCTGCTGTTCCCGCTCCAGGGGCGTTTGGGCAAAGTATCGGTTCATGCTCGTTCCTCCTTCCTCACGAAAAAGGCCCGACTGCAGGAGCCGGGCCTTTGGGAAGATCTTCCTTATTCTGCTGCGGGGGCCTCCTCAGCGGGAGCCTCCTCGGCAAAGTCATCGTCGTTCAGCTGCATCATGACCAGTGCCTGTGCAGCCATTCTGTGGCCCTTCTGTACGGCAGCGCTGTACCACTTGTTGGCCAGTTCTGCGTTCTTTTCCACGCCCTGGCCCTTGTCGTAGCACTGACCCAGACGGTACATAGCCTCTACCTGGCCGTTTTCGGCAGCTTCGCCGAACCACTTCACGGCCTTGGCCTCGTCCTTTTCCACACCCAGGCCCTGGCTCAGCAGGTCGCCGTAAGCAAACTGTGCTTCTGCGTGACGGCGGCGGGCTGCACGGTGGAAGTACTTAGCAGCTTCTTCGTAGTCCTGGTCCACGCCGTCGCCTTCAATATAGAATACGCCCAGAGTGAACAGCGCCTCGGCGTTGCCCAGGTCAGCGGCCATCTTCAGCCACTTATAAGCGGAGATGCAGTCGTTCTTTGCGTAGTAGTAACCGCCCACAGCCAGCTGTGCGTGAACATGACCCAGCTCGGCGGCCATCTTGAAGTATTCCACAGCCTTCTCGTTGCACTGCTCTACGCCGTCGCCGTTTTTGTAGCGCATACCCATTTCAAAGGCTGCATCGGCCTTGCGTTCGTCTTCGTCACGGGGATCGTTGGGGTCCTCGGGAATGTCCAGAGGCAGCTCGCCGGATTCAGCGGGTGCTTCTTCCTGTGCGGGAGCCTGGGGCTGCTCCTCCTGGGCAATCACCATGGGCTTCTGCCGTTCAGGCACAACAACGGGCTTCTGGGGCTGAATCTGAGCAGGCTGCTTTTCCAGCGTCTTTTCGCCGGTGGAGCCGAAGCCGCCTTCGCCGCGTTCGGTATCGGAAAGGTCATCCACTTCCTCGAAGTCAGGAGCAAAATAGGGGGTGAAGAGCATCTGTGCAATGCGGTCACCGGGCTGAATGACCTGATGAATCTTGCCGTGGTTAAACAGTGCAATGAAGATTTCACCGCGGTAGTCGGGATCAATGACGGCTACCTTATTGGCAGGGGCCAGGCCGCGCTTGGACGCCATGCCGGAGCGGGGGTAAATCAGGCCAGCCAGGCCCAGGGGAATTTCCATAGCAATACCGGTAGGAATCATCACAGTTTCACCGGGGAAAATGGTGACGGGAACCTCGATGCAGGCGCACATATCATAACCGGCGGAGCCGACGGTGCTGCGCTGGGGAATGATTCCCTTGGGGTTTACTTTTTTGAATTTAATGGTGAGCTGTGACATGTAAATTGTCCTCCTTATTTATCACGTACGACAGCATTCTTTGTCGCACGCACACTCATTTGTGACATTTTAACACATTCCGCACTCTTTCACAATAATAACTGTATTAATTGCGGCAAGTTCCCGGGAGTGTTGACGATATATTGAAAAAATGGTATCATTTTAGTACTATGCGTAAGTGTATCAAAAGCAGGTGATGGTTTATGGCACGAAACAAAGTGCTAATTGCCGACGGCAGCTCTCTCAGCCGTACCGTCCTCAAGCGAATTTTTGAAAAAGATTATGTTGTTCTCCAGGCCGAAAACGGGAAAGACGGGTTCGAGCTGTTCCGGGAACATTATACCTCCTTGGCCGCTGTGCTGCTGGGCGTGGAAATGCCCATCTATAACGGCCTGTACTTTATGGAGCATCTCACTGCGCTTTATCCCGCCAGCAGTGTGCCGGTAATCGGTCTGGCAGCCAGTGACGCCGAAGCCCAGAGGCTGAAGGTCTGTCACTTCCCCACGGCGGGCTTTATCACAAAACCATTTAATACAGAACAGGTAAAACAGATTGTTATGGATGCTATTGAAACTCACCGTAATCACGGTATAAATGACGAAGAGCTGAGCCCCCTGGCCATGCTCAACCAGCTCATGGGCGTGCTGAACCACTGCCTGGAGGATGGCGAAGCCTTCCAGTCCGCACTGGGCATCGTGGGCCGCTTCCTGGGCGCTGACCGGGTCAGCCTCTACATGAAGCCCCTGGTTTCCGACCGCTATCAGTGGCGCAGAGCGGAAATTTCCAGTTCCTACCGCCACACCTACCGCTGGATGCTGGAAAACGACTGGCCCGTACCCGAGGAATGGATGGTACACATCAGCCCCGAAACCGGCCTGCCCAAAACCTATAAATACTACTTCAAGCGTTACGGCATCCGCTCCATGCTGTGCCTGAACGTGGAAGGTATCCGCAGAGAAAAGGCCTGCCTGGTCATCGAAAATCCCTGCTGGGACGAACATGACTTCGAGCTCTTTAATGCCATTCACAACTGCTTCAGCCTCATGCTGAAAACCGTGGAAATGGGCATCATCGACGAGCAGACCGGCGTGTACAACCGTGATTTCTTCACCAAGTACCTCATCCGTCTGACCCATATGCCCGTAAAGAGTCTGGGCATCGTGGTAATGAACCTGAACAATATGCACCAGTACACCAGCGTCTACGGCCAGGCCGCCGGCGACGAGCTGCTGCTGCACACTGCAAACATCATCCTCAGCCACAAGGAAGCGGTTTCCTTCCGCACCGACGGCGACGAGTTTGCCGCAGTCATGTTCAACAGTTCCAAGGCTTCCCTGCAGAAGCTCATTGACACCATCACCGCCGAGTGCCGGGAAATGAACATCGGCCTCAGCATGGGCAGTCAGTGGCGCGACCGCAGCATTCGCCCGGAGGAGATGTACCACCTGGCAGACGCCGATATGCGTACCCACAAGGCCGCCTACTACAGCACCAGAAATATCGTTCAGACAGACGACTGATTCATGAAATGATACAAAAAGCAGCGCAAGTGACTTGCGCTGCTTTTTCTGTCGTTGCATTTTTCCTTTTTCATGATAAAATGGTTGAATCTTAACACAATAATAACGTAAGGACGTGATTGATATGCAGCAAAACCGTCAGCTGCACGGTATTCTGTTCATCCTGGCCGCAGCCTTCTGCTTTGCCGGTATGAACGCCTTTGTTCGCCTGTCCGGCGACCTGCCCACCTTTGAAAAAGCATTTTTCCGGAACTTCATCGCCATGCTCATTGCCCTGGGCTCACTGGCCAAGCACCACACGCCCCTGTTTGTGAGCAAGGAAAACCGGCCCGTGGTCTTTTTCCGGGCCCTGTTCGGCACCATCGGTCTGGTGGCCAACTTCTATGCCATTGACCATCTGAATCTGGCCGACGCCAATATGCTCAACAAGCTGAGCCCCTTCTTTGCCATTATCTTTTCTTACTTCCTGCTCCACGAGACCATCCGGCCCCTGCAGGCCCTGGCCGTTGTGGGCGCCTTTGCCGGCGCCATGCTCATCGTGAAGCCCACCGGTACAGGAATGGAACTGATCCCCGGCCTCGTGGGTCTGCTGGGCGGTATGTGCGCCGGTGCAGCTTACACCCTGCTGCGTAAGGCCACCAAGGGCGGCACCAACGGCACCGTGGTGGTGTTCTGCTTCTCCGGCTTCTCCTGCCTGACCATGATTCCCCTGATGCTGGGCAACTTCGTTATGCCCAGTTTCACCCAGCTCATTATGCTGCTCATGTGCGGCGTCTGCGGCGCAGGCGGTCAGTTTGCCATTACGGCAGCCTACACCTACGCACCTGCCAGCGAAATCAGTATTTACGACTACTCTCAGGTGGTCTTTTCCGCCGTGCTGGGCTTCTTCCTGTTCTCTCAGGTTCCCGACGGTCTGAGCATCCTGGGCTACATCGTGATTATCGCCATGGCCCTGCTGAACTTCCTGCTCAACAAGAAGAAAGCCTGAAGCATTTGATAAACCATAAAACCGGGACAGCTGTGCTGTCCCGGTTTTTGTTTTTCTGCGGCGTACAAAGTCTCTATTTCCCCGCCGATTCCGGCCCCTTTGCCCCTTAGACAAAATCCCCAAATTCGGCCCAAAACTGCGCAATGTTAAGTTGCACCTAAAAAACGACATAATCCCCGTTTTATGCAAATACCTACCACATATGTCGGTTAATATTCGCCGATTCTTCGGCGACATTCACGAAATCTGCTCCTTTTTTCTCCAACGTTGTCAAAAAAAGAGTGTAAAATTTTATGATTTCTTCCATCAAAACTATAGAAATTTTGTGGGATGTATGATAGAATGTGACCTGATGAGATGTGTCCTTTATGGCGATTGGATACAGCTAAAATTTTTGTGGAGGTATTTATTATGGCTCATTCTGTTGATCAGGAACTGTGCATCGGTTGCGGTGCTTGCGAAGCAGCTTGCCCTATGGACGCTATTTCTGCTGGTGCTGACGAAAAGCGCATCGTTAACGCTGACATCTGCGTTGACTGCGGCGCTTGCGAAGGCGTTTGCCCCACCGAAGCAATCAAGTAATTGCTTTATTTGAAAAAGCCCCGCGTATATTCTACGCAGGGCTTTTTCCCGCAGTTGCCCTTCTATCGGCATCCGCGGCCCCACACTTTTTTCATTTTGTCGTTAATGTCCATGGCGGACGGTATTCTTATTGGAGTGGGAATACACCGTATGTGCGGCATTATTTATAAACGTAAAGATTTTCAATCCAAGAAAGAGGTTATGTATCATGGAAATGAAAGATTCCAAGCTGTTTAGCCCCCTCAAGGTAGGTCGTACTGTTCTGCAGAACCGTATCGGTCTGGCTCCCATGAGCATGGACTATGAAGCAGCTGACGGCACTGTTCCTAAGAGACTGGCTGACATTTTCGTCCGCCGTGCAGAAGGTGGTTGTGGTTTCGTCGTTATCGACGCTGTTACCGTTGACCACAAGTACTGGTACATCGGTCGTACTACCGCTCTGGACCGCGACGAACTGATTCCTCAGTTTGCAGCTTTCGCAAAGCGCGTATCCGACACCGGTTCTACTCTGGTTCCCCAGATCATTCACCCCGGTCCCGAATCCATTTGTGGTTTCCGTGGTATTGCTCCTCTGGGCCCCTCTACCAATAAGAATGCAAACGGCCACGTTTCCCGTCCCATTTCTATCGACGAGATCCAGACCGTTATCAAGCAGTACGGCGCTGCTGCTCGCCGTGTAGAAGCTTCCGGCTGCGGCGCTATGGGCCTGCACACCGCTCATGCTTACATGCTGCCCGGTTCCTTCCTGTCTCCCCTGCGTAACAAGCGTATGGACGAGTACGGCGGCACCATCGACAATCGCGCTCGCTTCATTCTGGAAGTTGTTCGCGAATGCCGCAAGAACCTGTCTGAAGACTTCCCCATTTTCCTGCGTGTATGCGGCTCCGAGCGTATCGAAGGCGGCAACACCCTGCAGGAAATGCTGTACCTGGCTCCCAAGTTCGAAGAAGCCGGCGTAAGCCTGCTGGAAGTTTCCGGCGGTACTCAGTACGAGAAGATCGACTACATCCTGCCCTCTCACGGCAAGCAGATCGGTGTTAACATTTACGAAGCTTCCGAAATCAAGAAGGTTGTTAACATCCCCGTATACGTTGTCGGTAAGATCAACGACATTCGTTACGCTGCTGATATCGTTGAGCGCGGTCTGGTTGACGGCGTTTCTCTGGGTCGTCCTCTGCTGGCTGACCCCGACCTGCCCAACAAGGCAAAGGCTGGTCTGATTGACGATATTACCCCCTGCGCATCCTGCGACGGCTCCTGCGTAACCCGTAGCTCCGCTGCTCCTCACTGCAAGTGCCACATCAACCCCCTGGTTGGTAAGGAATATGATTACCCCGAACTGGGCAAGCCCGCTGCTAAGTCCAAGAAGGTTCTGATCATCGGCGCCGGCCCTGGCGGCATGTACGCTGCTATGACCGCTGCTGAACGCGGCCACAAGGTTACCGTTTGGGAAAAGGACGGCATCATCGGCGGTCAGCTGAACCTGGCTGTTCGTTCTCCCGGCAAGCAGGAAATGTGCAAGTGGCTCATGCACCTGAACTACCGCTGCAAGAAGGCTGGCGTTGAATTCGTATTCAACAAGGAAGCTACCGTTGAAGCTGTTAAGGAATTCGCTCCCGACGCAGTTCTGTGTGCTACCGGCGCTAAGCCTCTGGTTCCCCCCATCAAGGGCACTGCTGACTACCCCGTTCTGACCGCTCACGACTTCCTGCGTGGCGACATGGTCATCAACTCCGGTAAGGTCTGCATCCTGGGCGGCGGCGAAGTTGCTTGCGAAACCGCTGAAACCATTCTGATGGACGCTCGTCCCAACCTGATGATGGCTACTCCCGGCCAGAAGGTTACTTCTATCGGCGACGTAGATATCACCATCATTGAGATGGCTCCCAAAATCCTGAACGGCGTTTGCCTGCCCAACCGCACTCCTCTGATGAATGCTCTGGACCACAACAACGTTCACATCAACGTTAACACCAAGGTTCTGGAAGTAACTGATACCTCCGTTAAGGTACAGCGCAAGAACCCCGCTGGTGAGTGGGACAAAGAAGAGTGGCTGGAAGGCTTCGACTACGTTCTGTTCGGCCTGGGCGCACGTAACTACGATCCCCTGTCCGAAGCTCTGAAGGAATTCGTTCCCGAAGTCGGCGTTGTCGGCGACGCTATCAAGGCTCGTCAGTCCTCCAATGCTATGCATGAAGGCTTCGAATGGGCTTACAACCTGTAATCCATTTGATTCACTAAACAAGCTTAAACGGCACCCCGTATGGGGTGCCGTTTTTTCTTGCAAATTACCGGAAAATAAAATAAACCGAGGGCAGATTCGCACATCTGCCCTCGGTTTATGGAAAAACAAATAGAAATAAGAAAAACTCACAAGAAGGGGAAACACCTTTACGGTACTTCTTGTGCAGCAGGGTTCGGTACCCTACGAGTGATATCTTACCTGATAGCTAAATAATTGTCAATGGAATTGTGATTTGTTTATCACATTCTGTTTCCTTGCACGAAATGACAATGCGTCATTGGTTCAGCCTGTGCAACCCCTACAAGAAACCGGGAGGCGTGTACGCCTCCCGGTTACAGTTTTTCTTACGCAATGTTCAGTTTTTTGTCCAGCATCCACTTGGTGCCAGCAAAGCAGACGCCGCTGAGTACCACCGACTCTGCAATCTGCACCAGGCTGCTCATTGTCATGAGCATAGTCGGGCTGGTGTCCTCCATAGTGAGGAACAGCTCCGGCAAGGTGTTGCCGAACATGGCAACGGCAATGGATCCCAGGATGGACAGCACAATGGTCATTCCATAGAACGCCAGGATGGCGCCGGCTACGGGGTGCTTCCGCCAGAGCTGGCCCAAAGCCATGGCCAGGTACACCATATACAAATTTGCAATGGTTGCGGCAATGGCCGTAATAACCAGCCAGAAAATGCTCAGAGCAATGCCCAGCTGCTCAGCCGCCAGTTCCTGCCACACGAAGTACAGCTCTCCGCCCAGCATCTCCCACAGGTCCGAATAGAACAGCAAAATGCCAAGGCTCAGCATAAACACAATGCTGGTGCCCACATTCATGACCAGTGCACCCAGCATTTTGGCATTGATCAGCTGGCCGCTGCTCACAGGGAGCGTAAACATCAGATAGCCCTCGTCGCCGAACATACCCTTATAAAAGCGCTGAATGAGCACCACAGCCATGACAGCCATCATGGCAATCAGTGCCATGAACGTCACCGTAAGCAGCACAGAGAACGCCCCAGCGACTGTGGAGTCGTTGGCCACCATTTCCAGGAAGCGGTCGGCGTCTTTGGGGAAAAATATACGGCTCAACAGGCTCATGCCCAGTACCAGGGCCCACATGGGACCAAAAATGCGAATCAAATAATGAAATTCATATTTCAGCAGTTTACCAAACATCTCCGTCACCTCCCTTAAATCTGTGCCCGGAACATGGTGCGGAAGAGCTCGTCTACGCTCTTGCCTTCCCGTTCCCGGATATTATCCACGCTGTCCTGGAGAATCACATGGCCCTCCTGCAGCAGGATTACCTCGTCCAGCACACGCTCCACGTCTGCAATCAAATGGGTGGAAATAATCACCGTGCTGTCCGGATTATAGTTGGTGAGAATGGTATCCAGAATGAGATCTCTGGCTGCCGGGTCTACCCCCGCAATGGGCTCATCCAGCAGGTAGAGCTTGGCCGCTCTGCTCATGACCAGAATCAGCTGCACCTTTTCCTTGGTGCCCTTGCTCATGGTCTTAATTTTACTCTTTAAATCAATCTTCAGGGCCCGGCAGAGGGCCTCAGCCCGATTTCGGTCAAAGTCCCAATAGAAATCCTCAAACAGCTTAAACACGTCTGCTACGCGCATCCAGTCCCCGAAATAGGGTCTGTCCGGCAGATAGCTCACCAGACTTTTGGTTTCTTTGCCGGGTGCCTGGCCGCAGATCGTGACGCTGCCGCTGTCCGGACGCAGAAGTCCGTTCAGAATTTTAATGAGTGTAGTCTTACCGGCGCCGTTGGGGCCCAGTAAACCGATAATTTTGCCGGAGGATACGCTCAGGTCAATGCCGTCCAAGGCGGTCAGCGTGCCAAAGCGCTTCGTCAGGCCGTTAATTTCCAGTAGCTGTGTCATGTATCCAGTCCTCCAATTCTTTTATGGCCGCCTGGGGCTCATAACCCAGGGCTCCCATTTCCTGCAAAAAGCCTGCCATAATGGCTGCTGCATAAGTCTTTTTGATTTCCCGCAGCGTTTCCACATCCGATGTGATGCCCCGGCCTGTGGTGCCCTGGGCTCTGGCCAGTCCTTCCTGCTCCAGTTCGCTGAGAGCTCTTTGCATGGTATTGGGATTCACCCCAGCCTGCAAGGCCAGCTCACGGACGGAAGGCAGCTTGCTGCCCGGCGGATATTCACCAGTGATGATGCCTTTCGTGATGTGTTCTTTCAGCTGCAGCCATATGGCCCGTTCGCCGTTTAATGTCCAATCCATATGGTCCTCCTTTATCGCTTGTACTTCTGTATTAGTACATTAATACAATAAGCGCAAAAATAGAGAAAGTCAAGGCTTTTTTGGAAAATAATAAAACCCGGCGACAGACGCTAGGTCTATCGCCGGGTTTTATATCAGCTTTCAAGAAGCAAGATTAAGCCATTTCGTTAATCTTCTTGTCCATAGCGGACTTCTTGTGGGCTGCGTTGTTCTTGTGAATCAGGTTCTTGCCTGCAGCGCGGTCAACTGCGCTGACAGCACACTTATAGGTACTTGCGGCAGCTTCCTTATCACCTGCAGCAACAGCTGCGTCAAACTTCTTCATCGCAGTCTTCATTGCGGACTTTTCAGCCTTGTTTCTTTCCTGTGCTACCTTATTGGTACGATCTCTCTTGATCTGGGACTTGATGTTGGGCATGCTCTATTGCCACCTCCTCCTATAGTTATCGCCGGTCATTGGACTAGCGGATTATAATTTTATCAGGTTATTGCTAAAAAATCAAGCATTTTTTTGGATTTTTTAATAATTTTTTTGCTGTATTTTTGTAGTGTTTTCCTGCCAAAATAACCACTAGATTTAGTACCGGAGCAGGGGAGAGTGAGGGTATGGCCGGAAATTTTGGTTCTGATTTGCTGCTGGACGCCTGGGAAACGAGTTATGTTAACTCAGTTCCTGCATCCTGGCACTCTGGAGTTGCTGTTGAGGAAGAAATGCGGGGCGATCTGCGCATCCAGCGCATGGAAATTCAGAGTGATGATGCTGCAAACGCTTTATGTAAACCTATAGGCCAGTATTTTACGCTGCAATTTCCGAAAATACAGCGCAGATTTCATGCAGAATTTGAAACTGGAGCTTTAGCCATCGCAGAGGCCGTTTCGGAGCTTCTGGGGTTTGAAGATATAGCGCACAGCGGCAAATCGAGCGGCAAGGCCGATAAATCAGTGCTCATCGCCTGTTTGGGCAATCCTGCTGTGACACCTGACGCCCTAGGGCCCTTATGTGCCCATCATTTGCTGGTGACGCGGCATCTAAAATCCGCTGAGCCGGAAAGTTTTGCACCGTTTGCTACAGTGGCTTTGCTGGCTCCCGGCGTGTTGGGCTCCACCGGTATTGAAAGCGCCGCACTGATTGGCGCAGCAGTTCGGGCCGTACAGCCTGATGCAGTCATTGCCATTGACGCCCTGGCCGCCCGTACAGTGCACCGTCTTTGCAACACCATTCAGCTGTGTGATACGGGCCTCGCCCCCGGGGCGGGTATCGGCAATCATCGCCAGCTGCTGAATTCGGAAACTCTGGGCGTTCCGGTATTGGGCATTGGGATACCCACTGTGGTAGGCGCTGCTACGCTCATTGCAGATTTGGCAGGGGAGTGCGGTGATTCTGTTGCGGCGGATTGCAGCAGCTTCTTTGTAGCGCCCCGTGAAATTGACACCCTGGTGGCCGACGGAGCAAAGCTCCTGGCCTACGGCATTAATCTGGCTCTGCATCCCCAGCTGACTTTGGAGGATTTCGACTTACTCTTAGGCTGATGTTTCACGTGAAACATCAGCTTCTCCCAAGTTTTACACAATGTTTCACGTGAAACATTCCGCTAAACCTTGAAAAAAATCACGCACATTGCTATAATACAACAATAGATTCACTCTAAAACTAACAAGAATTGAGGGATGTTATGGCAAGAATTATTGCCGTCGCCAACCAAAAAGGCGGCGTAGGGAAAACCAGTACCTGCGTAAACCTCACTTTTGCCCTGAAAAAGCGGGGCAGACGTGTACTTTTGGTGGACTGCGACGCTCAGGGTAACGCCACCTCAGGCATGGGCGTAGACAAAAGCATTACACCCAATATGTACTCCATCTTCACCCAGCAGGCCGGTGTGAAAGAGTGCATTGTACATACAAAGTACGGTGACGTGATTCCCACCAACAAAGATTTATCCGGTGCTTCCGTGGAACTGGTGGACATGGAGGACCGTGAATATGTCCTGCGCAACGCTCTGGAAGAAATCCGTGCAGACTATGACTACATTCTCATTGACTGCCCGCCCTCTCTGGAGCTGCTGACCGTAAACGCCCTGGCTGCTGCGGACAGCGTACTGGTACCCGTTCAGTGTGAATACTACGCACTGGAAGGCATTGCCGATTTGACCACCACCATCAAGATGATTAACAGCAACATCAACCCCAAGCTGGAAATTCAGGGCATTGTGCTCACCATGTACGACAGCCGCACCAATTTCTCCCAGCAAGTTGCGGATGAAATCACCCGATTCTTCGGAGATAAGGTGTACAAAACCCGAATTCCCAGAAACGTACGCATTGCCGAAGCTCCCAGCCATGGTAAGCCGGTCATTGCTTATGACCGAATTTCCCGCGGCAGTGCCGCTTATTTGAAGCTGGGCGTGGAGCTGGTGAAGCAGGTAGAAGGGAAGTAAAGGGGGAGAATATGGCATCAAGTAACAAAAAGGGCCTTGGTATCGGCCTTGGAGCACTGTTGGGCAGTGATACCATCACCGAAGCCACCGCAAAGCCCACCACCTTGCCCATCATGAAGGTTGAGCCCAAAAAGGACCAGCCCCGTACCGTTTTTGATGAAGTCAGCCTCACAGAACTGGCCGATTCCATCAAACAGCACGGCATTATTCAGCCCCTCACCGTGAGAAAGCTGCCCACCGGCTACTATCAGATTATTGCCGGCGAGCGCCGCTGGAGAGCTGCCCGCATGGCAGGACTGACCGAAGTGCCCGTCAATGTCATCGAAGCAGACGACAAACAGGCTGCTGAGCTGGCTCTGGTGGAAAATTTGCAGCGTACAGACCTGAATCCAGTAGAAGAAGCCCTGGGTTACCAGCGCCTCATCAAGGAATTCGGCCTGACCCAGGAAGAAGCCGCACAGTCCGTGGGTAAATCCCGTCCCACCATCACCAACGCCATGCGTCTGCTGGCGCTGCCGGAGGAAGTTCTTGAACTTCTGGGCGCAAATCACATTTCTGCCGGTCACGCAAGAGCGCTTTTGGCCATTCCCGACGACGATTTGAAGATTGAAGCGGCTAAAATGATTGTCGCTAAGGGTCTGAGCGTTCGTCAGACGGAGGCTTTGGCCGTCAGCGTGGGCAAAAAGAAGGAAAAACAGGAAAATAAGCCTGTTGGCATCGACTATCTGGCCCTGGCTGCCAAGCAGCTGGAAACCAGTCTGGGCCGTAAGGTCCGTATGACCGAGGGCCGCAAAGGCGGTAAAATCGAAATCGACTACTACGACGCCGATGACCGTGAAGCCCTGATGGACGCCCTGCGTTCCATCGGCAACAAGTTACCTAAGAAAAATTAAGTTTCATATACAAGGAGTTTTTAGAGATGCTGGACATCAAATTTATTCGTGAAAACCCTGAAGCTGTTAAGGAAAACATCCGCAAGAAGTTTCAGGACGCAAAGCTGCCTCTGGTTGACGAAGTAATCGCACTGGATGCTGAGCAGCGTGCAACCATTAACCAGGCACAGGAACTGCGTACCGCCAGAAATGCACTGAGCAAGAAGGTCGGTCAGCTCATGGGCCAGGCTAAGAAGGATCCATCCAAGCTGGCAGAAGCCGAAGCAGTTAAGGAAGAAGTCCGCAAGGATGCTGAACTGCTGGAAGAACTGGAAGCTAAGGAAACCGAACTGGAAGCTAAGGTACACAAGATTATGCTGGTTATCCCCCAGATGATCGACGATACCGTTCCCCTGGGCCCCGATGACAGCTGCAACGTTGAAGTTCAGCGCTTCGGTGAAGCTACTGTGCCTTCCTTCCCCGTACCCTACCACACCGAAATCATGGAAAGCTTCGACGGCATCGACATGGACGCCGCTGGCCGTGTATCCGGCAACGGTTTCTACTACCTGCTGGGCGATATCGCTCGTCTGCACGAGGCTGTTCTGGCTTACGGTCGTGACTTCATGATCGACAAGGGCTTCACCTACTGCATTCCTCCCTTCATGATCCACGGCAACGTGGTTGAAGGCGTTATGAGCCAGACCGATATGGACGCTATGATGTACAAGATTGAAGGCGAGGACCTGTACCTCATCGGTACCTCCGAGCACTCCATGATCGGCCGTTACATTGACCAGATTATCCCCGCAGAAACTCTGCCTCACACCCTGACCTCTTACTCTCCCTGCTTCCGCAAGGAAAAGGGCGCTCACGGCATTGAAGAACGCGGCATTTACCGTATCCACCAGTTTGAAAAGCAGGAAATGATCGTTGTCTGCAAGCCCGAGGACTCCAAGGCATGGTACGAAAAGCTGTGGCAGATGTCCGTTGAGCTGTTCCGCAGCATGGACATTCCCGTCCGTCAGCTGGAATGCTGCTCCGGTGACTTGGCTGACCTGAAGGTTAAGAGCTGCGACATCGAAGCATGGTCTCCCCGTCAGCAGAAGTACTTTGAAGTTTGCTCCTGCTCCAACCTGGGCGACGCTCAGGCTCGCCGTCTGAAGATTCGTTACAAGGACGAAAACGGCAAGATGCAGCTGTGCCACACCCTGAACAACACCTGTGTTGCTCCTCCCCGTATGCTGATTGCATTCCTGGAGAACAACCTGAACGAAGATGGCACTGTGTCCATCCCCGAAGTACTGCGTCCCTACATGGGCGGCAAGGAAAAGCTGGTTCCCAAGCACTAAGAAAACTAAAGAAAGCACCCCGAAAGGGGTGCTTTTCTTGCCCAAAAGTGAAAACTGTTTACATAACCGAGGAAAATATTTGAAGATTTTAAACGCAATTTGCATTATTGCCGCCTTGTCCTTCCTGGGCGAGGCCCTGCATATGCTCATCCCCCTGCCCATTCCCGCCAGCATTTACGGCCTGGTGATCATGCTGCTGTGTCTGTGCACCAAGGTCATTAAGCTGGAAACGGTAAAGCCCGTGGGCGGCTACCTGGTCGAAGTCATGACCGTATTTTTTATTCCCATCACCGTGGAACTGATTGATTCCTGGGCGCTCATCCAGGATATGCTGGTTCCCGTTCTCCTGGCCCTCACCGTATCCACCGCCATTGTTATGGCCGTCAGCGGTAAGGTAACACAGAAAATCATGGAGAAGAAGGGAGTCCACAATGATGAATGAGTTATTCGTGACCTCTGCCTTTTTCGGTACCGTCCTGAGTCTGGTGGCCTACTACATCGGCACGGCCATCAAAAATAAGTTTAAGCACCCGATTTTTAACCCCATCCTCATCGGCGTTCTGCTGTGTATTCTGTTCCTGAAGCTCACCCATACCAGCTATGACGTGTACTACTCCAGCGCAAAGTATCTGGGGTGGTTCCTGACTCCGGCCACGGTCTGCCTGGCCATCCCCCTGTATGAGGAGCTGGATAAACTGAAAAATAACTTTACCGCCATTGTGGCAGGCATTGTCAGCGGCGTGCTGACCACCATGCTCACGGTGCTGGTGCTGGCCCTGGTCTTCCACCTGAGCCACGAGCAGTATGTGACCCTGCTGCCCAAGTCCGTCACCAGTCCCATCGGCATGGGCATCGCCGAGGAGCTGGGCGGTATTCCCGCCATCACCGTGCCCGTCATTATTCTTACGGGCCTGGTGGGCAATGTTATCGCCGAGCCTTTCCTGAAAATGCTCCATATCACTGACCCCGTTGCCAAGGGTATCGCCATCGGTTCTTCCAGCCATGCACTGGGTACCGCCAAGGCCATGGAAATGGGCGAAGTGGAAGGGGCCATGTCCAGCCTCTCCATTGCCACCAGCGGTCTGCTGACGGTAGTCGGCGCCAGTATTTTCGGCCAATTTATCTGACAGAGGAAAGTTTCTCACAAAAAGACTCTGTATTGTGGAAAAAGTCCGCGTTTTTCTCGTTTTTTCCGGGAAATTTCGCAGAAAATCAAGGAGTTTTCCACATTCCACAGAGTTTTCAACAAGCGTTACGGTATTTTCCCGTAATACTCAAGAATTGGATCAAAAAAGCCCTCCGGCAATTGTTGCCGGAGGGCTTTTTATTTTTGGTTGTTATGCGTAAACGGTTTCAGGGCTCAGGTCCTGGAAGCCATCCATCCACTGGATGTCGGCTGCGTCCATGCGCTCCATGACCATATCGTTAAACGCATCGAAAGCGGCGTAGTTGCCGATGGTCATCACATTGCCGGGGGCTGCCATATCCACAACGGAATCTCTGGTGGTGGGCAGACGCAGAATAATGTGATAGCCGAAGTCGGACTTCACCGGCTCGCTGATCTCGTTAATGTCCAGAGCAAAGGTGGTGTCCTCGAAAGGCTTTACCATCTCGCCGCGCTTGAAGGTGTAGCCATCGGGGAAGAACTCCACGCCGGTGTCTTCGCTGTATTCCTTCATGAGTACATCGAAGCGTGCCTGCTGCTCTTCCATATCTTCGATGGACATGAGCTCTTCGTAAATGGCCTGGGCCTTTTCGGTAGCCTCGGCAATCTGCTCATCAGACAGGGGTGCGTTCATGTCATCAACGGTCTTAATGAGAATGTGCTTTGCAGTAACGTAGGGAACAGAGTCCACGAACTCGGCTACCTGCTCGTCGGTGAGCTTTTCGCTGTTGACGCCTACGGATTCATCGAAAACATAGTTGTGCAGGCAAGATACGCGGTTTACATAATCATAGACTTCACGGGTCAGGTACATGCTCTTCAGCACTTCTTCGAACTGCTCTTCGGTACCTTCGGGGCCGCAGAAGTTTTGAATATCGGAAGCCATAACCTCTGCAATCAGCTTGTGGTCATCTTCGCTGAGCGTAATGCCCAGCTCGGTGGCCATTTCGTCGACAATGTGGAACTGCTTGACAGATTCCATGGCAAAATTCCAAACATACTCCGCATTGGTGCCTTCACCGGTGATGCAGTCGCCGGACCAGACGATGTCGCCTACATACTGCTGCAGACCGGCAAGGCCGCTGTGCAGGAAGTAGAAGAACTCAGCCCAGGTTACCTCGCTGCCGTTGATGGTCATTACCACCTCGTCCGGTGCGTGCTTGGCGTAGGCGGCCTCGGGATCAATTACCGCAGGCTCGTCGGACTTGCCGCAGCCCGCCAGCAGGGTCAGACACAAGGTCATGGCCAGTACCAATGCAATCAGTTTTTTCATCATGAATGGGGGTCTCCTTTGTATTAAGTTGCAGATGTGCATTATAGCATAGATTTCCGGTACTGAAAAGCAATTACTGCACGCCGGGGTTCAGTGCCAGCCAATCCCGCACGAATTTTCTCGCTTGGTCAAGTGTATGTACTTTACGGTCCAGCTTCAGGCTGACGCAGGGCACTGCCCCGGGCACCACCTGAATCCGGCCCTTATAGTCCGGCATACTCAGCATGGGCACCAAACGGTCCATGGAGAAGTCCTCCATACGCAGCAGCAGCTTACCGCTTTTCTGGCTGATATCCGTGATTCCGGCCCGGCCGGCTTCGCTGCGCAGCAGCGCCACGGAAATCAGGGCGTTCACGCTGGACGGGGGATCGCCGAAACGGTCGATGAGCTCGTCTACCATGTCGTCGGCGTCCTCCTCCGTGGAAATGAGGGCAATACGCCGGTACAGGTCCATGCGCTGAGAGGAGGAGGGGACGTAAACCTCCGGAATATTGGCCGAGATGGCCAGGTCGGCGGCACATTCCGCCTTCACCACAACCTTCTCGCCCCGTTCTTCCTTCACGGCCTCATCCAGCAGACGGAGATACATATCATAACCCACATCAATCATATGTCCTGACTGCTCAGCGCCCAAAATGTTCCCGGCGCCGCGGATTTCCAGGTCACGCATGGCAATGCGCATACCGGAGTTAAATTCCGCAAATTCACGGATGGCGTTCAGGCGCTTTTCCGCATCCTCCGTGAGCACCTTGTCTTTTTTGTAGGTGAGGTAAGCACTGGCCCGTCGGGAGCTGCGGCCCACACGGCCGCGGATCTGGTGGAGCTGGGCCAGGCCCAGCCGGTCGGCGTCCTCGATGATGATGGTGTTCACGTTGGGGATATCAATGCCCGTTTCAATAATGGTGGTGCAGACAAGAATCTGAATGTCGCCGTTGGACACGGCCTCCATGGTGCGTCCCAGCTGCTCCTCGGTCATTTTGCCGTGGGCCACGCCCACGTTTACCCCGGGCAGCTTTTCCATGATTTTATTGGCAGTGCGCTCAATGGAGCTGACCCGGTTATGCAGGTAGTATACCTGACCGCCTCGGTGGAGCTCCCGTTCCATGGCCTCGCAGACCACATCCCAGTTATGCTCCATGACGAAGGTCTGCACCGGCAGACGGTCGTGGGGCGGCTCTTCCAGCGCGGACATATCCCGGATGCCGGACAGGGCCATGTTGAGGGTACGGGGAATGGGGGTTGCGGAAAGAGTCAGGCAGTCCACGCTCTTGCTCATTTCCTTCATGTGTTCCTTGTGGGTGACGCCGAAGCGCTGCTCCTCGTCAATGACCATGAGGCCCAGGTTTTTGAACTTAATGTCCTTTTGCAGCAGACGGTGGGTGCCGATGACAATATCGCAGGCGCCGGTTTCCAAATCACTCAGGGTCTTTTTCACCTGAGCCGGAGTGCGATAGCGGTTCAGAATTTGAATATTCACCGGGAAACCGAAGAATCGGCGCAGGGCAGTCTGGTAGTGCTGCTGGGTGAGGACGGTTGTAGGTGCCAGCATAGCCGCCTGTTTGCCGTCCAGAACGCATTTCATCATGGCACGCATAGCGACTTCTGTTTTGCCGAAACCTACATCACCGCACAGCAGGCGGTCCATAGGGGTACTTTTTTCCATGTCCCCTTTGATTTCGGCGATGCTGCGGAGCTGATCTTCCGTTTCGGCGTACTCAAAGCGCTCCTCAAACTCCGTTTGCCACTCGCTGTCGGGGGAGAACGCAAAGCCTACGGCCTTCTGCCGGGCGGCATACAGCGCCGTCAGCTCCTTGGCGATATTTTTCACCGCAGCCTTGGTGCGGGTTTTGGTTTTTGTCCAGTCGGCGCCGCCCATTTTGCTCAGCTTCATGGGCCGTCCGTCATCGTCATGTCCGCCGCCCACGTACTTACTCACCAGATTCAGCTGGGTGGCAGGAACGTACAGCACGTCGGTGCCGGCATAGCAAATTTTGATATAGTCCTTGTCGGCCCCGTCCACCTGCATATTCACAACGCCCGCAAAGCGGCCGATGCCGTGGTGCTCGTGGACCACCAGGTCGCCCTTTTGCAGGTCGGCGCAGGAGCCGATGGCCAGGCCCTCGTGCTTGTGCTTTTTGATGGCCGAACGCTTGCCGCTGCGCATAATCTGGGTGTCGGTCATGACCGCCAGCTTCGCCTCGGGATATTCCATGCCGGAGGACAGACTGCCGGGGGAAATCATGCACACCCCGGGCTGACTCATGGTGCCGGGGGTGGCGGAGTACACAGCCCGCAGGCCCTCACGGCTCAGATATTCCTGGAGAATTTTCGCTCTGCGCTCGTCACCGGCCAGCATGATGATGGAATAATCCATCTCCAGATAGTGCTTGGCGTCCTCCATGGCCGTCTGGGCACTGCCGCCGTAAGAAGGCAGCTGCTTGGCCATAATGCTCACCAGGGTTTTGGGGTCCATGGGGTACCGGCCCACGGTGAAGGCGTCGGACATGACCACGGGATATTCTCGGAGCTGCTGCACCAGAGATTCCCAGGATGCACAGAAATCGTTGGATTTACTGCTGATTTTGCCGCTGCGCATTTGCAGCTTCACATCGTCGCCGGTGGTTTTGATATATTCTTTGGCTCTCTGGCCCACCTTACCCGGCTGGTCCAGAAACACAATGGCGTCATACGGAATATAGTCCATGGCCGAGGCAAACTGCCCGGTGATGAGCCCCATATACCGGTCGGCGTCGTTGAGGCTGACCCCGTGGCGCATCATGGTGCTGTCGGTGGTCAGGGTATCGGCGATGGCCTGGGCATTTTCCGAGGTCTTTTTCCCCCGGAACTGGGCCGCAATAGACGCCAGCTTTTCGCCCAGGGCCTGCTCCCCGCCGGGGTACATACTGGGCAGGGTTTCGGCAGCAGGCAGAACCGTGCAGGAATCCAGATGGTCCATTCTTCTCTGGGTGTCGATGTCAAAAAAGCCCATGGAATCAATGTCGTCGCCCCAAAATTCACAGCGGATGGGATTGGGGTAGCCGGGGGTAAAGAAGTCCAGAATACCGCCCCGGCGGGAAAACTGGCCCGGTCCTTCCACCTGATCGGTCCGGCGGAAGCCGCACAGCAGCAGCTGCTTTTCCGTGTCTTCCAGATTGTAGGTGCCGCCGTTTTCCAGGGTGAAGGCGCTGCGGCGCAGCATTTCCGGGGGAACCGTCCGCTGGCTCAGAGCCGAGGCCGTGCAGACCACGGCCCGGGGAACTTCATCCTGCAAAAGTGCGTATAACAGGCCCAGCCGGCGCTGCTCATCTTGACGGGATACGGCGTCGGCGGCCACAAAGGTAAATTCACGGGTGGTGAGTACGGGCACTTCCACCCCCAGCATATTGCCCAGGTCCCGGGCGAAATGCTCGGCGGAAGTATCATCGGGGCTCACCACAAACAGGGGCCGGTCCGTCCCGGAAAGGATGGACGCCGCCAAATGGGCCCGGTGTACTTCCGATAAACCGGAGTACAAAACCGGCAGCCGGCCGGCTTCTAAAAGGCTTTCCACGGAGCCGGTTTTTTCTTCAAACAGGCCCCTTTTTTCGCTGATAAACTGATACATAGTCAAACTCCTGTATATACCCAAACACAGGGGATAAATTACTGCTTATTCGTCTAAGCATTATACCGTTTCCCACAGGGGAAATTCAAGTAATTCAAGGGTTTTTCCGTACTTATTAACATTTCCCACATAGTTTTCCACATAGGGTCTGCGCTATTTATTAAATGTAATACAATATAAATAAATATCTATTTTTCAGTTGTAAAAAAGCCGGATTTTTGGTATACTTTAGACTTAGAGTGAAAGGACTGATTGTATGAACTCATTAATAGAAATATGGAATAGTGTTTTGGAAGTTCTCCGCAGTCAAATGACCCCCACAGCCATGTCTACATGGTTCAATGACTGTGAGCCCGTCGATATCAGTGAACGGTGCCTGGTGCTCAAAACCACCACCGATTTTAAGCGCAGTATCATCGAAAGCCGTTTCGGCGATGATATCCGCCGTACCCTGTCCGACCTGTTTTCCTGCGACTTTGATATTAAGCTGCTGGTTGGCGACGAGGTGGACGAGTACGATATGGAAAAGAAGAGCAGCTCCTCCATGCCCGAAATGGACGGCTACACCTTCGATAACTTTATTGTCGGCAACTCCAATAAGTTCGCCCATGCCGCAGCCCTGTCGGTTGCCATGGAGCCCGGTAAAAATTATAACCCCCTGATGATCTACGGCAACTCCGGCCTGGGTAAGACTCACCTGCTGCTGGCCATCGGTCAGTACATTGAAGAGCACAGCGCCAAAAAGCCCGACATCAAGTACATTAAGGGTGATGAGTTCACCAACCAGATGGTTAAATCCATCCAGACCGGCCAGGCCGAAGAATTCCGCCAGAAGTACCGCAACGTAGACCTGCTTCTCGTGGACGATATTCAGTTCATCGCCGGTAAGGAATCCACCCAGGAAGAATTCTTCCATACCTTCAATAATATTTACGAGGCCGGTCACCAGATTGTTATCACCTCCGACCGTCCCCCTGTGGAAATGACCACCCTGGACGACCGTCTGCGCACCCGCTTTGAAGGCGGCCTCATCGCCGACGTACAGCCCCCCGACTTGGAAACCCGTATTGCCATTACCCGCAATAAGGCCGGTCTTTTGGGTATGGTCCTTTCCGATGATATTGTATATTACATCGCTGAAAATTTGGTGTCGAACATCCGCCAGATTGAAGGCGTCGTCAAGCGCCTGACTGCATACAGCAATGTTCTGCACGACTCCATCACCATCGAGCATGTGAACCGTGCCATTAAGGACGTTGTCCGCGTGGGCGTTTATATTCCCACCCCCTCCGTCATCATTGAGGAGACTGCCCGGTACTTCAACCTCACCCCCGAGGATCTGAAGGGCCAGCGCAGAAGCAAAAACACCGCTCTTGCCCGTCAGGTTTCCATGTACCTCATGCGCCAGCTCACCAACATGAGCTTTAAGGATATCGGCGCCCAGTACGAAAACAGAAACCACGCAACCGTTATGGCCTCTGTGAATAAAATCCAGGGTCTCATCGAGTCTGACAAGCACGTGGCGTCCACAATCCGCGATATCACCAGCAACATTAACTCCAAAAACGGTACCGTGAACATGTGAGATGCGGAAAAGTGACGGGAAACCGCACTTTTCGACAAGGCTTTGTTAACTTAACGAGGAAAGACGGTGGACTTAATGTGGAGAAATGTGGATAATTTTTTAACGAACTTTGGCGTGTGAAAAGTCTGTGGATTTTCAACATTTTTCTCCACACCAGAAAGCCTTGAATTTCCAAGGGTTTTTCCACTTTTCCACATAATTTTCCTCTACTACTACGGCTACTAAAAATAATCCTTTCTTTCTTATAGCGTTTTTCTCCGAAAAAACGCATTGCTTGCTACAGGAGGCATAAATATGATGAAATTCTCTTGCGAAAAACATATTCTTCAGGAAGCAATCGCCATTGCAGCCAGAGCTGTCAGTGCACGCAGTGCTCTGCCCGTGCTGGAAGGTATTCTCATGGAAGCAGAAGGCGATACCCTGAAGCTGACCGGTTATGACCTGAAAAAAGCAGTCTTTACCACCGCTGAATGCACCACCACTGCTGCCGGTTCCACCGTTTTGAATGCAAAATTGGTGGGTGAAATCGTTCGTTCCATGCCCGACGGTCTGGTGAACATTTCCGTTGAAGACAATATTGCCTTTATCCGCTGCGGTAAGGCTGAATATACCATCCCTGCTATGCAGTCCCGTGATTTCCCCGAGCTGCCCGAATTTGAAGAAGACAGAAGTTTCTCCATTCCTCAGGGCCTTCTTAGAACCATGATCGGCGAAACCATTTTCGCAGTATCCGATTCGGAGAGTCGCCCGGTATACATGGGTACCCTCTTCCAGCTCCAGGGCGGCGTGCTGACCATGGTCTCCGTGGACGGCTATCGCCTGGCTCTGCGTAAGGAAGAAGTTGCAGGCGCTGACGTTGAACAATTCATCGTTCCCGGTTCTGCTCTGGCTGACGTGGAACGCATTTGCAAGGACACCGACGATCTCTTGCATATCAGTCTTTCTCCCAAGCACGTGTTCTTTGAAATCGGCGATACCTCCATTATTTCCCGCCGTCTGGAGGGCGAGTTCCTGAACTACAAGAGCGCTGTGCCCGAAAAGTTCCGTTATGAAGTCACCGTTGACCGCAAGGAACTGCTGCAGGCTGTTTCCCGCGTGGCCCTGATTGTGGACGACAAGACCAGAGTGCCCATCCGTCTGACCTTTGCCGACGGCACCATTGATATTCACTGCGCCACCGCCCTGGGCAGCGGCGTGGATTGCTGCATCTGCGACGGCAACGGCGGCGGTACCGAAATCGGCTTTAACCATAAGTACCTGTCCGATGCACTGAAGGCTGCTCCCGCAGACGAAATCAAGGTCTGCCTGAACTCCGGCTCTGCACCCTGCGTGATTAAGGCTGCCGACGGCAGCGAGGGCTTCACCTACCTGGTGCTGCCCATCAGACTGAGAAGCGAATAAGGAAGTAAAACCATGAATCAGATTGCTATTTCTACTGAATTTATTAAGCTGGACGCATTTTTGAAGTTTGCCAGCGCCGTTTCCAGCGGCGGCGAAGCCAAAATCCTGATTTCCGAAGGCGAAGTACAGGTAAACGGCGAAGTTTGCACCATGCGCGGCAAAAAAATTCGCCCCGGCGACACCGTCACCATCGGCGGAGAAACCTTTGAGGTCACACAGCAGTGAATATCCAGCGACTTTGTCTCAACGGATTTCGCAACTATGACTATCAGTGGGTGGATTTTGCCCCGGGCATCAATGTGATTACCGGGCAGAACGCCCAGGGAAAAACCAACCTCCTGGAAGCGGTTTTCCTGCTCAGCACGGGCAGGAGCTTCCGCACCCGGTACGACCGGGAAATGGTGGGCTTTGGGTATACGGCCGGGGAAGTGCTGGCCGACGTGGAGGCCAGAGGCAGAAAGCAGACCGTGAAGCTAGTGCTGAAGCCCGGCGTCCGCAAAACCATCACCGTCAACGGGGCCAGAGCCTCCACCGGTGATCTGGCAGGAAAATTCTCCTGTGTGCTGTTTTGTCCTGACGATCTGGACCTCATCAAAGACGGGCCTGCGGCCCGCCGGAAGCTCATGGACACGGCCATCACCCAGCTGCGGCCCGGTTACGGCAAGCTGGTGGCCGATTACCATCGGCTGTATGAGCAGAAGTCGGCCATTTTGAAGGATTGGCGGGAAAAGCCCTCCCTTCTGGACGCTCTGGACGATTTTTCCGACCAGATGTGCAAGGTCTCGGCCCAGATTATCCGCTATCGGGCGGCGTTCGTCACAAGACTGGACGATGTGGCCAAGGACATCCACGATGATTTTTCCGGAGGCCGGGACAGTCTGTGCCTCCATTACAACACGGTGAGCACGGTGAAAGACCCCATGGCTTCGGCGGCGGAGGTCTATTACGACCTGTGCGAGCACCAGGAGAGCCACCGCAAGGCAGAAATCGAGTCCGGTCTGTGCCTCAGCGGCTGCCATAAGGACGATATGGACATTATCGTCAATGATATGCCCGCCAGAAGCTATGCTTCCCAGGGGCAGACCAGAACCGCAGCCCTGTCCATTAAGCTGGCAGAGCGGGAAATCCATTTGCAGGAGTTCGGGGAGTACCCCGTGCTGCTGCTGGACGACGTGCTCAGTGAGCTGGACCCGGGCCGCCAGGAATTTGTACTCAACCGCATCGGCGGGGGCCAGACCCTCATTACCTGCTGCGAGGGCGAGAGCATTGCCTCCCGCACCGGCGGCAAGGTCATCACCGTCGATGGCGGTAAAATTTTTGCATAGGGATGAGGCCATGTATCTGCATATCGGCAATCATTTTTATTTGCGAAAACAAGATATTTTAGGGGTGTTCGACATGGACAACGCCACCTATTCCCTCCGCACCAGAGAAACCCTCAACCGTGCCGAGAAGGAGGGACGGGTAGTGAATGCCGCCCTGGACGAACTGCCCAACTCGTTCCTGCTGGTGCAGAAGGACGGGCGCACGGAGATTTATCTCTCCATGCTCACCGCACAAACCCTGCTAAAGCGCAGCACGGAACAGATATACTGAGAAACTAAGACATGAAACTGTGAAGAGGAGAACAACGAATGGCAGAAATCACCGAAAAAATCACAGAAGCATATGACGCCAGTAAGATTCAAGTTCTGGAGGGCCTGGAGGCCGTTAGAAAAAGACCCGGTATGTATATCGGTTCTACCTCCAGCTCCGGTCTGCATCACCTGGTATACGAAATCGTAGATAACTCCATCGACGAAGCCCTGGCCGGCTTCTGTACCGAAATCAACGTGGTCATCGAAGAGGGCAACGTGATTTGCGTCAGCGATAACGGCCGCGGTATCCCCGTGGACGTGCAGGAACAGACCGGTAAGAGCGCTCTGGAAGTCGTTTTCACCGTACTGCACGCAGGCGGTAAGTTCGGCGGCGGCGGTTACAAGGTTTCCGGCGGTCTGCACGGTGTTGGTGCTTCCGTTGTTAACGCCCTGTCCGAGTGGCTGGAAGTTGAAGTCCACAAGAACGGAAAAATTCACCAGATGAAGTTTTCCCGTGGCAACATCATCCAGAAAATGCAGATTATCGGCGAAACCGATCGCCGGGGCACCACGGTCCGCTTTAAGCCCGACCCCGAAATGTTCGACGATACCGTATACGATTACGATATCCTCCACACCCGTATGCGTGAGCAGGCCTTCCTGAACGCAGGCCTCAAAATCACCACCGAGGATAAGCGTGCCGGTAAGGAGCAGTTCGACCAGATGCACTATGAAGGCGGTATTCGTGAATACGTCACCTTCATTAACCAGAACAAGACCCCCGTACACGAGAAGGTCATTTACATGTCCGGTGAGCGTCAGGATTCCATGTGCGAAATCGCCCTGCAGTACTCCGACAGCTACTCCACCAACATTGTGTCCTTTGCCAATAACATTCATACCCCCGAAGGCGGTATGCATGAAACCGGCTTCAAGATGGCCCTGACCCGTGTGCTGAACGCTTACGGCATTAAAAACAACATTCTCAAAAATGACGACAAGCTCTCCGGCGATGACTGCCTGGAAGGTCTTACCGCCGTTGTTTCCGTTAAGCTCACTGAGCCTCAGTTTGAAGGCCAGACCAAGACCAAGCTGGGCAACGCCGAAATGCGTACCCTGGTCAACACCGTGGTGGGCGATAAGCTCACCGACTTCTGCGAGGAAAATCCCCAGATTGCCAAGGCAATTCTGGATAAGGCCATGATGGCCTCCCGCGCCAGAGAAGCAGCCCGCAAGGCCCGCGAATCCATCCGCCGCAAGACCGGTCTGGAATCCGGCCAGATGCCCGATAAGCTGCGTGACTGCAACGACCGTGACGCTTCCCTCACTGAAATTTACATCGTCGAGGGTGACTCTGCAGGCGGCTCCGCCACCCAGGGCAGAGACTCCCGATTCCAGGCAATCCTGCCTCTTTGGGGTAAGATGCTGAACGTGGAGAAGGCCAGAGCCGATAAGGTTTACGGCAACGATAAGCTGCAGCCCGTGATTACCGCTCTGGGCGCAGGCATCGGCGAGGAGTTCGATATTGAAAAGCTGCGTTACCACAAGATCGTCATTATGGCGGATGCTGACGTGGACGGCAGCCACATTCGTACCCTTCTGCTGACCTTCTTCTTCCGCTTTATGCGTCCTCTGATTGAAAACGGCTACGTTTACTCCGCCGTTCCTCCCCTGTATAAGCTGACTCGCGGCAAGACCACCCGTGTGGCCTTCTCCGATGAAGAACGTGACCGCATTTCTGCGGAAATGCGCGGGGACAATGCCAATGCCAAGGTAGACATCAACCGCTACAAGGGCCTTGGTGAGATGGACCCCCACGAGCTGTGGGAGACCACCATGAACCCCGAAACCCGTACCTTGCGCCGCATTACTCTGGAAGACGCAATTAAGGCAGACGAAATCTTCACCATCCTCATGGGCGAAGAGGTCGAACCCAGACGCAGATTCATCGAGGAGAACTCCTCTAAGGTCTGCAACCTGGACTACTAAGAAAGGCGGCGACTAGATTGGCTACTAAACACAACAAGGATTACCTGCCTGAGGAAATCCGTTACCCCGACCAGAAGATTGTAGAATCCGAACTGGTCCACGAAATGAAAAACAGCTACATGGAATACGCCATGTCTGTTATTGTCGGCCGTGCGCTGCCCGATGTCCGTGACGGTCTGAAGCCCGTTCACCGCCGTATTCTGTACGCTATGTACGAGGACGGCCTGACCAAGGACAAGCCCTTCCGCAAATGTGCAACTGCAGTCGGTGACGTACTGGGTCGTTACCATCCCCATGGCGACGCTTCCGTATACGACGCCCTGGTCCGTCTGGCCCAGGACTTCTCCATGCGTTACCCCCTGATTGACGGCCACGGTAACTTCGGCTCCGTGGACGGCGACCCCGCAGCTGCTTACCGATACACTGAGGCCCGTATGGCCAAGATGGCCGACGAGATGATGCGTGACCTGGAAAAGGACACCGTCAACTGGGACCCCAACTTCGACGAAACCCGCAAGGAACCCCGTGTTCTGCCCAGCCGTTTCCCCAACCTGCTGGTGAACGGCTCTTCCGGTATCGCCGTCGGTATGGCCACCAATATGCCTCCCCATAACCTGAGTGAGGTCATTGACGCCTGTATTCTGGAACTGGAAAACCCCGAAGCTACGGTGACGGAGCTCATGGGCTGCATCAAGGGCCCCGACTTCCCCACCAAGGGCATCATTATGGGCCGCGGCGGCATCCGCCAGGCCTATGAAACCGGCCGCGGCAAGGTCATTGTCCGTGCCCGCACCGAGTTTGAAGAGTACGGCCGCGATCACCGCACCCGCATTATCGTGACCGAACTGCCTTACCAGGTAAATAAGCGCCAGCTCATCGGCCACATTGCAGAGCTGGTTAAGGATAAGCGTGTGGAAGGTATCTCCGATATCCGTGACGAGACTGACCGCAACGGTATGCGCATGGTCATTGAGCTCAAGCGTGACGCCAACCCCCAGGTTGTGCTGAACCACCTGCTCACCATGACCCAGATGCAGACCACCTTCTCCATCATCAACCTGGCCCTGGTCAACGACCAGAAGGAAACCAGAATCCTGCCTCTGAAGGCTATTCTGGATGAATATCTGACTTACCAGGAAGAAATCATTGTCCGCCGCACCAGATACGACCTGAAGAAGGCCCAGGAAAGAGCCCATCTGCTGGAAGGTCTGCTCATTGCCCAGGACAATATTGACGAAGTCATCCACATCATTCGCAACAGCTACGACAACGCTAAGCAGAACCTCATGGAGCGCTTCAGCCTCTCCGAAGTACAGGCTCAGGCTATCTGCGATATGCGCCTGATTGCCCTGCAGGGTCTGAACCGGGAAAAGCTGGAAAACGAATACAAGGAACTGGAAGGCAAAATCGAATACTACAAGCAGCTGCTGGCTGACCCCGAGCTCATTAAGTCCGTACTGAAGGACGAGCTCACCGAAATCAAGGACAAGTACGGCGACGAGCGCCGCACCGAAATCCAGGACGTCATGGACGACATCAACATGGAGGACCTGATTGAAGAGCAGCAGTGCGTATACACCCTGACCAAGGGCGGCTACATTAAGCGCTTGGGCACCAAGGAATATGCAAGCCAGAACCGTGGCGGCAAGGGCATCAAGGCCCAGAGCCTGCGGGAAGAGGACTACATTGAGACGCTGTTCACCGCATCCTCTCACGCCCAGATTCTGTTCTTCACCAGCCTGGGTAAGGTCTATAAGATCAAGGGCTACCGCATCCCCGAGGCCAGCCGTACGGCACGAGGCACCAACATCGTGAACGTACTGCCCCTGGACCCCGAAGAAAGCGTAACTGCCATGGTCCATGCAGACGATATTCTGGCCCCCGGTATGTACATGAACTTGATTACCCGCCAGGGTACCATCAAGCGCATGGAGCTGAGCATTCTGAAGAATATCCGCTCCACCGGTATCCGTGCACTGAACCTGGTAGACGGCGACGATCTGATCACCGCCCTCATCACCAACGGCTCCGACCGCATTGTTATTGCTACCCACGACGGTATGTCCATCAACATGGATGAAAACGACGCCCGTGCCATGGGCCGTGAGGCTGCCGGCGTCCGCGGCATCAAGCTGCGTGACGGCGACTTCGTGGTAGGCGCTGAGGTTTATCGCGAGAACGCAGAACTGCTGTCCATCACTGAGCGGGGCTTCGGCAAGCGTACCAGCTTTACCGAGTATCCCGAGCAGAACCGCGGCGGTATCGGCGTAAAGAACTACAACTGCACCGATAAGACCGGCAAGGTTGCCGCTGTTATGGGCGTGCAGGAGGATATGGACATCATGATTATCGCCGATGACGGCACCATGATCCGTACCCCTGTATCCAATATCAGCCTGTACGGCAGAACCACTATGGGCGTTAAGGTTATGCGCCTGAGCGACAACGCCGTAGTCACCTCCATTGCCCGTGCCATGAAGGAAGAGGACGAGGAGGAAGAATCCACTGAGGCAGCTGAGGCAGAAGCACCTGCCGAGGAAGCCGCAGAATAAGGAACGACCATGAAAAGCGTGACCATTTATTCCGACGGCGCCTGCTCCGGTAATCCCGGCCCCGGCGGCTGGGGAGCCATTCTCCGGTACGGCGCTGCGGAAAAGGAACTTTCCGGCGGCGAACACAACACCACCAATAACCGCATGGAGCTGCTGGGCGTCATCAATGCGCTGCAGGCCCTGCGGGAGCCCTGCACGGTGGAGCTTTACACCGACAGCCAGTACATCTGCAACGCCATCAACCAGCACTGGCTGGAGGGCTGGAAGAAAAACGGCTGGAAGCGTAAGGCCGGGGAACTGAAAAATCCCGACCTGTGGCAGACCCTGGACGGCCTGCTGCACCAGCACACCGTCACCTTCCACTGGGTGAAGGGCCACGCCGATAATGAACTGAATAACCGCTGCGACCGGATGGCCGTGGCACAGCGTGACTTGCACGCATAAGAAAAAGCACCCCATTTGGGGTGCTTTTTGTATTTGCCAGCAGGAGCGTACCGAAATGTGCAGAATGTTCCATACGAGCGGCCTGTTTGAGTGGACTGTGCAGAGCGGGATGAGCGGGGGCGCGGTGGAGAAAACCAACAAAACCCCGGAAAATGTGGGAAAATTCAAAAATTCGTCAAGGCTAAACCCGGAAAATCCCGGAAATTTCTCTGGCGACTGATAAAAACCACCAATGAATGTTGAAAACTCTGTGGAAAGTGTTCAAAACTTTTTTCGAATTGCGGAAAGCAGCAACACAGCCGGGCAAACCCCATAGGCCCAGGTCAGCTGGATATAGGGCACAAATCCATTGGACCAGCGGTGCAAAGCGTCCTTCTGGGGCGCAATGGTGAAGCTGATGAGGGCGGTGACCAGCAGGCAGAAGCACAAGGTCTTGCCTCTGGCACCGGGGGTGTTTTCTGCACCCAAAAGGCGCAGCAGACTGTCCGATAAAATAACCAGCTCCAGACTGATGAGCAGAAAGTCCGGCAGCAGCCACAGGGCAACCACAAGGGCGTCCACCCGCTCAACCCCCGTGAATAAGCGCAAATCCCGGAGCAGAATGAAAAAGGGATAGGCTTCCCCGGCAGTCTGTTTGGCCCCCAGGTTGCCGATGGTGACGAGACATACGCTTACGCCCAGTGTGGTCACTCCGCACAGCCAGGGCCAGCGTCTGCCGGGCATGGGCTCCGGTTTTAGACTCCCGGAGAGAAAGGCGGCGCACACCAGCACCACGCTGACCGCTTCGGCAGCCAGGGGCACGGCAGACAGCAGCGGCCCTATGTCCCGCCGGAAAATGGGGAGCACAAAACTCAGCTCCAAGTCTGACAGGGAAAAGGCCATGACCAGGATAATCACCCCCAGCAGCAGGGGCCGGAATACCTGGGAAGCTCTGGCCAGAGGGGCAATCTCCTCAGTTGCGGCAAGGGTACAGATGAGGAGCATGATGCCCACGAACAGCTGGGGGGCTGTGTTGGGGTAAATGGTGGCGATAAACCGGTCTGCCCCGGTGCAGGCTAAAAAGCTGCAATGAAACAGCAGCCACATACACCAGACCAGCAGCAGAGCTCTGCCCCCAATGGGACCGAGACTGCGTAAAATGGCTTCCCCCAGGCCGGTACCCTTGGGAAACCCGCTCAGGAATTGCCGCAAAATCAGGCTCAGGGCCAGAGCGGGGATGATGCTCAGTGCGGCACTGACCCAGGCTGCATGGCCTGCCGTCTGGGCTGCAACGCCGGGAATCATGCGGAAAAAGGGACTGAGCATAGCCACAAAGCACAGGCTCATGAGCTGCCGGGATGAAATATGACGATCCAAGGGCGTACCTCCTTACTGCCGCTGCTGGTTTTCCCCGAATTGCAGGGTGCAGTCTACGCTGACGGTGATGGGGAGACTGGATAACTGCTCCGGCCAGGGGACGGGCATGGCTTCCCAGCGTCGGGGAGCCATGCGGGCAAGCTCTCCGCCGAAATTCAGAAAATCGGCCCCGGTGGCATTCATCTGCCGGGTGATATCCTCCATCCAGTCCTGTATCCGCCGGGTAAAGCGGTGCTCCAGACCGGAAAGACCTGCGGTTTGGGAATCTCCCTCTTTCACTGCGGCGGTCACACTGACGGAAAGCTGCAGTCCGGTGAGACCGCCGCCGGGGCCCCACTGCGGCGTGAGGCGGTGATCCGCTTTTGTGATATGATAGGTGATGGGCTGGCCTTCCAGGGTGATGGTGGAGCTGTCGCTGCCGGTTTTGCCCAGCAGAATACCCACGCCGGGGGCGCTGTCTGCTGACAGATATCCCACCAGTTTTCCCTGCTGCAAAATCCCGAAGCCTGCGGCCATGGGGGTTAGATCCTGGGGCTGAGCGTCGGGACTGGATTCCTGGGTTTTCCGAATATCCAGGGCGCACACCAGGCCGCTGCCGTATTCATTGAGCTGCACCAGTAAATCATCGCAGGAAAAGGGAATACTGCTGCCGTGCTTTTTGCAGTCGCCCATGACGACCTGGAGCACATCGTATATGCTGTTTTCTTCCCCTCCGGCATAAAGCAGCAAATCCTTGGCCCTGCCGTCCCGGATGACGAACAGGGGGATATCCATACGCAGCTGGGGATTTTGCTGCATATGGCGCAGCATGGGGAAAATCCCGGAGCGGGCATAGTCTTCCCCGCAGAGCATAAAGCGGGTATGGGCGTAATAGAGTTCTTCTTTGCCGGAGAAGTTTTGCAGCTGAACCATGGCGTCGGAAATGTTCTGCCCGTAGCCGGACAGCCGGGTCACGCCCTGCTTATTCTTGGCGCCTCCGGATACGCTGAGTTCCAGTCGGCCGCCGTCCAGGTCGAAGCCTACGGCGTGAATCAGCCGCATATGTTCAATCTCCCGGTAATTCCCCGCCAGACTGCCGCCCTGGCTGCAGGCGCTGAGCAGCAGAACCAAAATCAGGAGAAATACCGGGGATAATCGCTTCATGGGACGTCCTTTCCATACTGCGCGGGCTAATGTGGAAAACTACACGCAGAATTTGTTTTTTCGTGGTTTAAATTAGGCCAGAATAGAGAAGTTTCCCTCTTTGGTCGGTAAAATGTTGAAAAGTGATTGTATTGTGACGAAATCTGACATACAATACCTAAGTAAAAACAGACGGAGGTAAGACCGATGATTTTTGAAATCACAGACCCCATGGCCAAAATGATGGGCCTGGAGGTACAGGAAATACGTGAAGACGGCCTCGTTGTGAAAGGCGAGCTGAAAGAAGAATTCTGCAATACATACGGCTTTGCGCACGGCGGCTATGTTTACGCCATGGGCCATATTACGGCAGCGCTGTCTGCTAAGGTCTGCCTGGGCCGCAGCTGCGTGGTGGTGGATGTTTCCAGCCAGTACCTGAGCAGCCTCAAGGCGTCCCCTGCATCGGCAGTGAGCACACTGCGCAGAGCGGGCCGAGAAATCATCGTGTATACCGTGGTGATTCGAGATAGCTATGGCAGAGACTGCGCAAACCACACCGTCACCCTGAAGGAAGTGGACTTCGCCCCCAGAGCCATGGCCGAGCGCCCCATTACCATTGTGCACGACCAGTCCGGCGAGCCCGATCCCGTGACCAATATGATTTATCCCAAAATCTCCCCCTTCTTCGGCACCAGCTGCCATGTGCATTGCCTGGGCAGAGGGGAAAGCGGCATGATTTACGGTGCGGATATCTATCCGGATACCTGCAACGAATTCGGCACAGCCCACGGCGGCATGATCTTCACCTGCTGCGACGCCTGCACCGGCTCCAGCGCTGTGGTACTGCTCAATAAGCGTCCTGTCACCGCATCCAGCCATATCAGCTACCTGCGCGGCGTACGCAATGGCCCCGTGAAGGCCGAAGCAAAGCTCATCCGCGACGGTAAGCAGCTCATGCACTATAACGTAGACGTTACCGACCGTGACGGCAACCTGGCAGCCATTGCCCAGTTCAGCCTCATGGGCGTTGCGTATAAGACGGTTGACAACCTGGACCCCATGTATAAGAACAAAGCGTTTAAGGACTGACTTATGATGAAACTTGCAATTACTGATCCCCTTGCCGAGGCAATGGGCCTTTATGTGCAGGAAACTGCACCGGAATACCTGATTGTGCGTACCGATAATGAAACCGCATTTTATAATGCTTATGGTTTCGCACATGGCGGCTTTTTATACACCATCGGCCATGTGGCCGCCAGAAATATGGGCATTATGTGCCTGGACCGCCATATGCAGGTGGTGCAGTCTGACTGCCTGTACCTGAGTAAGGTGCTGGTGGGCCCCATTACGGCCCGTGCTGAAGTGCTGTCTGATTACGGTCACTCCGTGGTCTGTCTGGTTGAAGTTGCCGACGGTCACGGTGAGGTCTGCTTCCGGCAGACCCTGACACTGCAGGATACCACACCCGACCATGTGATGGTGGCTGAGCCCAAGCAGCCCGATGACGAGGCACGCAGATGGGTGAAGAAGGCCTCTGCCCTGTGCCTGCATCATCAGGATGAGCTGTACTTCGATGAAATCTGCCACGTATTCCCTCCGGAACACTTCGGCAAGGACATCACCTTTAAGACGGACCTGTACAGTGATAACTGCTCCGATGCCGGGTACGTGCATCAGGGTGCCATTTACACCTGCTGCGATAACTGCGCCGCCGCTTGTGTGGCTTCCATGCAGCATAAGCGCCCCATTACCATTGCCAGCACCGTCCACTATCTGGCTCCCGCTGCCATCGGCCCCATTGTGGCCCAGGGTAAGCTGATTCGGGAGGGCCACCTCATGAGCTTCTACCAGATCGACGCCTTCGACGGCTACGGCAGACCCGTTGCCACCACGCAGTTCGTTATGCGCTGCCAGAAGGTACCCCAGATCAGCTGATTTATCTGAATATCCATAACCGCACCCAAAAGGGTGCGGTTATTTGCTTCTCCGGTTATCGTAGCCGGCGGCGAATTTATCCCGGAAGCGGTTGCGCCAGAGCGGGCGTTTAAACAGGCTCCGCACCCAGCCGTGCCAGCTGTCATCCACAAACGGGGCCAGGTAGCACACGCCGTAGCTCTCCATGGTGCACAGATACCAGATGAGCAGACCCGATAGGGCGGCTACGCCAAACATCCCCGTGCCCATGGCAATCAGTACGCAACTGAGCCGCAGAATACGGATGGCGGCAGATAAATCCTGACAGGGCAGAATGCAGGCGGAAATACTGGAAAAGGCCACAATGATGACGGCAATGGGGGAGACAATGTGGGCCTCCACGGCAGCCTGCCCCACAATCAGTGCTCCGATGATGCTCACCGTGTCGCCCACGGGGTTCGGTAAGCGCAGACCGGCTTCCTGCAAAAGTTCAAAGGAAATGAGCATCCCCAGCACTTCCACCCCGGTGGAAAAGGGTACCTTTTGCTTGGCCTCAATCATACTGCTGAGCATTTGCGTGGGAATCATCTCCTGGTGGTACATGGAGATGGCCACATAAATGGCAGGCAGCAGTGTAGCCAGCAGCAAAGCGGCGTAACGGATAAAGGTGAGCATAGAGGCCACCCAGAACTGTTGGGCGCTGTCCTCAGATACCTGCATAAAGCGGCTGAGCGGGGCGGGAACCAAAAAGCCCACGGGGATGCCCTCTGTTAGGAGACCCACACGGCCTTCCAGCAGCATGGCGGTGAAGGTGTCAGGGCGCTCCGTATGCAGCAGCTGCGGAAATAAAGAGCGGGGACTGGAAACCAAATACTGCTCCAAATATCCGCAGGTAATGAGTCCGTCGATGTCCAAGGTGTCCAGGTTCTGCCGGAGTCGCTGCACCGTGTCTTCTTTGGCAACCCCTTCAATATAGATTATGGATACCGGGGTACTGCTCTTGCGTCCCACTTTTAGGGTGACGACTTTGAGCTTGGGGGTCTGGAGCTTTCGGCGCAGCAGGGTGATGTTCACCTTCATACTTTCGATGAAGGCTTCCTTTGCACCTTTGACGGTTTTCTCCAGTGTAGGCTCAGAGATGGACCGCATATTTACGCTGCGCACATCGAAGGCAATGCAGTCTGCGGTATGGGGAAAGAGAATCACACAGTGCCCCACCAAAAGCTCCGAGACAACGACGTCAGTAGAATGGCAGAGCTTGAGCCCTGTGCCGTAGAGCTGTCCGCCTGCAATACAGGTGAATAGCGCCTGTGGGGTAGCTGCGCTGAATAGGCGGTCGGGATCAGTTAGTGGACGGAGGATATCTTCTGCCAGGACAATGTTATCCACCAGACCGTCCATCCAGTAAAGGGTAATCGAATAGGGGGAAGGAGCGGGGATCGTGACTGTCTGCGAAAATAAGTCCACACAGTCGTGGAAGATTTCTCTCAGATATGCATCGGATACCGGAAAGGGATACTTTGGAACACTTGGTTCATGCCCCATTGCATCATGATTCGAATTTGAAGGAAAACATGTATTCATATACAATAGATTGGCAAAAATGACCCATTTTATGCACAAATACGAGAAATTTAAAAAGATGTAAAAAAATGGTAAAAAATGTTTGACATATGGGTTTCCTGATGGTATTATAACTAAGCTCTCGAGCGAGGGCATAACACAAGAGAACAAAACGAGGCCAGGAACGGCAGCGAACTGAAAAAGATTTCGAAAAAAGTTCTTGACAAGTTAAACCTCCTGTGATATACTTAAAAAACCGTCGCGAGAGACGGAATGTACCTTGAAAATTAAACA
>SAMEA104404106__coassemble_305_pt1 | contig 54259 bp, 51 predicted proteins | sample SAMEA104404106__metabat2_high_PE_053 | metagenome-assembled genome bin SAMEA104404106 (sample SAMEA104404106) | Balaenoptera acutorostrata
AGATGCCCGCAGGTCAGCTGTTCGCCATTTTCTTCTTCGTTTCCATAGCCTTTGCCGGAATCACCAGCCTTATCAATATGTTTGAGGCCGTGTGCGAATCCCTGCAGACCCGCTTCGGCATCAAGAGAAACCACGCCGTTCTGCTGTGCGGCGGTATCGCCCTGGCAGCCGGTCTGTTCATGGAAAACGGCGACGTAGTCGGCAAGTGGATGGACTTCATCACCATCCTGGTCACCCCCTTCGGTGCACTGCTGGGTGCCTTCTCCATCTACTACGTGCTGGGCTGGAAGAACATCAAGTCCGAGCTGGAGCTGGGCCGCAAAAAGCCTCTGCCCGCAGCCTTCGAGGCCCTGGCCAAGTATGTATACGTTCCCATTACCGTTGTGGTGTTCGTTCTGGGCATCATTTACGGCGGTATCGGCTAAAAAGTAAAAAAGATCGGCAGCATCCGAAGTCCGGATGCTGCCGTTTTTTTATTTGCTGCGGTAGGCTTTCAGGCGCTCCACAATGCGGTAGTCGCCCCGGATATCGCCCACCAGAATGTCCGGCTTGGGCGTTCCGTGGAAGTCGGAGCCCGCCGTGGCAATGAGGTCGTATTCCTGGGCCAAATCCAGCAGATACTGCCGCTGCGCTTCATTGTACCGGGCATAAATGCACTCCATTCCGGCACAGCCCAGACCCTTTACCAGGTCAATCAGCTTTCTCAGCTCCCCGTCGTCCAGCTCATACTGGAAGGGGTGCGCCAGCACCGGCACGCCGCCTGCTGCCAGAATCCGGCTGAACGCCTGCTCCAGAGGCATACAGGTTTTGGGTACGTAGCACTTGGCCCCCTTGCCCATATACTCCCGGAAGGACTGCTTCACGCTGTCCACATAGCCCTTTTCCATCATGAGAAGGCCCATGTGGGGCCGTCCCAGCACCGTGCCGGGGTGGCGCTGCCGCAGTTCCTCCATGGTAATCTGGATGCCTTCGGCCCGGAGCTTTTCCACAATCTTCTGATTGCGCTCCTCCCGGTTGACCAGGGCGATGCTCAGCAGGTCGCTGAGACTTTCGGCCTCGGGGTCAATGAGATAGCCCAAAATATGCAGCTCCGTGCCCTCATAATCTGCCGACAGCTCAATGCCGGGCAGAACCTCCACGCCGTACTGCTTTCCGGCCTCCATGGCCTCATGTACGCCGTTCACATTGTCGTGGTCCGTAATGGCCACGGCCTGCAAGCCTGCCTCATGGGCCAGGCGAATCACCTCACGGGGCGGGTTAGAGCCGTCGGAGGCGGTTGTGTGCATATGTAAATCAATTCCGTTCATCTTGAAATCACCTTCCAGCCCATAGTATACCCTATTCCGGGAAAAACAAACAGTGACAAAAGTCCCAAATCACAGTATAATGATATATTAATACATTCGGAAAGAAAGATTGACTATGGAACTCAAATTAATTGGACATGACTATAAATATGCCGTGGAGCAGTCCCTGTTGACCCTGTTCCCCGGACAAAAGCCTGAATATCCGGAAAAAGAGGGCAAGGGTGACCGCATTATTGTGCGCTGCTCCCAGGGTAAGCTCTGGACCAGCATGACCACCACCATGTACCGCAATGGCGTGCGGAGCGTGGGTCAGGCCAGAGTGAAAACCGCCGAGCTCACCGACGAGCCCTTTGTGACGGACCGCCACCTGCAGCGTCTGGTGCGCCAAAGCTTTTATAAAGCAGCGCTGTCCAGCGGCGTAGAGGCCCCCGCCTGGGGTGCCCTCACCGGCGTCCGGCCCACCAAGCTCATGTCGGCCATTATCCGGGAGGGCAAAACCGACCGTCAGGCCGTTCACGCCTTCCGGGAGAAGTACTTCACCTCCCAGGCCAGAGCCGAGCTGTGCATCCCCACCGCCCATTACTCTATGGACGCTGAGGAGAGCCTGCCCCCTAAGGGCGTGTGCCTGTATGTGGGCATTCCTTTTTGCCCCACCCGCTGCGCTTATTGCAGCTTCGTGAGCCAGAGCGTGGAAAAGAGCATGAAGCTGGTGGACCCCTTCTTTGAGGCCCTCATGGAAGAAATCGACGCCACAGCCCAGCAGGTGAGTGAACTGGGCCTGGTGCCCATCTCCGTTTACATGGGCGGCGGTACCCCCACCACATTGTCTGCCCAGCAGCTGGACATTCTGCTGACCAAGCTGGAAACCGTATTCGACCTGAGCCAGGTGCGGGAAAACACCGTGGAAGCAGGCCGTCCCGATACCATCACCATGGATAAGCTGCGGGTTCTGCGAGACCACGGCGTCAGCCGCATCAGCGTGAACCCCCAGACCATGACCGACTCCGTGCTGGACGCCATCGGCCGCAAGCACACAGCCCAGGACATCATTGACGCCTTTAAGATGGTCCGGGAGGTGGGCGGCATGGCCGTCAACATGGACCTCATTGCGGGCCTTCCCACCGATACCCCGGAGAGCTTCCGCCGCACCATGGATATTGTCATGGAGCTGGACCCGGAAAACATCACCATCCACACCCTGAGCCTCAAAAAAGGCGCCCGCCTCATGGACGAGGGCGGCGATATTCCCACCCCCGCCAGCGTAAAGGAAATGGTGGACTATGCCCACGACTGCCTGTACAAAGGAGGCTTCGACCCGTACTATCTCTACCGCCAGAAGAATATGTCCGGCGGCTTTGAAAATACCGGCTGGACCAAGCCCGGCTATGAAAATCTGTATAACATCTGCATCATGGAGGAGCTGTGCTCCATCATCGCCATGGGTGCCGGCGGCTCCACCAAGATGGTTGCCCCCACCGGCAAAATTGAGCGTATTTTCGCCCCCAAGTACCCCAACGAGTATATTACCCAGCTTCCTAAGACCTGCAGCGACAAGAAGAAAATAGGTGAATTTTATGGTACACAAGCTTTCTGAAATTAACCGGCAGGCCCTGGAAAACCCTGCACAGTTTATCCGTCAGAGCGACGAGGAATTTGAGCAGCAGCTGGACCGGGTGGCCCAGCGCATCATCGCCCACACCGCCGTGAGCCCCATCGTGTTCATGGCCGGTCCCTCTGGCTCCGGCAAAACCACCACGGCCCAGAAAATCAGCGCCCACGTCATTGCCGGAGGCGCCAAGGCCCACACTGTGGCCCTGGACCACTATTTCCGCTCCGTCAGCGAAAAGACCTATCCCCGCACCGAAGACGGAGAACTGGACTACGAATCCCCCTACTGCCTGGACCTGGACCTGCTGCAGGAGCATTTCCACGCCCTGAACCGGGGTGAGCGCATTGAGATTCCCCGCTATCACTTCACCAACCAGACCCAGCAGAAAAACACCGGCGAATTTTTGCAGGTGGAGCCCGGGGACATGGTGATTTTCGAGGGCATCCACGCCCTCAATGATATGTTTGCCGAAATGGCCCCCCAGGCCCTCCGGCTGTACATCTCCCCCTCCTCCAGCTTTGTGGACGATGGGGGACAGACCGTGCTCAGCGGCACGGCCCTGCGGCTTTGCCGCCGGATTCTGCGGGACAATCAGTTCCGCAACACCCCCGCCAAGGAAACCATGCGGATGTGGGCCAATATCCGTCGGGGCGAGCTGAAAAACATCGACCCCTACAAGGACAGAGCCGACCTGCAAATCGACTCCGCTCTGGCCTACGAGGCCTGCATTATGCGGGGCTATATGCAGGAGCTCATGGCCGATATCCCCGAACACATCGGTCTGCACGAGGAAATTGCCCCCATTCCCGCAGCCCTCAGTCACTTTACCCCCATCGCTCCCGAACTGGTGGCCCCGGAGGGACTGCTGCGTGAATTTATGGGCGGCGGCATTTACGAATATTAAGGCTTAAAGGAACATCAGCAGCACGCACCAGGGGAGGCTGAATCATGACGAAACGAACATTCAAGTATTGTGCAACCCACAAGGCCGACGAGCAGTATATGCAGGAGATGTGCGCCCAGGGCTGGGCCGCCACCCGATTGGTGGAGGGCTTCTGGACCTTTGAAGACTGCACCCCCGGCCAGTACTGCTACCGGGTAGGCTACCTCCGGGGCATGAGCGAGGAAGAAGTGGAAGCCCTCAAGGCCCGCTTAGCTGCCCGGGGCATTGCATTTGTGTCCCGGTATTCCTTCTGGGCCATATTCCGCAGTCCGGAGCCCTTTACCCTGTACTCCCCGGAAGAAGAGCGGGAAATCATCCGAAAAATGTATGCACCCATGCCCGCAGGGGCGGTCATTTCCTGGATACTTTTCGCCCTGGGCCTATTCTGCAGCATTCGCTTTAGTCTGTATCTGCTGATTCCCACAGTCCTCGCAGGGCTGTACGGCGGCATGTGCACCTGGCTGGGCACAGCCTACCATAAGCTGCTGAACACACTGCAATAAAAAAATCCGGAAGTCCCAACGGACTTCCGGATTTTTTCATGCCTCCAAATAGGCTTGCAGCCGCCCCCACAGTTCCAGGATGCGGAACTTATACTGCACAGAGTCCCCTCCGGCAATGAGCTGCGCCGTTGTTTCCGGCAGGGCCTCCATGGGGGTATACTCCGCCGCAGCGGGCAGGCACAGCTGGGGGTACACCACACACCACCAGTTGTGGCCCCGGCCCTCTCCCAAAACGACCCGCAAAGACTGGTACTTTCCTGCCGGGAGCGAAAAGCCCTCGTAGGTTCTCGTGGGGTAATACTCCTCACTGAGGGTCACCTGCACGCTCCGTCCCTGCGACGCCATGGCCGCATGGAGGCGAATCCGGTCCAGCTGGCTGCTAATGGTCTTCCGGGCTTCCCCGGCGGTGCTCACCTGGGCCAGCACGGGCTCCAGATAGTCCAGAACGGCGTCCCGGACGCCCAATTTAATGTTCTGCTCCAGCTGGCTGTCATCCACGGCCAGCACGTGCAGCCGCACCATCTGGCTGCGCAGCTGACTTTGGGTGCGCTCAGCCCACAGTCCGGCAAAACTGCTTACGCACAGAGCAATGAGCAGCGCCAGCTCCCAAATTCTGAACTTTCCGATTTCCTTCATGCTTCCCTACCGCCTTTTCGTCTTGATGGAAAGAGTCTTGCCGGGACGCAGGAAATTTATACCAAAGAAAAAACAGCCCCAGCGTAAATTCTTACGCTGGGGCTGTGACTATCTAGCTCAGTCCGGCAGTCTGTTGCAGGTTTTGCACAGGAACACGTCGGGATACCGTCTGCGCAGGGCGTAAAAGGCGTCCTTGGCGGTTTTCTCATCGGGGAAAATCCCAAACACGGCGCTGCCCGTGCCGCTCATGCAGGCGCCGCTGGCGCCATGGTTCATGAGGGCCCGCTTAATATCGCTGATGCCCTTGGTACGCTTGCCCAGTACATCTTCAAACACGTTGTACATCCGGCAAATAACCCCGGCGGAGTTCTTTTCCTTCAGGGCTTCCAGCATACCTTCGGTGTCGGGCCGGCACTTGCTTTTCCGGTCGTCGATTTTGCCGAATAACATGGGGGTGGAAATGGAAAAATAGGGCTTACAGATGACTACAGGGTGCTCCCCGAAGAAGGGCAGTTCTTCCATGATTTCGCCCCGGCCTGTGGCCAGCTGGGTACCGCCTGCCACGCAGAAGCTCACGTCGGAGCCCACCTTGAAGCTGATTTCTTCCAGCTGGTCCGTGGTAAAGGGCTTACCCATAAGGGTATTGAGGCCACGCAGCACCGCAGCGGCATCGGAGGAGCCGCCGCCCAGACCGGCGCAAACCGGGGTGCGCTTGTGCAGCTTAATATGTGCGCCCTTGCCGTGCATATCGTAAGCATCGGCAAAACGGAGTGCCGCTTTCACGGCCACATTGCGCTCATCGTTGGGAATAAAGCCCCGGTTGCTCTCGGCGGTAAACCGGCCGGAGTCGTTCAGGGTTATGGTCACGTCGTCATACAGAGTTACAGACTGCATGATCATACACATCTCGTGGAAGCCGTCAGCTCTGGGCTCACCCACATCCAGGGACAGGTTCAGCTTGGCATAAGCCTTCTCTCTGATCTCATTCATACGTATCACCTCGCATGGAGCCGAGGCCCCATGTTCTCTTTATATTTCTTTTAGTATAGCCCGCCCGCCGAGTTTTGGAAAGTCTTTTTTCTTCTCCCAGGGCTGCCGGAAACTTTGTACGGATAAACTTTAACTTTGTATGAACAATTATATAAACATCTTTACAAAGTTAGGTCGTAGTGGTAGGGTATAGACGAGCTGAAAGGAGACTTGAATCCCATGAAGAAAACCCTATACAGTCTGATGCTGGACCCCGATGTGGTGGCTGAGATTGACTATCTGGCCCGCCGCTCCGGACTCACCCGCTCAGGACTCATCAATGAAATTCTGGCCGATTACGTGCAGGTACTCACCCCCGAGCGCCGCATCAATCAGGTTCTGCAGGAAGTAGAACAGCTGCTGGAAGGTTCCCGACAGCTGGCCCCCTATTTTGCCCCCAACACCATGAGTATGTCGGCCAAAAGCAGCCTGACTTATAAATACCGCCCCACCGTGAAATACGAGGTGGAGCTATATCGCAGTCATAACGGCAACAGCGGCGAGCTGTCGGTGGTATTCCGCACCCAGTCCGCTGAGCTCATTGACGCCATGACCAATTTCTTCTGCCTGTGGAAGCAGGTGGAAGACAGCTGGTTCACTGCCCACGGCCTGGTGCCCCGGCAGTACCAGCTTTACCCCGGCAAGTTCGTCCGTTCCATTCATATTGACGGCGGCGGCCTGGGGACCGAGGCGGCAGCCCAATCCATTGCCGATTACGTCCAGAGCTTCGATACGCTGCTCAAAAGCTACCTTGCCGGTTCCTGCAGCGACGCCGAGCTGCCGGGCCTGTACGGCGAAGCCATGGACCGCCTGCCTGTGAGCCTGTAAACACTTAGTTTTTCCACATTTGGAGGTGTGAATTTTATGAATAGCGAACAGTATACCACGAAAACCATTGAAGCAATCAACACAGCCCAAGCCATGGCTGTGGAAAACCGGAATGCATACGTCACCCCCGAGCACCTGCTGTATGCCCTGCTGGACGCAGACGGCGGCCTTATCGGCACCCTGCTGCTCAATATGGGCGTAGACTGTGACAGCACCCTCACCGATCTGGACGCCGCCATTGAGGCTATGCCCAAGGTATCCGGCGGCAGCGGCGAGGTGTACGCCTCCCGGGAAACTGCAGCCGTGCTGCAGAAGGCCGAACACATTGCCTCTAAAATGCAGGACAGCTACATTTCCGTCGAGCACCTGATGCTGGCCATTATGGCTGACCCCACCCCTGCACTGAAACGGATTTTCCAGAATCACAATATTACGAAGGACGGCTTCGTGAACGCCCTGAGTAAGGTGAAAACCCGTCCCGTCACCTCCGATAACCCGGAGGAAACCTACGACGCCCTGAGTAAGTACGGCACAGACCTGGTGCAGCGGGCAAAGGACAATAAGCTGGACCCCGTCATCGGCCGTGACAGCGAAATCCGTGATGTCATTCGGATTCTTTCCCGTAAGACCAAGAATAACCCCGTGCTCATCGGCGAGCCCGGCGTAGGTAAAACCGCCATTGCCGAGGGCCTTGCCCAGCGAATCGTCCGGGGTGACGTGCCTGACGGCCTCAAAGACAAGACCATTTTCAGCCTGGACATGGGCGCCCTTATTGCAGGTGCCAAGTACAGAGGCGAATTTGAAGAACGGCTGAAGGCTGTTCTGGAAGAAATCAAAAACTCCGAGGGCCGCATCCTCCTGTTCATCGACGAGCTGCACACCATTGTGGGTGCAGGCAAAACCGAGGGCAGTATGGACGCCGGCAACCTCTTAAAGCCCATGCTGGCCCGCGGTGAGCTGCACTGCATCGGCGCAACCACCCTGGATGAATACCGCCAGTACATTGAAAAGGACGCCGCTCTGGAGCGTCGTTTCCAGCCCGTCATGGTGGAGGAACCCACCGTCACGGACACCATTTCCATTCTGCGTGGCCTCAAGGACCGGTATGAAATTTTCCACGGCGTCCGCATCCACGATAACGCCCTGGTAGCCGCCGCCACCCTGTCTGACCGCTATATCTCCGACCGTTTCCTGCCCGACAAGGCCATCGACCTGGTGGACGAGGCCTGCGCCCTCATCCGTACGGAGATTGACTCCATGCCTGCAGCCCTGGACGATATGCGCCGCAAGATGATGCAGCTGGAAATTGAAGAAATGGCCCTGAAGAAAGAGGACGACCCCCTGTCCCAGGAGCGTCTGGGTAAGATCACCAAAGAGCTGGCCGACCTGCGGGAGTCCTTCAACGAGCAGAAGGCCGAATGGTCCAGAGAAAAGGAATCCGTGGACCAGGTAAAGGACATTAAGGCCGAAATCGACCGCATCAACGGCGAAATCGAGCAGGCCCAGGTGAACCTGGAATATGAAAAGGCCGCAAAGCTGCGCTACAGCGATTTGCCCGCTTTGCAGAAGAAGCTGGCCGAGGCTGAGGCAAACAGCGAAAAGGCCAAGGAAAACAGCATGGTCCATGACACCGTGACCGAAGAGGAAATCGCCGGTATCGTGGCCCGCTGGACCGGCATCCCCGTGGCAAAGCTCATGGAGGGTGAGCGGGAAAAGATTCTGCACCTGGAAGACGTGCTCCATGAGCGTGTGATTGGCCAGGACGAGGGCGTCAGCAAGGTCTCCGAGGCCATCCTGCGCTCCAGAGCCGGTATCGCCGACCCCAACCGGCCCATTGGCTCCTTCCTGTTCCTGGGCCCCACGGGTGTAGGTAAAACAGAGCTGGCTAAGGCTCTGGCCGAGAGCCTGTTCGACGACGAGCACAGCATCGTGCGTATTGATATGACCGAGTACATGGAGAAATACTCCGTGTCCCGCCTGATCGGTGCGCCTCCCGGATACGTGGGCTATGACCAGGGCGGCCAGCTCACGGAGGCCGTGCGCCGCAGACCCTACAGCGTGGTGCTGTTCGACGAAGTGGAAAAGGCCCACCCCGACGTATTCAACATTCTGCTGCAAATTCTGGATGACGGCCGTATTACCGACAGCCAGGGCAGAACCGTAGACTTCAAGAACACCATCATCATCCTGACCTCCAACCTGGGCAGCCAGTATCTGCTGGACGGCATTACGGACAGCGGCGAAATCACCGAAGAAGCCCGCTCCGCCGTTATGGCCCAGCTGCGTGGCTCCTTCCGTCCGGAATTCCTCAACCGTCTGGACGAGATTATCTTCTTCAAGCCCCTGACCAAGGATAACCTGAGCAAGATTATCGGCCTCATGCTGGCCGGACTCCAGCGCCGTCTGGCTGACCGCAGACTGAGCCTGCAGGTCACGGACGCTGCCACGGACTACCTCATCGACTTGGGCTACGACCCCGTATACGGCGCCCGTCCCCTGCGCAGAGTGCTGCAAACCAAGGCCGAGACCCTCATTGCCCGGAAGATTCTGGACGGCAGCCTCCACGGCGGCGATACCCTGATTCTGGACATGGACGGCCCCGAACTCACCGTCCGGGTAGGTTGACAAAGCGCCCCGCACAGTGTAGTATTTTGCCACACTAAAGATTACGTTAAAGGCCTTCGGGCCGTGAAAGGACCAGTCCCATGCAGTACCTGCACTATTTAGCCGGCCCCCTGGTGGGCGCACTCATCGGCTATTGCACCAACTACATCGCCGTGAAGATGCTCTTTTATCCCCATAAGCCCATCAAGGTCTTCGGCAAAACTCTGCCCCTGACCCCCGGCGTGATTCCCAAGAATCAGTCCCGACTGGCCCACGCCATCGCCACCGCCGTGTCCGACGTACTGCTCACCAAGGACGACCTGGCCGGACTTATTACTGACAGCCATCTGAAATCTGCCAGCACGGCTCTGGTCGCCCACTCCGGGATGTTCTCCGAGAGAAGCCCCGAGGAGCTGTACCAGGACTTCGGCTTTGGCGAGGCGAATACCGATGCCCTGGAAGACTTCCTCACCGACAAGGTGTGGGAGGGCATCCGGGAAATGGACATGGGCTCCCTCATTGCCACCAAGGCGGCAAATGTGGTGCGGAATAATCCCATGCTGAGCCTGCTGCCTGTGGGCAACATTCTGGCCGCCGTCCAGGCAAAGATTGCCGAATTTATGGACAGCGAGGAATGCCGCCTGATTATCTCCGCCATGGTCAGCGAAAAGGTAGAAGAGCTGAAAACCGCCCCCGTAGGGGAAACGATGGGCCGCATGGGCGTCAGCGCCCAGGACGCAGAATCCCTCATTTACCATCTGATGCACGGGGCCGTGACCCGCTATCTGCCCTCCGTGCTGGACATGATTGACGTGCAGAAAATCGTGGAAGATAAAATCAACGCCATGGACATCCAGGTCTTTGAGGATCTGGTCATGGGCGTTATGAAGCACGAGCTCAATGCCATCATCAATCTGGGCTTTTTTATCGGCCTCATCATCGGCACCATCAACATTTTCCTATAACGCAAAATCACGGAAACGCCAGCCTGCGGGCTGGCGTTTTTCTGCGGTTTTCCCCGGAAAAATCCTGGGTTTTCCTTTGCTTTTTCCGGGGAAAATGGTATAATGGTTTATTAAAATGGGGTGAGAAGCACCCTGGATAACAAAGTAAGGAATCACACCATGTATCTGAACACGACTTTATGTTACATCGAGCGTGACGATGCATATCTCATGCTCCACCGGGTAAAGAAGAAAAACGACCTGAACCACGATAAATGGGTGGGCATCGGCGGCAAATTCGAGGACGGCGAAAGCCCCGAAGAATGTATGCGCCGGGAGGCCATGGAGGAAACCGGCCTCAGCCTGGACGAGCTCCGGCTCCGGGGCGTCGTGACCTTCGTCTCGGACCGCTGGGATAACGAATATATGTTTTTATACACCTGCTCCAAATTCTCCGGCAGCCTCACGGACTGCAATGAAGGGGTTCTGGAATGGGTCCCCAAGGAAAAGGTGCCGGAGCTGCCCATTTGGGAGGGCGACAAGATTTTCTTCCGCCTGCTGGGTGAAGGCGTCCCCTTCTTCTCTTTGAAGCTCTCTTACGAGGGCGATACGCTGGTTTACGCCGCACTTGACGGCGAAGCCCTGGAACTTAAACACTAAAGGAAACTGACCCTATGAACACCATTGACGAAAAAATTGAACGTGCCGCACTGGCCGGTCTGGCAGCCGGCAGCATGCTCCCCGCCGACCGCTCCACGGAGACCTCCATGGACGAGCTGGAAGCACTGGTGGAAACTGCCGGCGGCGTAGCCGTGGGCAGACTCCTGCAGAACAAGGCTACCCCCGACCCCCGTTCCTTCATCGGCGACGGCAAGGTCCAGGAGCTCAAGGAGTTCATCCAGGCCAATGACTGCGATATGGCCGTATTCGACAACGAGCTGTCCCCCTCCCAGATGCGTGTGCTGCAGGAAGACCTGGGCGTGAAGGTGCTGGACCGTTCCGGTCTGATTCTGGACATTTTCGCCCAGAGAGCCCAGACCAGAGAAGGTCAGCTCCAGGTTGAGCTGGCCCAGTACCAGTACCTGCTGCCCCGCCTGACCGGTATGTGGACCCACCTGGTCCGTCAGACCGCCTCCGGCGGCTCCTCCCCCATTGGCACCCGCGGCCCCGGTGAAACCCAGTTGGAAACCGACCGCCGCCACATCCGCCGCAAGATTCAGAAGCTGGAGGAAGAACTGGAGGCCGTACGAAAGGTGCGCTCCACCCAGCGCCGCCAGCGGGAAAAGAACGCCATCCCCGTGGTTGCCCTGGTGGGCTATACCAACGCCGGTAAGTCCTCCGTGCTCAACGCCCTGACGGATGCCGACATCCCCGCCAACAACCGCCTGTTCGATACCCTGGACACCACCACCCGCCATCTGCGGCTGGACGCCTCCGAGGAGGTTCTGCTGTCCGACACTGTAGGCTTCATCCGGAAGCTGCCCCACCATCTGGTGGAGGCCTTCAAGGCGACTCTGGAAGAACTGAAATACGCCGATATTCTGCTACACGTCATCGACATCTCCAATCCCGACTGGATGAGTCAGGCCAAGATTGTGGACGACCTGATTGCCGAACTGGGCGCACAGGACACCCCCTGCATCCGGGTGTATAACAAGTGCGACGTATACATGGGCATCCTGCCCCACGGCGAGGAACTGGTCTGCGTTTCGGCAAAGACCGGCGAAGGGCTGGATAAGCTCAAGGAAAAAATTGCAGAGATTCTGAATTCCGGCAAGTACCACGCCATTTTCCGTATTCCCTACAGCCGGGGCGACCTGGTGAGCCTGCTGCAGCGGGATGCTGCAGTATTGCAGCTGGAATACGCCGAGGACTGCACCGTCATTGAAGCGGTGGTCAAGCCCGAAATGTGGGGCCGGGTCAAGGAATTTTCCAACATCCCCGAACGGAAAAAGGAGGCATGGGAGTGACCGAGTATTACATTCCCGCGGGTCCCGGCGAAGCCGAATTCGTGGAAAAGCGCTCCAGCTTCTTAGGCCATGTACGCATGGTGGAAACCGAGGAGGAAGCCAAGGATTTCGTGGCTGCCGTGAAAAAAGAGCACTACGACGCCCGGCACAACTGCTGGTGCTATGCCATTAAAGACGGCCCCACCCGCTACAGCGACGACGGCGAGCCCCAGGGCACAGCCGGTGTGCCCATGCTGGAAGTGTTCCAGAAACAGGGCATCACCAATTTTGTCTGCGTCGTCACCCGGTACTTCGGCGGCATTCTGCTGGGCACCGGCGGTCTTCTCCGGGCGTACACCAAAAGCGCCAAGGACGCCCTGGACGCAGGCGGCATTGCCGTTGTGCGCCGCTGGGTAGAAGTGAGCGTGCCCTGCTCCTATTCTCTGTTTGAGCGCATGAAGCTGGAAACCGAGTCCGCAGGCGGCATCATTACAGATACGGAATACGGCAGCGATGTGACCATCAAGGCCCTCATTCCCGAAGAAAACGCCGAGGACTATAAGGCCCGCATTTTCGACGTATCCTCCGGCTCTGTGACGGCGGAAACCGTCGGTGAAGCCTTCCGGGCCGTAAAAATCAGCTGATTAAAATATTTTTTGAAAAATAAAGGGTTTTCCCCGTAAAGACAGTATAGGGTAATGTGACAGTTTTTCCGCGTGCTGTGATTTCTTTGCATCAAAAGGAATCCGGCAGAGCGCAAAACCGTTCCCATTCCGTAACGCATCCCGACCGGATTTTAGATCCAGTCGGTGAAATAGCCCCCTGGGAGGTGAAACCGTGGCTATTCCGGAAAGCTTCCTGCAGGAAGTCAGTGACCGCAACGATATTGTGGACGTGGTGTCCGGATATGTGCGGCTCACCAAGAAATCAGGCTCGAACCTGTTCGGCCTGTGTCCTTTCCACAGTGAAAAGACCCCCTCCTTCTCCGTGTCCTCCGATAAGCAGATTTACCACTGCTTCGGCTGCGGCAAGGGCGGCGGCGTCATCAACTTCATTATGGAAATTGAAAGTCTTACCTTCCCCGAAGCCGTGGAATTTTTAGCCAAGCGGGTAGGTATGCAAGTTCCGGAAGAAAACCGGAACGACCCCGAATCCCGTCGGCGGGAGCAGCTGTTAAAGCTCAACAAGGACGCCGCAAGATTCTTTTATAAGCAGTTCCTGTCCCCCGGCGGAGCCATCGCCCAGGATTATGCCCTGCGGCGTGAACTCAGCCCCGCAACGGTGAAGAAGTTCGGCCTCGGCTATGCCCCCGACTCCTGGGACAGTCTCACCAAGGCCATGAAAGCCCTGGGCTACTCCGAAGGACTCATGCTCCAGGCCGGTCTTGTCCGCAAGGGCAAAAAAGGCGGCGTGTATGATACCTTCCGCAGCCGGCTCATGTTCCCCGTATTCGACGTGCGCGGCAACGTCATCGGCTTTTCCGGCCGTATCTTAGGCGACGGGGAGCCCAAATACATGAACAGCCCGGAAACTCCGGTGTTCAATAAAAGCAAAAACCTCTTTGGATTAAACCTGGCCAAGAAAACCAAGCTGGGCTACATCATTTTGTGTGAGGGCAACGTGGACGTTGTGGCCATGCATCAGGCGGGCTTCGATAACGCCGTGGCCTCCCTGGGCACCTCCCTCACCGCCGAGCAGGCCCGGCTCATCAGCCGGTATGTGAATGAAGTGGTCATCGCCTACGACGGCGACAACGCCGGTCAGAAGGCCACAGCCCGTGCCATCAGTATTCTGGAAAAGCTGGATGTGAAGGTACGCGTGCTGACCATGACAGGGGCCAAGGACCCGGATGAGTACATCAAAAAATTCGGCGCCGACGGCTTCCGCAACCTGCTGGAAAAATCCGAGGATCAGGCCGATTACTCCCTGCGTAAAATCTACGACCGATACGATTTGACCCAGGCAGAAAACAAGCTGAGCTTCCTCAAAGAGGCCGAAACCTTCGTGGCCGGTTTCTCCGGCAAGGCGGAGCGTGAGGTTTACGCCATGCGTATTGCCGAGATGGTGGGCGTCAGCGCCCAGGCCGTCCGGGATGACGTGGAGCTTCTGCGTAAGCGCAGCAGCAGCAAAAACCGACGCCAGGCCGAAAAACAGGAAATCAGCCTCACGGGCAAATCCCCCATCAAATCCATCCGCTACGACAACAGCCGTTCAGCCATGGCAGAAGAAGGCATTATCCGCCTGCTATACCTGGACAGCCAGCTGTTTGACAGCATCAGCCCACCCAGGCCGGAGGATTTCTCCGTACCGGAGCTGGGCAACATCTACCGGGCAATTCTCACCCTGGGCGCCACTGAGGACCTCTCCGTGGCAAAGCTCTCAGGAATGCTGAGCCCCGATGAAATCAGTCTTCTCACGGTCATCCTGCAGAAGCCTGAAACCGTCGCTAACGGACACAAGGCGCTGTCCGATTACATAGACATTATGATGAGCGAGCGTCAGGATGCCGGGTCCATGGACCTGAGCAGTCTGGCAGAAAGTTTGCGAAAGAAGAAAGCTTACACCGGTGACACCTAACCCGTACCCGCCTGTGTAACAGGTTATACATGAACCCCGGGTCATTGTGCACCATAGGAATGAAGCACAAAATATCACAGAGAAAGTTGGAGAAACTGTGTCTGAAATGGAATTTATGGAAGAAAATCTGGAAGCTCCCAAGCGTACCCGCAGAAAGAAGAAAGAAGAAGCACCCGCTGCTCCTGCCAAGACCAACGAGGAACGCCTCAATGAGCTGATTGAAAAGGGTAAGCACACCCACAAGCTGTCCGCCAAGGAAGTCGGCGACGTTCTGGAATCCATGAACCTGGAAACCGACGAAATGGACAAGTTCTACGAAAAGCTGGACACCTACAACATTGAGCTGACCGGCGAAAACGTACTGGTTCCCCTGGAAGAGCTGGCTCCCGAAGCCGGTGAGCTGGAAACCATCGAGGAGATCACCGAAGAGGACATCGCCAACACCGAGGCTATGGTGGATACCTTCTCCACCGACGACCCCGTGCGTATGTACCTGAAGGAAATCGGTAAGATTCCCCTGCTGACCCCCGAAGAAGAAATGAAGCTGGCTATGGAAATGGCCGAAGGCAGCGAGGAAGCCAAGCGCCGTATGGCTGAGGCTAACCTGCGTCTGGTTGTCTCCATCGCTAAGCGCTATGTAGGCCGCGGCCTGCTGTTCCTGGACCTGATTCAGGAAGGCAACCTGGGCCTCATTAAGGCTGTTGAAAAGTTCGACTACACCAAGGGCTACAAGTTCTCCACCTACGCAACCTGGTGGATTCGTCAGGCCATCACCCGTGCCATTGCCGACCAGGCCCGCACCATCCGTATCCCCGTACACATGGTGGAAACCATCAACAAGGTTATCCGCATCTCCCGTCAGCTGCTGCAGGAGCTGGGTCACGAGCCCACCCCCGAAGAAATCGCCAAGGAAATGCAGATGCCCGTGGAAAAGGTACGTGACATTCTGAAGATTGCCCAGGAGCCCGTATCCCTGGAAACCCCCATCGGTGAAGAAGAAGACTCCCACCTGGGCGACTTCATCCCCGACGAGGACGCTTCCGAGCCATCCGAGGCTGCCAGCTTCTCCCTGCTGCGTGAGCAGCTCATGGACGTGCTGGACACCCTGACCCCCAGAGAAAAGAAGGTACTGGAGCTGCGCTTCGGCCTGGCTGACGGCCGTACCCGTACTCTGGAAGAGGTAGGCAAGGAGTTTAACGTCACCCGTGAACGTATCCGTCAGATTGAGGCTAAGGCCCTGCGCAAGCTGCGTCACCCCAGCCGTTCCAAGAAGCTGAAGGACTTCCTGAGCTAAACCGCATATGTAAAAGCGCAGCCCGGACAAGTTTGTCCGGGCTGCGCTTTTTCTATTTTCCAGGTAAAACAAAGAGCGTACCGAAAGCGGTACGCTCTTTTCATATGCTTACTTGCTCTTGATGTAAGGCTTGCCGTTGGCGGCGGGAACATGGGACTTGCCAACGAACAGAATCAGCACGATGATGGTCACCACATAAGGAATCATGGAAATGAGGTGAGAGCTGATGACGTTGGAGGAGCCCAGAACAACCTTCAGACCGGTGCACAGGCCGAACAGCAGACAGCCCAGCATAGCGCCCTGGGGCTTGAACTTGCCGAAGATGACGGCTGCAATGGCGATAAAGCCCTGGCCCACAATGGAGATGGGGCGGAACTGGTTGGTGATAGCCATGGTGACGCAGGCGCCGCCCAGACCGGACAGGAAGCCGGAAATGCACACGCACAGGAAGCGGGTACGCAGGACGTTGATGCCCAGAGTCTCACAGGCTTCGGGATGCTCACCGCAGGCACGCATACGCAGGCCGAAACGGGTCTTGTAGAACACGAACCAAACCACGATGACCGCAATGAACACCAGGTAGGTGGTGGCATAGTTGGTGAACACGTTCTTGAGGAAGGTACCGAACACGGTGCTGGTATCAAAGGTGCCGTTAAACAGCAGAGGAATCTTTGCGGTGGATTCCAGAGGAATGGAGTCCGTGGAGTTAAACAGCGTGCGGGCCATCATAATGGCCACACCGGGAGCCAGCATATTGATGGCGGTACCGGAAATGGTCTGGTCAGCGCCCAGCTTAACCGTTGCCAGGGCGTGGAGGGCTGCAAACGCGGCGCCGAACAGGCCGCCGCAGACAAAGCCCAGCCAGGGGTTACCGGTGAGGTAAGCCACCACGTTGCCGCCGAAGGCACCGGCGACCATCATACCTTCAATACCGATGTTGACAACGCCGGAGACTTCAGAGAAGCAGGAGCCCAGAGCTGCAAACAGCAGAGGAGGGGTAAACAGGAGGGTTGCGTAAATAATTACGCCAAAGTCATTAATGAACTGTTCCATTACTTACTTGTCCTCCTTTTCTTTGGATTCAGCGGCCACCGCAGCAGGTGCGGGGCTCTCTTTTTTCTTCAGACGCTTAATGTAGCTGAAGATGGAAGAGATTGCGATGAAGAATACAACGGTGCCCACGATGATATCAACGACCTGGGTGGGAGCGCCCACCAGGGTGAGCTTACCGCCGCCGTAGGTCAGAGCGCCGTAGAACAGACCTGCCAGGAACACGCCGAAGGGATTGGACACACCAATCAGGGCCACAACGATGCCGGCAAAGCCGAAGCCTTCCTGACCGGCAAATACGCTGATACGGCCGGCTGCACCCAGAACGTGCAGCGCACCGCCCAGACCGGCCATGGCGCCGGAAATACCCAGAGCGGTCAGAATGGAGCGATTGACGTTGATGCCGGCATATTCAGCGGCATGCTTATTGAAGCCCACAGCCTTGAGCTCATAGCCCAGGGTGGTCTTTTCGATGACGAACCAAACAACCACGGTGCAGATGATGGCCAGCAGGATGCCCCAGTTTGCGGTGGGACACAGGCCCATGCCCTTAATCATATCTGCAGGCAGCTGGATGCTGGCAGCAGCGGCAATATTCTTGGTTGCCTCTGCGGTACCCTCACTGTGGATGGCGGGCAGGTCGGCAATCCAGTTGGACAGGTAGAAGGCAATCCAGTTGAACATAATCATGGACAGAACTTCGTTGATGCCCCACTTGGTTTTCAGCACGCCTACGATGATGCCCCAGATTACGCCTGCCAGCATAGCCACCAGGAAGCACAGGGGAATCAGCACGAAGCTGGGCAGGTTGCCGCACAGGATGCCCACAACACAGGCAGCCATGGCGCCTACCACGAACTGGCCTTCAGCGCCGATGTTAAACACGCCGGTTTTGAAGGAGAAGGCCACAGACAGGCCGGTGAGGATATAAGGCGTAGCGTAAACCACGCAGTAAGACAGGTTCTTCACACTGGAAAATACGCTGCCGAAGAGCTTGCCGTAGGCCTCGGAAACGGACACGTTCATGATGGCCATGAAGAAAGCGCCCACGACAAAGCCCAGGATGATGGACAGGAGCGTGTGGATAAACTTGCTATCCGCAATAATCTCCAACAAAGATTTTTTCTTATCCATTCTGCTTACCTCCTGCCATGAGCAGACCCAGCTCGTTTTCGTCGGCCTGCTTACCGGGCACCTTAGCCACGATCTGGCCGTCGTAAATGACGTCGATTTCATCGGACAGGCTCATAATCTCATCCAGCTCGAAGCTGACGAGCAGGACGGCCTTGCCCTTATTGCGCTGGTCCACAATGTACTTATGCACGTATTCGATTGCGCCCACGTCCAAACCACGGGTGGGGTTTACGGCGATGAGCAGGTCCTTATCGTTTTCCACCTCGCGGGCGATGATAACCTTCTGCTGGTTGCCGCCGGACAGCGTACCTGCTGCACGCTCTTCGCTGTTGCGGGGACGAATATCGTACTTTTCAATGCACTCGGTGGCAAACTTGCGGACAGCCTCACGGTTCAGCAGGTGCTTACCCTTGGTGAACTTGGGCTGCTTGTAATTCTGGAGAATCAGGTTATCCTCCACGGAGAACTCCAGCACCAGGCCGTGCTTCTGACGGTCGGCAGGGATACTGGAAACGCCGTTCATGAAGCCCACCTTGGGGGACTTGTTATACACGTCCACATCGTTGACGGTAATCTTACCGGCGGTAGCCTTACGCAGACCGGTGATGATTTCAACCATCTCGGTCTGGCCGTTGCCGTCGATACCGGCAATGCCCACAATCTGACCGGCACGAACCTGCAGGTTCAGGCCCTTCAGAATCTCGATGCCGCGGTAGTCCTCGCCTCGCAGGCCCTCCACATTGAGGATGACCTTGCCTTCTTCCAGCTCGGGCTTATCCACCTTGAAGGTGACCTGACGGCCAACCATCATGGCGGCCAGTTCTTCTTCGCTGACCTGTTCCACATCCACGGTATCAATGTACTGGCCCATGCGGATGATGGTGCAGTAGTCGGCAGAAGCCTTGATTTCCTTCAGCTTATGGGTAATGAGGATGATGCTCTTACCGTCAGCGGTCAGGCTGTGCATGATGGAGATGAGCTCCCCGATTTCCTGAGGGGTCAGGGATGCGGTGGGCTCGTCCAGAATCAGAATCTCCGCACCGCGGTACAGTGCCTTCAGAATTTCCACACGCTGCTGCATGCCAACGGAAATATCTTCGATCTTGGCGTCGGGGTCGATGGCCAGGCCGTAGCGCTCGGAAATTTCCACCACGTTCTTGCGGGCGGTTTCCATATCCAGCACCATGCCCTTTTTGGGCTCCAGACCCAGCACAATGTTCTGGGTGACGGTAAAGGGCTGGATCAGCATGAAGTGCTGGTGCACCATGCCGATACCGGCGGCGATGGCGTCACGGGGATCGTTCATGGTGAGCTTTTTGCCGTTGATGATGATATCGCCGGACGTGGGCTTGTACAGGCCGTACAGCTGGCTCATCAGTGTAGACTTACCTGCACCGTTTTCACCCAGGATGGCATGAATCTCGCCCTTGTGTACAGTCAGCTGTACGCCGTTGTTTGCGGTGAAGTCCCCAAACTTTTTGACGATATCCTTCATCTCTACTACTGTGGTACTCAGGTCCACATGTTCTTTAGACACTTTTGTCCCTCCTTAAATTTTACGCCCCCAGGCCAGGTTCAGCCTGAGCAGCAGCGGTTTCCTCTCGGCTGCAAGCACGCATCCGGGGTCTCCTCTCGGCACCCCGGATGGGCGTTTACCCGGCAGCCACCGGGAAAAGATTCAGATAATCACCACATCGCGCAGTCCGTAGTCGGCTGCAAGGTCCCGGAGGGCCTGCAGGGTGTCTACCGACGGACTGTTGAGATGGCGGTACTGCTCACGCACACCGTTGGTGCGGAAGCAGATGATTTTGTATCGGGTGTCCAGGCTGCCCGTTTCCCGCAGCAGCCGGCAGACCTCCCGAACGGTCTGCTCACAGTCGAACAGCTCCGGCACGACCACCGTGCGGACCTCTGTGAGCTTATGATTTTCCGCCAGCCAGCGCAAATTCTCCTTGACTCCATCGTTGGGCTGGCCGGTGAGGGCAATATGCTCGTCCCGGTCCCAGGCCTTCACGTCCAGCATGACGCCGTCGCAGACGGCCATGAGCTGGGGGTCGGCAGAGAAAAGATGGCTGCCGTTTGAATCCAACAGGGTATTTAATCCCTTTTTCTTTGCCGCACCCAGGAATTCCACCAGGAAATCCCGCCACAAGGTACATTCACCGCCGGAAACGGTGATGCCCCGGATGAACGGCATATTTTTTTCCACTTCCTTCAGCACTTGCAGAGCGTCCATGGAGCGTGTGCGGGCAGAAGCCCCGTGGGGGCAGTGCTTGAAGCACGCATCACACAGCACGCATTTGTCGATGTCGTATACCACCTTGCCCTCCACCATCTGCAGAGCCTTGGGCTCGCAGAACGGCACACATTCGCCACAGTTGATGCAGTTTCCGATGGTTTCGGGGTTATGGCAGTACTGACAGTTAAAGTTGCAGCCCTGCAGGAAAATCGCCGTGCGATTTCCCGGGCCATCCACACAGCTGAAAGGGATAATCTTATTGACTATCGCCTTTTCCATGTTATCTCACTCTTCTGTCCAGAATCTTGCAGCCCTTGGAAGCACCCAGGCCCAAACCGGTGGTGTTCTGCCGTACAGCGTCGCCGCCGGCCAGCTTAGCCATTTCGCTGCGCTTGACCAGGTAGCCGGTAACGCGGATAACGTCGCTGTCGCTGCCGTGGAAGGACAGGTAGCGGATATCCAGGTCGAATGCGCCCCGCAGAATGTCCAGAACGAACTGGGGGTTTTTGTGGACGGTCATGTCCAGGGGGAAGATATCACCGGTGCCGGAGGGGAAGTACTTCTGGAACAGGTTAATATTCTTCAGGTGATCAATGAGATCGTCGGGCTCTTCGCCGATGGGAATACGGGTACCGGGAGAGCAGGAGTGGTCGGAGTCAATGCCTACCTGTGCGTGCAGCAGGAAGTGATTGCCGGTTGCCTCGCAGTAGGGATTGAAGTGGTTGTTGTTGAAGTCGTTGATCTGCTCCATGATTTCAACGCCCAGGGCGTCAGCTTCTTCGGAGTGGCCGAAGCGGCAGGTCTTGCCTTCCTTTTCCATCAGGTTGTTGACGCACTCAGCCAGGCCGACCATGCCGAACATGGCGCTGAACTTATCCCGGCGGACAAAGCCTTCCTTGACGAGGAAGCTGTTTTCAAACCAGCCGCTCTCCTCCACCAGGAAGCGAACGCGCTCGTCCATGTACTCAGCCATCACCTGGCAGACATGGGGCAGAACCTCCGTCTTGAAGTGCTCGATGTTGCGGGCCTTCTTTGCCACGTTGCTCAGAATCATACGGGTCAGGGTGTAAGCGCCGCCGGCCTTGTACAGGCCATTGTAGCAGCTGGCGATGCAGTAATCGTCGCCCAGCTCGCTGCGGAACATACGGTCATTGGCAAAGCTGGGCTTTGCGGTCTTCATGGCGCACTTGATGGCGGCCAGCAGGTACTCGTCGGGGGTGTCCTTAGCCACACGCATGGTGATGTTGGGCACGGCGTCCTGCAGCTCTTCTTCCACTTCCATGAGCAGGTAGCCCAGGCGGCTGGCCTTGGGGCCCAGGTCGGCGTGGCAGAAGGAGTCCAGAATGGTGCGGTCGATCATGGTCATCCACAGCTTCAGGCTCTTCTTGACGCTCTCGTCGTCCAGATCCTTAATGTAGGGGTCCAGCAGCTCGTCCAGGTCACCGATGTACACGGGGTAATTGGTGATGCTGGGGATGTTGTGGAACATAATCATGAGGTTGGTCAGCGCCTCATCAAAGTCCTTTGCAGGGCCCAGATCCAGGAACTGGCTGCCTTCACGCAGGAACTTGGGGAAATCAATGCAGATATATCTGGGGCGATAGGGGGCTTCACCTTCAAACAGGCTGCAGATGCAGCGAGTGTCGATATCGCAGCGCATGAGCTCATCCAGATCTTCGGGCTCATCCAGAACAGTCATAAAATTCTCAGCATTGCGGGCCAGATAGGTCACTTTCTGCTGATGGCTGGTAGTAGCGTCAGTGAGGGTTTCGTATACCTCTTTACGCTTTTCTTCGATCATTTCAGGGGTCAATACTCGTTTCATGTCATACCCTCCCAAATTAAATTTATTGGTATCTTATTGTAGCATGATTTCCGCCCCACTTCTACTGTTTTTTCACGTCTGGCACAATCTGATGCTTTCCCCAAATTTTCCCTATTTTGTGCTGAACTTCCATTAAAACGGCATAAATACAGCATTCTATCCCCCGTTTTTATCCCCGTTTTCAGCCTGTCTTTCCATAGAGAACAGAGTTTTTTTATCAGTATGCACCATTTTTCTCTCCCGGCTTTCCGGTTTTGGTATATTCTGATAGACCGAAACTGTCAAAGCCCGGCAGTAGGCAAAACTAACACCGCTTTGCGCCGGTTCCCCCAGGAGATTTTCTGCCGAAAATCCCTCCCCCGCTCTGCCTCCCGGAAGAAACACATCCCCCCCGGCGAACCAGTCGCCGGGGGGTACTTTTTGTGGTATTACTGTTGTGACAAGCTGCGGACGGCCTCGTAGGCCTCCTCCACAGCGTATACAATTCGTCTGGGTTTCCGGCTGTCACCGATGACAGTCACCGGGGCAATGGCCCGGTAGGGTTCGGCCAGGTTCTCCGTGGGGGTGTAGCCCAGAGCCAGCAGCACCGTGTCGCAGGTGAGCCGCTCTGCGCGCTCTCCCTCCTCCACCAGCACCTTGCAGGTGAACAGGTCCCCGGTCACCCGCTGCAGCTTCACGCCGGGGCGGAAGGTGACGCCGGACTCTGCCATGTACTTCTTCATGAGGTCGTCGTTCATCTTGAAGCCCGCCTCAGAGGGGATGGTCTTTGCCATGTCGATGCAGGTAACTTTTTTGCCCCACATATCCATTTGCAGGGCCGTCTCCACGCCCACAAGGCCGCCGCCTACCACCACGACTCGGTCACCCACGTCGCACAGGTTGCCCAGGGCCTCCGTGGCAAAATACACGTTGGGGCTGTCCAGTCCCGGAATGGACTGGGGCTTGATGGGCTTGCCGCCGGTGGCCCAAATGATGTGGTCCGGGGCGTATTCCCGCACCAGTTCCGGACTTGCCTCCCGGTAATAGCGCACGGGGATTTGCAGCTCCAGGAGTCTGGCGGAGAAATAATTGATCATTCGGTGCATATCCACCTTGAAGTAAGGCTTGCAGGCGTACAGGGCGTTGCCGCCGATGCAGCTGCCCTTTTCCCACAGCTCCACCTCATGTCCGGCTTCCTTGGCGTAAATGGCCGCCATGCAGCCGCCGGGGCCGCCGCCCACCACCAGAATTTTCTTGGGCTGGGCAGCCTTGGGAATGTCTCTGCTGCCGTCTTCGTAGCCGCAGCGGGGATTCATGGCACAGCTGGCCTGCTGGCCGTTATACACCCGGGCAATGCAGCCCTCGTTGCAGGAAATGCAGGGGCAGATGGTATCCGGCCGACCGGCCTGCACCTTGTTGGGCAGCTGGGGGTCAGCCAGCAGACCCCGGCCGATGACGGTGATGTCACACACGCCGTTGCGCACGGCGGCTTCCGCCTTCTTCACATCTGCAAAGCGGCCGTGGGTGAGCACAGGCACATTCACGCAGCTGCGGATGATTTTGGCCGACCGGGACTGCATGGTCATGGCCTGGAGCCCTGCGGGAGGCATGGCGTGATACCAGTTGTCGTGGCAGCCGGCGTCTATGTGCAGGGCGTCGGCCCCGTGGGCCACCAGGAGCTTGGCCAGCTCGATACCTTCGGCCATGTGGCGATAGCCCTCCCCGTCCAGATAGTGGTCGGGGGTGAATTTAATCACCAGGGGGAAGTCCTTACCGGCAATTTCCTTCACCATGTCCATGAGCTCCGTTAAAAACCGGGCCCGGTTTTTGAGATTGCCGCCGTACTGGTCTGTGCGGGTATTCCACCGCTCTGTGAGGAATTGGTCGGTCAGATAGCCGCCGTAGGCGTGAATCTCGATGCAGTCAGCCCCGCAGCGCAGAGCCGCTTCCACACTCTTGCGGAAGTCTCCCTGCAGCTCCCGGATTTCCTCAATGGTCATGCCGTGGCACTTCATGCGGGGCACGTGCATCCAGGGCACATCCGAGGCGCTGATGGGCACTCTGTACCGGGTGGAGGGGCCGCCGATGCGGCCGTCACCGGGCTGAATCTGTGCGCCCACCTTGCAGCCGTAGGCATGGCACTGTTCCACCATATCTTTAAACAGGGGCTCGGTTTCCTCGCAGAAGAAAATCGAGTGTTCGCCGGATTCAAAGGCCAGGGACGCACGGATATTGCAGAACACCATGGCAGCGCCGCCCTTGGCACGCTCCACAAAATACGCCACGGTGCCTTTGCTCATGTTCCCCACCGTCACGCCCATGGGGGCCATGACGATGCGGTTGCGCAGCTCCATATTGCCAATCCGAACCGGTTCCATCAGTACCGATGCCATAAATCATTTCCTTCCTTTTCTCTGTAAACTCGCTTAGTGTTTGACGTACCAGCCGCCGTCAACGGGCAGGCACACGCCGTTAATATACTTTGCCTCGTCGGAGCACAGGTACACAATGGCCCAGGCTGCGTCCTCAGGCATACCGGTATAGGGCAGAGGAATTTCTTCCTTGAAGTGGTCCTCATACATATCCCATACGGGCTGCTGCTTGGGTACCCAAACGTAGTTGGGGGCCAGGCAGTTGAAACGGATGCCGTACTTCTTGCTCACCTGGTTCACCATGTTCTGGGTGCCCAGCTTGATGCAGGCCTTGGAGAAGGGATAGCCCTGGATGGCACTGCCGTTATAGGCCAGACCCGTTGCAGAGGAGAAGTTCAGGAAGTTGCCCCGAATCTTATTGCGCATCATGTAGCGCAGTACGGTCTGGAAGGAATACAGCATGGAGTCAATGTTCACACGCATGACTTCATGAATCATCTCAGAAGTAATGTAGGCCCAGTCGTGGGTGGGAGGAGAGAAAGCGGATGCGCCGTTGACTACGATATCAATAGTGCCGTAGGTCTCCACGGTGAGGTCCTGGAGCTTTACCCAGGTATCCCGGATGGAAACATCGCCCACGTAAGCGATGGCCTGGCCGCCGTTTGCCACGATTTCTGCACAGAAATCATTGACCAGGGGGTCAATATCCACCATGACAATCTTTGCGCCTTCCTGGCAGAACAGCTCAGAGGCTTTGTGACACAGGCCGCCTGCTGCACCGGTAATGATGGCAACTTTATCTTTCAGTCTATCCATAATGATTCTCCTTTATCTTAATTTTGACGTAATTTTCCGTCCAGCACCCGGTAGGTCAGCCGCAGGGTCTGGATTCTCCACCGATCGTCGTCACACTTCACCAGGTCGTCCACATACAGGCCGTAGCCGGAGTAGGTGTCGCCGTTATCCTTGTAAGTGTGATAGTCGTGCATCTTGGTCAGCAGCTGGCAGCTGCGGGGGCCCGTAAACCGGACAATCTGGTTATAGCCGAAGTGCATGGGCACCATGTCCTCGCCGCAGGTTCTGCGGTTCTGGGCCACTTGACGGTCCCGGTCTTTGAGGCCCGGTCGGCCGCTCCAAAAGGTCTGGAAGCCCTCGGGGGTGAATACGTCGGGCATAATATCGAACTCCTGGTTATCAATGCACCAGAAATACCGGCTCTTGGCGGCCAGGATGGCGGGGATTTCCGCCAGCTGTTCGGGGGTGTAGGGCAGGCCCGCCCCCTGGATGATTTCCCGCGAAAGCTCTTTCATGCGGGCATCGGGATCAACGGTCATACATACGCCTTCCTTTCGTAATTTATCTCTATCCCCAGTGTACCAGAAACACGTGCCCACGGTAATTGACTCCGTTTGTGTCATATTGGGGCAATATTGCGGCAAGTTTCCCGATTTCCATTGCACGGGCCGTTCCGGAGGACTATACTGAATACAGATTACCACAGGAGGAATGCACTATGACATTCGGCAGCACCTTAAAGGAGCTCACGGCCATTTGCGGCATTAAGCGCTGCAACCTGGCAGCGGGGCTGGGCTATGACCCCAGCTATGTGAGCCGCTGGATTAACGACGTGAAGCTGCCCTCAGTGAGCCACGATGCGGAGCTGCTCACGGGGATAGCGGCCTACATCACCGCCAACGCCACGCCGGAGCAGCGGCAGCGGGTACTGCTGCGCTTTGACCTGGTGTGTCCCGACTTTGCCGACGACGCCCGGTTCGGCGCCTGTCTCACGGAGCTGCTCAGCGAAGCCTATGAGCACACCCGAGGCGCTGCGGAGCCTCGGCCCCAGAAAACCGGCAGCGAAAACGCCACCCTCATCCGGGCAAAGGACTCCCCCGCCTTCCCGGACAGCATCTTCGACACTCTGCGGGCAGTGGCAGAGCCCAACACCCCCATGGAGTTGGTGTCCACCATGCCCATTCACGCCCAGTTCAAGACCAACGAGGACTTCTTCCGTCGGATTCGTGCCACGGTCGGCCCGGACGCCCCGGTACGGGTGACGCAGTTTGTGGACCTGGACGAGGTGGGGGCACGGCTGGACGTTTCCTGCCGCAGCTTCTGCTATCTCATGGGCAGCCCCTCGGGCGTCCCCTACGACTTCTACGAAATCCGCAACCGCCGCCGGGTGGACCCCATTTTTCTCATTCAGGACGGGATTCTGCTCCAGCATCTGCGGGAGCCTCTCAGCGGAGAGCTGTTTCTTTTGGAATCCAGCGACCGGGAGCTGGTGGGCCGCTACTGGAGCTCTGCCCAGGCCTACATCCGCAACCGGCCCAGCATGACCGCTCGGCCTGCCCAGTCCGACGCCCAGTACTTCCTGGAATACTTCATGCAGCCCCACTGCCGCTGTCTCATCAAGCAAATGCAGCCCCTGTTCTTCCCCGAAGTCCTACAGCGCAAGCTCATGGCCCACGAGCAGGATTTGGGACGGCAAATGGGCCTGTTTCTGGACGGCGCAGGCTTTTTTGACTCGGTACTCCTGTACCAGCCTGCCTTTGTGGACTATGTGTTCTCCGGCCGTCTCACGGCCTTTGGCCGCAAGGTGACCATTCCCCGGGAGGACCGTCTAGCCCATCTCCGGTGGATGCTGGACAACATGGAATCCAGTCCCGACCAGCTGCGGATTCTCACGGGGCAAAACCGCATCTGCAACTTTGACGATTTAGCCGACTCCATCTTCACCAGCCGTTCGGCGGCCTTCGCCCTGCGTCACGGTGCCGACGGCGACCGGGTACGCTACACCGTCACCTCTTCCGGCATGATTCGCCACCTGAACACCTGGTTTGACCACATGGAGGCCCTGCCCCCGGAGGAATGTCTGACCGGCAAAGACGCCGCCGACTACATTTCCCGCTGCATCAAACTTCTTTAATGCGAGTACGGGGATGGTACTGGACGCGGTGCAGTGCCCGGTGACGAGGTGCAACGCTAATCCCACGGGCTTCGCCATTGTATCGTGACAGGGGCAAAGTACGGTGCCCGGTAACGGGGTACAGTCCTAGTCCCACGGGCTTTGCCATTGTATCGTGACAGAGGCAAAGTGCGGTGCCCGGTAACGGGGTGCAACGCTAATCCCACGGGCTTTGCCATTGTATCGTGACAGAGGCAAAGTGCAGTGCCCGGTAACGGGGTACAGTCCTAGTCCCACGGGCTTCGCCATCGTATCGTGACAGAGGCAAAGTGCGGTGCCCGGTAACGAAGTGCAGCCCTAGTCCCACGGGCTTTGCCATTTTGGCGTGACAGAGGCTTAGTGTGTCGTCTGATTACGAAACGCTGAGTCTACACACATATTACACACAAGTGGTATGAGCGGCACATCCGCCCCATACCACATGACTGACTGAACACACAAGAAAGGAACAACCATGAACCAACGCGTATACGTCCCGGATGCGGACTGCATCCGGAAAACCGGTGCCGGGTATTTGCGCAGCCGCTGGATTGCCCTGCTGATTACCGGCTTTGCCATGGGCTTACTGTTTGCCCTCCACGCTCTCCTGCTGTACCTCGGCAATCTCCGGGGCTCCATTCTGGAGCACAACGCCGCTCTCAGCGCCGTACTGATTCTGCTGCCCATGCTGAGCTTCGGCCTGTATCTGTACAAGGACTTCATGTTCCGGCTCACCGCCTACCGCTGGCAGGACGGCGACCTGGTGAAAGGCGTCATCGGCCCGGTAAACGCCTCCGTTGTGCAGGAGATCGTCGCCGGAACGGCCTCCATGGCCGTGCTGTCCAGCCTGGTCAGCGCCCCCGACGCCATGCTCTGTGGCTGCACTTCCGCCCGGCTCATGAGCATCCGGGCCCGCATTCTCTGCAACATGAATCCCGATTTTGCCGCCCTCACCTTCGATACGGACCAGTACAAAAAGAAACGCTATCCCAAGCCCCAGCGCATCCGGGAAACAAAGCACCATGTGGTGTACCGCTGTGCTGACGGCAAGACCCTGAAGCTCCTCAAAGCCTACGACATGGGCCCCTATAAAACCGACGGCAAAGACCACACCACCGCCGGAGATACCTTCAAGACTCTGGCCATCCTGTGGCTGGCCGCCCTACTCATTTTCTCTGCCGATTACCTGTACGCCCGCAGCGTTACCGGTACGGTAGAAGTCAATCAGACGGCTGCAGCTGAACAGCTCCGCCTCCTGGAAGACTACGGCTACCAGGTAGATGAAGGGGGCGCTGCAAAGTCCGTGGGGGACCACGCGGCACACCTGACGCTGCACCATGACCGCATGGGCAACCTCAGCTATTTCAGCTCCGACCTGTACTTCTCCGCCGGAGACAGCAGCGCACGGCCCATTGCCCAGCTTCTGCTCTCCGACTTGGGCGCTCAGTTCAGTCCCCAGGATCAAGAGGCTTTCCTCACCGCCCTGGACCAGTTTCTTTCCGGCGACTTCTCCGGCCCCCTCACCATTACGGCCCAAAACCGGGATACGGAGCTGCATCTGGTGCCTGACGGCAATATCTACTTCCGGATTTACAATTACCGCTAATTCCATCTGTATATGATAAAAGGCCCCTGCCTACTTGGCAGGGGCCTTTTTGCCGCAGAAAAAAACACTGCCCGGAAAACCGGGCAGTGTCTGTGCATTCAGTTAAATACCGAAATTCAGTCTTACTTCAGAATGAATTCGGGGCAGTCGTCGCGAGAGGTAGGAACAACAATGGTGCCGTCCAGCAGCTGAGCCTTAACTTCTTCAACCTTAGCAATAACTTCTTCGGGCAGCAGGTCCTGAGTAGGAGCGATGTCAACGCCGCCGTTGTGGATGTCGTACATGTTGATGCCGCTTTCGTAAGTGCCAGCCTTAACAGCCTTGGAAACTTCCTGAACAGCAATGTCAACGCGCTTCATAGCAGAGGTGATAACGGTGTCGGGAGCAATGTGGGACTGGTCAGCGTCAACGCCGATAGCGTAGATGCCGTTGTCCTTGCAAGCGCCGATAACGCCAGCGCCTACGCCGCCAGCAGCGTGGTAAACGATGTCAGCGCCTTCGGTAACGAACTTGTTAACAGCGGTCTGGCCCAGAGAAGCATCGCCGAAAGAGTTTGCATTGTACTGCAGAACCTTAGCGTCGGGGTTAGCAGCCAGGATGCCTTCGATGAAGCCAATGCCGAACAGGTTCATGTTGTCGGAAACCCTGCCCTGAACGTAGCCGATAACGTTGGACTCGGTCATCATGCCAGCAACAGTACCTACCAGGTAGGAAGACTGTTCCTGAGCGAACATCAGGCAAGCAACGTTATCCAGGTCAGCGTTGGTAGCGTCGTCGATGATAGCGAACTTCTGATCGGGGTTAGCAATAGCAGCTTCGCGGGTAGCGTTAGCCAGCATGAAGCCTACGCAGATGATCAGGTCGTACTCTTCGTCGATGAAGGTCTGGATGTTGGTCTGGTAGTCAGCGTCGGTAGCGCTTTCCAGGTAGTTTACCTTGAAAGTAGCGTCTTCAGCCTGCAGCTTCTGCAGACCTTCCCAAGCGGACTGGTTGAAGGACTGGTCGTTAACACCAGCGGTATCGGTAACCATACCGATCTTCAGGGTTTCGGTGGGTTCAGCAGTTTCATTTTCTGCACCGCCGCCGCAAGCGACCAGAGACAGAACCATGATCATAGCCAGAACCAGAGCAAGAATCTTCTTCATGTGTTTATCCTCCTATTTTTTGTGCCCATGGCACATTTAAGTTCATTATAAAACAAGGCTTTTCAGATTGCAAGGATTCCTTTGCCGGTTTTGCAGCACTTTGTCAAATCCATGAAAAAGCCCCCGACTGAAACGTCGGGGGTTTTACGATTAAGCGTTTGCCATGAGGACGGCGGCGTCCAGGGCAATTTCAATCATCTGCACCATGGCGGTCTGCCGCTGCTGGCTGGTCAGATTCTCCTGGGGCACGGTGATGTGGTCGGAAATCGTGCACAGGCACAGGGCGTTCTTCCCGGCCTTGGCGGCGTTCATATACAGGCCCGCAGCTTCCATTTCCACGGCCAGTACGCCCATTTCTTCCCAGGGGGTGTGGGGGTCCTGATCCCCGTAGAAGTTATCGGAGGACAGAATGTTGCCCACGTGCAGCTCCACGCCCTTGGCCTTGGCGGCGTCCTCAGCGGCCCGCAGCAGCTTGTAGCTGGCAATGGGGGCATAGGTGCCGTTAATGCCGAACTGGTGGACAAAATTGGAGTCGGTGCAGGCGCCCATACCGGCCACCACGTCCATGATTTTCAGGTTGTGGTCCAGAGCACCGGCAGAGCCGATGCGGATGATGTTATCCACATCATAGAAGTTATACAGCTCATAGCTGTAAATGCCAATAGAGGGAATACCCATGCCACTGGCCTGTACCGTTACGGGAACGCCCTTCCAGGTACCGGTATAGCCCTGCACGCCGCGGACGTTATTCACCAGCACGGGATTTTCCAGCATGGTTTCTGCAATGAACTTGGCACGCAGAGGGTCGCCGGGCATCAGAACGGTTTTTGCAATTTCCCCGTATTTTGCCGCAATGTGCGGAGTGGGGATGGGAGAAGTTTCGGACATGATGTATGCCTCCTATACACAAAGGTTTATTGTTAAATGATACAATGCTTTACCAATAAAGTCAAATTGCAATGGAACAGATTCTATGATAAACTGGAAAATTGAAAAAAGAAAGATACAGGAGGCCAGGATTATGGGTCCTATTTTAACTATTGGTATTGCCGGCGGCACCGGCTCCGGTAAAACCACCATCACCAAGCGCATTATGGAGCGTTTCGGCAGCGATGTGTCTGTCATCTACCACGATAACTACTACAAGGCACACGACGATATGACCTACGAGGAGCGCACGCACCTGAACTATGACCACCCCGACGCCTTCGACACGGAGCTCATGATTGCCCATCTGCAGCAGCTCAAGCGCGGTGAGTCCATCCAGTGCCCCGTTTATGACTACACGGTTCACAACCGCAGCGAGGAAACCATCACCATTGCGCCTGCACGGGTCATCATTGTGGAAGGTATTCTCATTCTGGCCGATAAGCGCCTGTGCGACGAGCTGGACATCCGTGTATTTGTGGATACCGACGCCGACGTCCGTATCCTGCGCCGCATTATGCGCGACGTGGATAAGCGTGGACGTACCCTGGAGTCCGTCATTGACCAGTACCTGACCACTGTTAAGCCCATGCACGAGGCTTTCGTTGAACCCAGCAAGAAAAATGCCCACGTCATCATTCCCGAAGGCGGCCAGAATACCGTGGCCCTGGAAATGGTCATGGGCCGCATCCTCCACCACCTGCAGAAATAAGATAGGACAATCATATGGCAAAACTTTATTTTAAGTACGGTGCCATGGGCTCTTCCAAATCCGCCCAGGCCCTCATCACCAAATTCAACTATGAGGAGCAGGGCATGCGTGTCTGGCTCATTAAGCCCAGCGTGGACGACCGGGACGGCAAAAACATCATTCGCAGCCGCATCGGTCTGCAGTGTGAGGCCGAGGTCATCACCCCCCAGCAGGCCATCCGGGAAGCCTATCACGAGGCCGGCAGCCACGACGTGATTATCTCCGACGAGTCCCAGTTCTTTACCCCCGAACAGATTGACGAGCTGCGGAACCTGGTGGACGACGAGGACATCCCCGTGCTGTGCTTCGGCCTGCGCACGGACTTCCTCACCAACTTCTTCCCCGGCGCCCGCCGTCTCATGGAGCTGGCCGATTCCATCACGGAAATCAAAACCATTTGCTCCTGCGGCAAAAAGGCCACCGTCAACGCCCGCATTGATGAAAACGGCAACGTAGTCATCCACGGCAGTCAGGTCATGCTGGGCGGCAACGACTCTTATGTCGCCATGTGCCACAAGTGCTACAAGGATAAAATCGCACTGCAAAGCGGCTACGCCTCCACCCTGTTTGAATAAACCACACGCCATGCGGCATAACCCTCCTGGGTTATGCCGCATTTTTCCTCTGCCGTCCAAATCCTGCACAGTCTTAACGGAGCCTGAATTGACAACGCCTTGCCGCCTGCTAGAATGAAGTTAAGATTGGGCGAAGCTAAACTTTCGCTTGAACCCTGTGGCCCATGGCCCCGCACTACCGATTTGGAGGTCGAGTATATGGAAAATACCAACAGAATGCCATTGCTGGGCGACCCTGCCCCCGAATTTATCGCCGAAACCACCCAGGGTACCATCCACTTCCCCCAGGACTACGAGGGCAAGTGGGTCATCCTCTTCTCTCACCCCGCTGACTTCACCCCCGTATGTACCACAGAGTTCATGACCTTCGGGTCCATGATTGATGAGTTCAAGGCCCTAAACACAGAGCTGGTGGGTCTGTCGGTTGACAGCCTGTACGCCCACATTGCCTGGCTCCGGAAAATCCAGGAACTGGAGTGGAACGGCAAGAAAAACATCGACATCACCTTCCCGCTGATTGAAGACATCCGTATGGAAGTCGGGGCCAAGTACGGCATGATTCAGCCCGGTCAGTCCAACACCCAGGCCGTCCGTGCCGTGTTCGTTATTGACCCCAAGGGCATCATCCGCACCATTTTGTACTACCCCCTGACCACCGGCCGCAACTTCGATGAAATCAAGCGCATCGTCCTGGCGCTGCAAAAAGCAGACGCCGAAAACTGCGCCACCCCTGCCGACTGGCGGCCCGGTGACGACGTACTGGTGCCCACTGCTGGCTCCTGCGGCACAGCCAAGGAGCGCATGGATCATCAAGGCGACGACCAGTACTGTCTGGACTGGTTCATGTGCTTCCGCCGAGAAAAACCGTAAAGACCATACAACAAAAAAATCCCCTGACAGAAGTCAGGGGATTTTTACATTTGTTGGAATTAATCCTGGGGCTTAATGATATGTCTGGGGCAGACGCTTTCGCAGTGACCACAGCCAACACACTTGGCAGCATCAATGTGAGCCAGGAAGTTGGTGATCTTAATTGCGTCAGCAGGACATTCCTTAGCACACTTCATGCAGCCGATACAGCCGACCTTACAAGCCTTCATGACAACGGGGCCCTTGTCGTTGGAACGGCAAGCCACGATTTCGTTCTGGCTGTAGGGAACCTTAACGATGATATCCTTGGGGCAAGCTTCAGCACAAGCCATGCAGCCTACGCACTTATCACGGTTGACCTTAGCAACACCGTTTTCGATGTGCATAGCATCGAAGGGACAAGCTCGCATACAGTCGCCATAACCGATGCAGGAGAAAGAGCAAATCTTAGTGCCCTTGCCGCCGTAGCCCATAGCTGCCTGACAGGTCTTTTCGCCGGTGTAGTTGAACTTCAGGCCAGCGATTTCCAGACTGCCGGAGCAGGGAACGAAAGCAATCATCTTTTCAGCACCGCTGGAAGATACGCCCATGATTTCGGCAACCTTCGCAGCAGTTTCAGGACCACCTGCAACACAACGGTCGCAGGGAGCTTCACCGGCTACAACAGCAGCTGCATAGCCGGAGCAGCCGGGGTAGCCACAGCCGCCGCAGTTTGCGCCAGCCAGAGCTTCCAGAACGGCTTCTTCACGAGGGTCAACTTCAACGGCAAATACCTTAGCGGCAACTGCCAGAATTGCACCCCACAGAGCGCCCATAATACCGAGGACACCAACCGCATACACAATATTCATCATAACGCTTAGTTCCTCCTCTTACCAAATCTTCATGCCGCTGAAGCCCATGAATGCCAGAGCCAGCAGACCTGCGGACACCAGAGCAATGGGGAAACCTTCAAAGCTTTCGGGATATTCTGCAAACTGCAGACGTTCACGAACGGAAGCAAACAGCACGATTGCAACCAGGAAGCCCAGACCACCGGTAATACCGTAAACTACGGATTCCACGAAGTTGTAGCCGTTCTGTACGTTCAGCAGAACAACACCCAGAACTGCGCAGTTGGTGGTAATCAGGGGCAGGTAGATACCCAGAGAGGAGTACAGGGAAGGAATGTTCTTCTTCAGGAACATTTCTACCAGCTGAACCAGAGACGCAATGATCAGAATGTATGCCAGAGTGCCCATGTATGCCAGATCCAGAGAATTCAGCAGACCGGTTACAACGTAACACAGAGCAGAAGACATACCCATAACGAAGGTAACAGCCAGACCCATGCCCAGTGCGGTATCAACCTTCTGGGATACGCCCATGAAGGGGCAGATACCCAGGAACTGGGAGAAGATGAAGTTGTTAATCAGGATTGCGCCCAGGGAAATAGACAGAAGAGATGTAACACTCATTATTCAGCTACCTCCTGTTCTTCTTTGAGTTCGAGTTCTTTCAGTTCTTTCTTAGCAGCGGATCTCTTGGTGAGGAACTGCATCAGAGCGATCAGGCAGCCCAGAGTCATAAAGCCGCCGAAGGGCAGAATCATGTACATGATGCCGTATTCTGCGGGGAACACGGTAATACCGGCGCCGGAGCCGTCCAGAGTCAGACGGAAGCCGTTGGTGATATCAATGATACCGCCGCCGATGGTGCCGGAGCCCAGCAGCTCACGGACAAAGCACATAGCCATCAGAACCAGGGTGTAGCCCAGGCCCTGAGAAACGCCGTCGATGAAGGATGCGCCAACAGTATTCTTGGTGCAGAATGCTTCTGCACGGCCGATAATGATACAGTTAACAACGATCAGGGGAATAAATACGCCCAGAGCGTCGCTCAGTGCAGGCACGAAAGCCTTCAGCAGCAGGTCAACGATGGTTACGAAACCAGCGATAACAACAACGAAGATTGCCAGACGAATTTCGCCGGGGATAATCTTACGCAGCAGGGAAACTACAACGTTACAGCAGGTCAGAATGATCAGAACGGACAGGCCCATGCCGACGCCGTTGAACATAGAGGTAGTGATAGCCATGGTGGCACACATACCAATGAGCTGTACCAGAACGGGGTTATTGGTGATAACGCCTTCTTTAAACTGTCTTTTAATATCCATATGGCTTTACCTCCTTAACCCAAAGATTTGACAACGTCAATAGCAGTGGTAGCTGCGTTAACGACTGCCTGAGAAGTGATGGTTGCACCGGCCAGAGCCTCGATTTCGCCACCCTTTTTGTTCAGAGCCATACCTTCGGTCTGGCCAACGAACTGAGCTCTCCATTCGGGGTCAGTTGCCAGAGCACCCAGGCCGGGAGTTTCGCCGTGGTTGATGATGGAAACGCCGGTCACAGCCAGATCGTTATCCACGCCGACTACCAGAGAAATCATGCTCTGTGCGCCGGAAACGCTCATCTCAACAACGTAGCCTTCTTCGCACTGTGCAACAGCAACAACGCCGTCTGCGGTTACATCAACGGGAGTGTACTCGCCGGTGGTGGGCAGAACTTCATTGTATGCGTTTGCAGTCTTCTGTGCGGTAATTTCAGCAATGCGGTCCTTGGTGATTGCGTTAACGCCACCCAAGATACCGGAAGTAACAGCGCAAATGGCCATCAGCAGCACTGCCAGCTTAACAACGCTGGGGCCGGAAGTCTTCTTTTCTTCCATTACTTGTTACCTCCTTCTGCATGCAGCTTTTCAACCTGTTCCTGCAGCTTTGCAGCCTTAACAGCAGCCTTTTCAGCCTTTTCTTCGGCACTCTTCAGCTTCTTGTCAGCCTTGGTGATACCGAACTGGGTCTGAGGAGTTGCCTTATCAATAGCCCAAGTCAGCAGGTTCATAATCAGGATTGCGTAAGAAACGCCTTCGGGATAACCGCCGAAACGACGAATCAGTACAGTCAGAACGCCGCAGCCTACGCCGAAGATCAGCTGACCGTTGGGAGTTACAGGACTGCTGGAGTAGTCAGTTGCCATGAAGATTGCACCCAGCATCAGACCGCCGGAGAACAGGTTCAGCATCATCCACTCGAAGTTGCCGTAGCCTTCTCTGCCGAATACCAGAGTCAGGATAGCAACAGTACCGATGAAGGTACCGGGAATGCGCAGGCTGATTACCTTACGCCATACCAGGTAAGCACCGCCCAGAATCAGAGCCAGAGCGGAAATTTCGCCCAGGCAGCCGGGGGTAGCACCCAGGAACATGTTGCCGATGGTGAAGTACTCGGGCAGAGCCTCGCCTGTCTTCATGAAAGCCAGGGGGGTAGCCATGGTGGTACCGTCAACAGCGCCCTTGAGCGCAGTGGGAACAGCCCAGGTGGTCATCAGTACGGGGTAGCTCAGCAGGAACGCACGACCTGCCAGAGCAGGGTTCAGGAAGTTCTTGCCGATGCCGCCGTACAGCTGCTTAACAACAACAATGGAGAAGAATGCGCCCAGAATGATCATCCACCAAGTGGCGCCAACGGGCATGCAGAATACCATCAGAACGCCGGTGACGCAAGCGGACAGGTCGGAGATGGTGTTGTGCTTCTTCATGAGCTTACGGAAGCCATATTCAAAGCCTACGCAAGCTGCTACGGAAATGATGACGTTCAGCAGAGCCTTCAGGCCGAACTGCCAAACGGACATGACCAGCGCGGGAACCAGAGCGATCAGCACATCACGCATGATTACGCTGGTATCGGTCTTGGAACGGATAAAGGGAGCGCCGGAAACATTATAGAGCATATTTTCGTTCATCTGTTTCAAGCCTCCTTGTTTGCAGCTGCTTCAGCCTTTGCCTGCAGAGCAGCCTTGTGGGCTCTCAGCATTGCCTTGCCCATCTTGAAGGTGGGGGTCAAGGGCAGACGGCCGGGGCAGTTATAGGTACAGGAACCACATTCGAAGCAGTCTACAACGTGGAAACGTTCCATAGCTTCGTAGTCCTTCTTCTGAGTGTACATGTACATGTGGATAGGCTGCAGCTTCATGGGGCAAACCTCGATGCACTTACCACAGCGAATGCAGGTGGGGAATTCAACATCCTGGTTTTCTTCCTTGGAGAAGCACAGCAGACCGGAAATACCCTTAATCAGGCCGCAGCTCTGATCGAAGGAGGTGAAGCCCATCATGGGGCCGCCCAGTACTACGCGGTCGATGTCCTGGGTGAAGCCGCCCAGCTGATCAATGATGAACTGCAGGGGGGTACCGAAACGGACCATTACGTTTGCAGGCTTGATTGCGCTGCCGCCAACAGACAATACACGCTCGATGAGGGGTCTGCCTTCATAGCAGGCTCTGTATACGGAGTAAGCGGTGAAGGTGGATACAACGTTGCAGCCAACGCCGGAGGGAATGCCGCCGGGCTTAACTTCGCGGTTGGTATTTGCCTTAACCTGCATCTTCTCTGCACCCTGGGGGTACTTGACCTTTTCGGGTACGATTACTACGCCGTACTGTTCGGGATTGCAGGAGTTCAGCAGGTCGATAGCGTCCTGCTTGTTTTCTTCAATACCGTAGTAAGCAGTGTCAACACCCTGAGCAATGCGAACCAGCTCAATGCCCTTGAGCAGTTCTTCGGGGTGTTCCAGCATGGTGCGATGGTCACCGTTCAGGTAAGGTTCGCATTCAGCACCGTTGATGATCAGGGTATCGACCTTTCCGCGGCCGCCCTGAATCTTGAAGTGGGTGGGGAACATTGCACCGCCCATACCGACGACACCGGCCTCGCGAATTCTCTTGAGGATGGTTTCGGGGTCCTTGAGCTCTTCTTCAGTCAGGGGTGCAAGATCCGTGCAGGGGGTATCCAGACCATCGTTTTCAATGACGATGGAAGGAACCATGTCGCCGATAACGGCGTGGCGTCTGGGCTCAATCTTAACGACTTTACCGGAAACGGTAGCGTGGATAGGAGCGCAGAGCGGCGCAGGGTTATCACCAATCTTCTGGCCCATGGTGACCATGTCGCCAACCTTTACCAGAGGCTGGCAGGGTGCACCGATGTGCATCTGAAGAGGAATGACAACCTGGGGCGGCTGTTCGATGTAGGAAGTAGCCAGGTGGGGCTGCTTCATTTCGTCCGGATGGACGCCGCCGTAATACTTAAATGGCATTAGCATCACCTCTCTAAAATTTAACTCATTTATCTTATCATACACCCAGGAAGTTGTCCATACATAAAGCACGAAAAAACGGTTATTTTTGTGAAGATATTTAAGTTATGCATGCCTAATTCCGGCAGTTTTCACAGAAATTGTCGATTTTTTGTCAGAGTAGTCCACGTGTCACGGACACAGCTATCGTTTGTTTTATGCCCGCAAACAGGTTTAGGCACATCTAACGTTTTGCCTGTATGGAACGCCGAAAATCACCTCCCAGGGTATAAAAAAACGCAAGGGCACACACTCCTTGCGTTTTTTTCAGTTAGCCCAAGTTTCTGCAGAAACTTACGCCGTCCTTATGCAGAGTAATCTCCAATCTCAGGCGATCGCCGCGAATGAGGGACTGGGTAAACTCATAAGGCTGTCCGCCTTCGGTACGGGTAACGCGCTGCACGGCAAAAGCGGCACTGCCGGGACGGCAGCCCAAAAGCTCAGCTTCCCGACGGGACAGCACAACTGCCTCGTAAGAGTCGATGGCTTCACTGGGGACGATACCCTGCTCAAACAGCAGACTGTAAATGCTATGGGTTTCCAGCATGGGACGGGTCAGTTTGGGATACAGATATTGGGGGTAAAAAGAGGTCTCTAAGGTCAGAGCTTCCCCATCGGCATAGCGGATACGGGAAAACTTATAGACCAGCGTGGAAGGATTGTCCAGCTCCAGCATCTTCATGATGTCGGGGGTAGGCTCAATGACTTCGTACTCCACCAGCTTGGAGCTGGGGGTCAGACCCATGGAAGAAATCTCAGAGGTAAAGGAATAGAGCTTCTCGGCCTTACGGTTCACCTTGGGCTGGGCAACATAGGTGCCTCTGCCCTGTTTGCGGACAACAAGACCCTCAGCCTCCAGCATACTGACGGCCTGACGGACGGTACTGCGGCTGATGTCGAAATTTTTGCACATCTCAGACTCAGAAGGCAGCACATCACCGGGCTTCAGGGTGCCGGCGGTAATATTACGCTTAATAATATTGACCAGCTGATAATACAATGGAATATCAGTTTCCATGCAAAGCTTGCTCATTAAAACCGGATTAATACTCATCTTAATCTTCTCCTATACTCACTAGTATCTCATCGTTATATCATTCTAAATGTTCAGCACCATTATATTCTCTTCAAAAGTAAGTTTCAAGCCGAATTTTCCGCACCTTGTTAAATTATTTGCGGTTTCTACATTTAAATATACAAATTTTTTCTGTTTTGTCAGCTCCGGACGTACAAATCATTTAGGATTTAAGGCCGTAAAACACATTGGCCCAAAACTTTGCGGTGCAGGCTCCATACTGCACAAAAATCGCCGATTTTCCGCTTTTCCACACAGTTTCTGCGGCCCTCCGGGAAATTTCTCCGCAAAAGACCATCATTTGTGGAGAAACGGCCGGGAACTCAGGGAATTTTCCGTCGTCTGATGGGTAAGGCTGGAAAATTCTCCACAATGAGCGTATAATAGGAGGACTTTCCGGGAAAGGAGAACCAGATGAAAAAACTCATCAGTTTTCTGCTGGCCATCACTCTTTTGTGCACCCCCGTGTTTGCAGCCAGTCTGCCTGAGCTGCCCGAGGGCCTGTTTGACTCTGCGCAGATTAAAGAGGCCGTGCAGAAGGTTATGAACGAAATGAAAGCCATCGGCGACCAAATCGGTCAGATGTCCGATGCCGAGCTGGACGCCAAAATTTTGGAGTTCGCCGAAAAATACCATGTGCCCCCCATGAATGAGGAGCAAATCGGATTCATCCGGGCCACCTGCCGTGGATTTTCCCATATGCAGAACATCGGCGACAAGGTGGATGAATACGGGCAGAAGCTCACCGGCTTCCGTCTGGCGCTGCAGAACTTTATGGATACCCTGCAGCACATTATGGACTCCCTGAGCGGTCTGTTAGACCAGCTTTCCGGCGTGCTGGATCAGCTGCCGGCTAAGGAAGAGCCCCAACCCGCAGCATAAGAAAAACGCAGTCAATCAAGCATGCTTGATTGACTGCGTTTTTCGTTTATCCCATACAGCCGCCCTGTTTTTCTCTGGCCTTAATCCCCAGCCAGGCAGAGCCCAGCATCAGCAGGAAGCTGGCCACATAGGCCCCCAGCATGCTGGGAACCCAGAACGCCAGGAAAAAGCCCAGGTTCATCACCGGCAGATAGTACAGCTGCGTCCACAGGCCCACGGGGTTCCGCCAATAGGCCTGGAACACCAGAATCTGCACAGCGACGAGCACCAGAATCACGGCAGGAATCAGGTGCATGGAGCACAGCAGCTGCTTGCGGGTGAATTTCGCCCGCATGGAGTAAGCCAGCAGACCCCAGCAAACCAGCAGGATGATGGCGATTTCCGGAAAAGGCAGAACGCTGTCCGGTCGTTCCATAATGGCCCAGTTCATCAGGCCGCCTACGGCAAAGGGCAGCAGTCCGAAGAGACTGGGGCCCAACTTTACGGTATTGCGCATGATCTGTCTCCTTTAGTGCAGGGGGGTCTTTTTGATGCGGCCCCAGCTTCTGGGGTACTGCTTGGGGGTGGTGCCCACCTTGCGGATAACCACAGCGGTGTGGGTCACATCGGTGCCGGGAATAGTGTAAGTATGGACCTTTTCCAGCTTGCCGCCTAAAATCTTAATGGCCTTTTCGGCCTCCTTCAGCTCTTCAACGGTGGCAGGGCCCTTCATGGCGATGAATGCGCCGCCCTTTTTCACCAGAGGCAGGCACAGCTCAGCCAGAGCGTCCATGCGGGTAACTGCACGGGCCGTGGCAATGTCGAAGTGCTCCCGCAGCTCCTTGGGGGCTTCTTCAGCTCTGGCCAGCAGAGTGCGGGTCTGGGTCAGGCCCAGCAGGTCGATGACTTCATCCAGGTAATTGATGCGCTTGGCCAGGCTGTCCAGCAGGGTGATGTCCATGCTGGGCTCGGCGATTTTCAGGGGGATACCGGGGAAGCCTGCGCCGGTGCCCACGTCAATGACGGTCTTACCGGTAAAGTCCTCGGCGGCCAGCAGAGCCACGCAGTCCAGCATATGCAGGCGGGCACTCTCGCCCTCCTCGGTGATGCCGGTCAGGTTCATGACCTTGTTCTTCTCTACCATGTATTCATAGAACTTTCGGAACTGTTCCAGTGCGCCGGGCTGTAAGGTCACGCCCAGCTCAGGAAAGCCCTGAGTCAAAATTTCTTCCATAATTGCTCCTAATCAGTTAAAAAATGGATGTGCTGTTCAGCACATCCATTTTAACATATGTTATTCTATCCGACAATCGGTATTTAATAGTAGAAATCGTGCTCGCCCACAGACATCACATAGGTCAGGTTGTTGCGGAACCAACCGGTTACGCCGGTGACGGGGTTCACGAAGTAGGTACTCTCCCCTGCCAGGTTCACGCCCTCCATGCACAGCTTGGCTGCGGCAATGGATTCCGGGCTGGGGGTGCAGTAAACATTACCGCTGGCCACGGGGCAAAACTGTCCGGGGCTCAGAATAACGTCCTTAATGGTGTCCGGGAAGCGGTCGCTCTTCACCCGGTTCAGCACCACGTTGCCCACACAGATACGGCCTTCCATGGGCTGGTTGCCGGCCTCGGCATGGATGATGCGGGCCAGCCAGTGCAGGTCGGTTTCGTTGTATACGCTGCTGCCCGGTGCAATCACCTGCAGCTGGGCCGTGCTGATGTTGACGCCGCCCAGGGTTTCATCGTAGGCAGCCTGCAAATTAAAGGCCCGGCACAGACCGTCCAGGGGCACCAGAATGTTGCCGCCGTGGTTCACGATGGGCACGCCCAGATAAATGGCACGCTCATCCACGATCATGTAAATATCTCCGGCCCCGGCAGAAATGCTGTGGGGCACATAGTGCACGGTCTGGGTCACCACTGGGGTGGGTTTCGGCGTAGGTACAGGGAGCTCTGCAGGCAGCTCAGCCGGTGTTTCCTCAGCCGTCACGGCATCTTCACCGGGAGCAACCAGCTCCGGCAGCACCTCGGGGGTGGGCTCGGGTTCGGCAAATGCTTCTTCTGCAGCCGGTTCCAGCATGGTCACGGTTTCCGTGACGATCTTCTCGTTCAGCGTGGCGCTGAAGCGGCCGGTGGTGCTGTCCCAAGTCATGGCAGCGCCCATATCCAGTGTGCGGCAGAAAGACCGCAGGGGGACATAGGTGGTATGGTTAATCTCGTAGCCGGTGTACTCCAGCACATCGTCCACATAAACGTATAGTTTTTCGTAGGCTGCGTTTTCGCCGGTGGGGTCCTGGTCCACTGCTGCGTAGCCGCTGGTCATTGCGCAAAGCAGGCAAACAGCACATACCAGTGCGAGCTTAGTCTGTAACCATTTTGTCATGTTTCGCTCCTCGTCTTTCTTCGTTACTGTCTTTCGTCACAATTACCTTCAGCAAATTGTTTCAAAACTGTAACTATATTATAAGAAAAACGAAAACCGCGTTCAATGTGGATTTTGCACAAGTGAGCTTTGTCGAACGCAACATCTTGCACAATCCCACAGGATATTGGGCATTTCTGTTGTGTTCTTCCCTATTCCGCACACAACATCTTGTGTTGTGCAAATCGAACAAACTTTGCTATTCGACATCGAATTTTAACTTTCGACGGATTTTGTAATACTATTTTGCAACTAAATAAGGTGTTATGTAAACTAACTTCTCAGAAATAGTTACAGAATTTTCATTCTTTTTCAACACACATCGACAGAGCGATGCTCAGCTGGTCAGGGCAGGAGGTCTTACGGGGGCCGCAGTGGATTCCACGCAGACGTTCAATGACTGCGTCCACAGGCATACCCTCTACCAGACTGCAGATACCCTTCAGATTGCCGTCGCAGCCGCCAACTACGGAAACATGCTTCACGATACCGTCTTCTACTTCCACATCCATCAGCTTAGAGCAAGTGCCTTTAGGCTTATACTGAATTCTCATCATTTTCCTCCAAAAAAGTTATGTCTGGCTATTGTACCATAAAAAAGAAAAAAAGCAAGCAAACATTTCCCGCTGTTTTCCTGCATATACTGGGGATATCTCAGCTTGCGGGAAAGGCGGTGCATCCTATGCAAAAACGAATTGCCCTGTTGGGGGCTCTGCTCATTGTCCTGCATCTGCTGCCGGTGACTTGGGTGGGGCAGCTCCGGAGTCTGCCCCTGGTGCGCTGGCTGGGGCAGGACCGGCTGCTGGAGCAGTGCGTGGCCATTGAGCTGGGCCGGATACCGGAGGCGCAGCCGTCCCCGGAAGAAAGCCCTGTGCCCACAGTCTCCCCCACGCCGTCCCCGGCCCCCACGCCGGAGCCCACCCCGGAAACGCCCGTGGCAGCCATTGCCGGGAGTCTGGACGTGAAAAACCGCTCCGGCTACGAAATCGACGTGGCCGCCCTGCTCATAGAGGGCCCCAGTCTGCGCTTTAAGCCGGACAGCCCTCAGATTCTCATTATCCACACCCACTCCAGCGAAGCCTACACCCCCGACGACTTCGATACCTACGAATCTTCCGACTCCAGCCGCACCCAGGACCCGAAGTATAACGTCATCCGGGTGGGCGACGCCCTCACCGACGCCCTGCGGGGCTACGGTCTGGAGGTCATCCACGACCGGGAAATCTATGACTACCCCAGCTATACCGGCTCCTATACCCGCTCCGGGGAGGCCGTGGAGCAGTATCTGGCTAAGTACCCGGATATTGCCATGGTCATCGACCTGCACCGGGACGCCATTTACCACGGGGACGTGGTGTATAAAACCATGGCCGAGGGCCAGAAAAAGCCCTGCGCCCAGACCATGTTCGTCATGGGCAGCAGTGGCAGCGGTCTGCACCACCCGGACTGGCAGGAAAATCTGAAGCTGGCCTTGTATTTGCAGGGAGCTATTTACCAAAAGACCCCCAGCCTGCTGCGGCCCATTCAGCTGGTGCCGGAGCGGTATAACCAACACCTGACCCACGGCAGCATGATTTTGGAGGTGGGCAGCAACGGCAATACCCTCCAGGAAGCCCTGAACGCCATTGAGCTGTTCGCCCAGGGGGCAGGCCCCGCTCTGGCTAAGCTCATAGAGTAGGTATAGTCTCCCGGCTTTTGGGACAGACTCTTCCATAAAAGGAGGTTATGCCATGACCATCGAAGGAATCATGACGAAACACGTGCTCAGCGTCGGCTGTGAAGAGCCCATCGCCGCAGCGGCCCGGCTGCTCAAGCGGGAAAATATCGGCTGCGTCCCCGTATGCAGCGAGGGCGGGAGCCTGGAAGGGATTATCACGGACCGGGACATTGCTCTGCGCTGCGTGGCGGCAGGGCTGGACCCGGCCCACACCATGGTGCAGGACATTATGACCCGGGGCGTATATACCCTGAGTCCCAAGGACCAGCCGGAAACCGCCACGGAAACCATGCGCAAGGCCGGGGTGCACCGGCTGCCGGTGGTGGAAAAGGGACAGCTATGCGGGATTCTCTCCCTCAGCGACCTGGTGGGCAAAACCAGTCTGTACGCCGAAACCATGGAAACCCTCACGGATTTGGCCGGCAACATCCGCCGCAGAACATAAAAATCCCCTCTGCTAATTGCAGAGGGGATTTTTGATTTATTCGCCGTCGGCAGCTTCAAAGGTATAGCCGGCAGCTTCGGCAGCAGCAGCTTCCGCTGCGGCCATGCGCATGGCCTTCACCTGCTTTTTGGGCAGGCAAACGGTACGGTACATGAGGTAAATGGTGAGGGCCATCATGAAGCAGGTCAGGCTCATGAGGCTGTAGCACATGAGGTACCAGTCGCCGTGGCGCTGAACCAGATACTCCAGGTAGCCGGTGCCGCCTACGCAGCCCAGGAAAATCACCAGAAGCACAATCTGCTTCCAGTTCACGCCGTTGGCCTTCACGGAGCGGATCATGTAATAGGTCATGCCGCCCACCAGGCAGAAGGCGCCCAGAACCTGCACGAAGCTGACAAAGCCGTTAATGGGCAGGTAGCTGGAGTCATAGCGGGTGGAGTCGGATACCACGATCAGTGCGCTGTAGAACACCAGGAACAGCAGGCCGATGTGGCCGGACTGTCTGGTATCGCCCTTCATGGGCCAGTCCTTGCGGCGGTTGTACATGCCCATCATGATGACGAACAGTACCAGAAGCACCAGGAACTCGGCAAAGAAGGTGGCGAAGCGGTATTCCATCTCGCCGTTGATCACCGTGCCGGTGGCAAAGGGCAGACGCTGGAAGGCTTCGTTTTCCACAACAATCTTACTGCGGCAGGAGGTATTGAACATGGCGCTGAGACGGATGAGGGCAATGCCCAGAATGGAGCCGGGCACCAAAGCGTCAAATACCTTGCCGGAATCTTCAATGAGGCGCAGGCCCTTCACAATGAGTACCGCCAGGATTACGCCCATAAACACGCCGCACAGGCAGTAGTCGCCGGTGGAGTAATCAAACAGGGCGCTCATGAGGCTGGTGTACTGCTCATGGTGGCAGTACCAGTGAATGAGACGGGCCAGCACAACGGACAGCACAATAGCAATGGGGAACATGACCAGCAGGCCCTTGGACTTGCCGCCGTTATTGGCGGAGTACAGGCTATAGGTCAGCAGGCAGCACACCGCCACGCCCAGAGCAATCACAATGGAGCTCCAGTAAATGACGATACTGCCGATACAAATGGCAATCTGGCTCATTATTCGCCCTCCTTATTGGGAACTGCAGTAGCAAAGTAAATGATATCACTCATGGTGCGTTCCTTGTCCCAGTCAACACGGTTGATGAGCTTGTTGTTCATCACAAGAGATGCGGTCTGGCCGCCGTCCAGGGCATAAGCCTTGTCCACGCCCTTAGTCATGAGCACGTTGGCTGCGGTGTCCAGGGTAATGGGGGTCTGACCGGGGCCTTCAAAGTTGGAGGTCATCATCAGGTAGTGCAGCTCGCCTGCCTGAGAGAAGATGTTGCGGGAGTACTTGCTGAATACTTCGCCCAGGCCGTAGTTGGGCCAGCTCTGCTTCTCGCCGTTTTCAATGACGATGGGGCCGAAGGCCGCAGAGAAGATGACGTCGTTATCCTTAATGAACTGCTCTGCCTCAGCCTTGTCGCTGAGCTCACCGCGGCGGGAGAAAATCATGTTGCCGTCGGCAGTGAAGAAGCAGGTATCCACAGATGCGGGCTTGTGGCGGTACATCTGGCGCTGGTATACGGTGATACCCAGGTCACGGTAGGTGTAGAAGTCGGCGGAGGTGGCCACAACGGCGTTCACGCTCTTGGCCAGTTCCGTGGGGTACTTGTACACGCTGGAGCCGTAGGTGTTTTCGGAAATGGCACGGCGCAGCTGAGAGCCGTGGGCAATCTTGACCTCGCAGAAGGAGTACATGGTGCCGTTGATCAGTTCCTTCCAGGCAATGGTCAGGATGGTTTCATCGTAGTAATACTTAATGGGCATACCGTCCCAGAACTGGATATCCGGGTTCCAGATGAGGGTCTGGCCGTCCAGCAGCTCGGCTGCCTCGTCCACAATGGCCTGCACCACCATGGGGTCGGTAGTCTCGCCGAACTTGGACTGGTCGGGCATGGGGGCAACCAAATCACTTTCGGGAATAGTCAGCACCTTCTTAATATAGGTCAGGTTACTCAGAGCGTCGCTGGCGGCATTGTTCATATACACGTCCAGACGCTCAGCCAAGTTCAGGGTCTTTTCCGTAGCAGCGGCAGTACCGGTGCCGGTATCGGGGTGAATGCTCATGCCCACCCACAGCACGCACAGCACCACCAGTACGCTGAACACGGTGGCCACAGCCTTGGGCAGTACGCGCAGGGGCTTCACGGTTTTGGGCTCCTTAGAAGCCTTTTTAGCTTCTTTCTTGGCCTGCTTGGCTTCCTTTTTGGCCTGCTTTTCGGCGGCCTTACGGGCTTTCAGCTCCGCAGCGTCGGGCTTGGGTGCCTGGGCCTTTTCTGCCTTGGGGGCAGCTTTGGGCTGGCTGGAAGCAGAAGCGGTCTGCTGCTTGGCAGGCTTTTTCATCATGGGCTTTTTGGCGGCCTTCAGATTGGGTTCGGGAGGAAGCTCCTCGCCGTTCAGTGCAGCCTGCTGCACCTGGATGGCATACTGCTCCTGGGCCTGCTGGCGCTCGGCAATCTTCTGGGCCTTGTTGGCCTTCATTTCGGCCAGAATGCGGTTTTCCACAGGGACGCGGTTTTCCGGACGGCCGGTGCGTCTCTGGGGCTTTTCCTGGGGCTCCTCAGCAGCTGCGGGAGTCTCAGCGGGAGCAGCGGTCTTCATGGCCTGCTGCTTGTTGACTGCGGGGTCGGTATCAAAAGAGGTACACTCTTTCAAAATGTCCATCAGTTCTTTATCCTGATCACGGTTTTCCATGGGTGCCCTCCTTTCTTAATATGCAGTGCCGCCGCACAGGGCGTGCAGCAGAGCGTCGTTGGCACGGATACGCCAGCCGTCACTGGTGTACACCAGTTCCAGCTCCATGCTGGTGGTGGTGCGGTACAGCTGGGGCTTTTCCAGCAGGTTGTCCACGGCACGGACATATGCCTTGCCGGTAACTTCGGGCAGGAACTGGTCGTTCTCGTCGTAAATTTCCAGAACCTCGCCGCTGTTGACCATATCCTCCAGGACTTCCTGGGTCTCGGCCTCGAACTTGGTCTGGAGCTTCAGAATATCCAGGTGCTCCAGCAGAACCTGCTGCTTGGCGGTCAGCTGATTGGTCACGCAGTCGCCGTACAGGCGGTAGCTGTAGCTTTCATGCAGGGCTTCGTACACCAGCTTACCGGCTTCACCGGCGGGCTCATTTTCCAGCCCCAGGCTGCTGTAGTAGTCCAGGTAGGAATAAGCGGTGTCGTAGTCCTCTTCCTGAATGGCCTCAAAGAAGGCGTAAACCACGTCCTGGGGATTGCCGCTGGGGGCCGTAATGACGCAGCCCAGCTTGGGACCGATGACGCTTAGGCATACGCCCAGGGCAAACAGAATCACCGTGGCGATGCCGGCACCGGCAGTGAGCTTATGCTTTGCTGCGGCAATGGTGACCAGAATCAGGAACAGCACCAGACCCAGGGCAACTGCAGCCAGAATGAACAGGCTGGTGGGGTCCTTGAGTACGGACAGGAAGTTGTGGCTGAGCTTGGTCATCTCGGCATCCAGGGCAGCCTGGTCCATGGCCTCCAGAGCAGCCTGCTCGGCACGCTCGGCGGCAGCCTTGGCTTCCTCTTCGGCCTTCTGAGCAGCCAGACGTTCTTCTTCCATAATGCGGATCTGTCTGGTGTACTGGCTGTAATCGGCCATAAGGGTGCAGAAGTCAGCCATAACATTATAGGGCTTGCTGATGCCCAGGCTGAACATCACAATGGCAATGGGATCGTCAGTGAACACAATGCCGCAGTCGTTCAGCTCCAGACGGCCGTCAATTTCCAGATAGCCGTACTTGTGGGCCACTTCATAGTCCTGCTGGTGGTACTTAAAGTAGTTATTGGGTTCAGCCTCCAGCATGGTATCCACAATCTTGGGGTAAGTATCGGGGTTATCATACAGCAGCTTCAGGCAGTAGATCATCTGTTCGGCGGTGAAGTAGTTGTTCACGTAGTACATATCATCTACGGTATTGATGTCCACGCCCATGAGGGGGGCAATCATATTGCGGTATTCCCGGTAGGTGCCCAGATTTTTGCGCAGGTAGTCAGAGAACTCGTTGTTGGAGTCAATGAGAGAGCCGCGCATGAGCTTGGTGTAGTTCACGCCCCGGATGGGGGTGGTCCAGTCCATCTCGCCCTTGGAAATACGCTCGGCGTAAATCATATTCAGAGGAACCTTGTACATGCTGGCAGCGACCATGTATTCGTCGCCCCGGTGGTACTGCTCCTCGCCGGTAACCAGGTTCACATAGCCAAAGGCTACCCGTTCCGGGTCGGTACCGTGTTCGGCCAGGAAATCGTCGATGATTTCATTCCAGGTCTTGTCCTTAAAGCGTTCGTCCTCCTGGAACTCGCTTTCTGTTGTGGTATCTGTGTCCTCAGCGTGTACGCTGACCATCAGGCTCAGGGCCATACACAGTACCAGAGCAAGGCTCATTAATCGTTTCAGTAGTTTCATAGCTGCTCCGTCCTAAAAAGTATAACGATGTAATTTTATCACATTATCTTCAAATTTCAAGAAATGCCGCGGTTTTAACGGGGATTTCCCGAAAATTTCCCAAAAATCAGGGGTTTTCTTCGGCCTTAGGGTCAGCCAGAAGAAAGACCGTTGCAATGATGCAGGCAAAACCCACCAGGTCCTGCACGGCAAAGGCGCTGCCCAGCCAGACAACGCTGAACACCGTGGCGGCCACGGGCTCAATGCTGGCCAGCATACTGGCCTTTACAGGGCCGATATCGTGCACGCCCTGCAAATACAGGGGGAAGGCCGCAATGGTGCCGATAAAGACGATGCCCGCCAGAGCCAGCAGACTTTCCGGGGGAAGGGCAATCACCAGAGGCCAGGGCCGCATGAGGGCGAAAAAGGCCAGACCGCCCACCAGGGTGCCGATGCCCGTGACCATGACTGCGCCGTACTTCGGCGTGATGGATTTGGGCAAAAGGGTGTAAAACACCATGGCCACCGAGGAAAACAGGCCCCAGAACAAGCCTTCGGGGCTGATGATCAGCGTATCTATACGGCCGTGGGTGGCAATGAGGAAAATGCCCAGCATCACGCACACAATAGCAGCGCTCTCTTTTATGGTGGGCAATCGCCGTGCGCCTATGCAGACAATCACCATAATGAGCACGGGCCCGATATATTCCAGCACCGTGGCCGTACCGGCGTTGGTGCAGTTGATGGCCTCAAAATAGGTGTACTGGGTGAGCATCAGACCAAATACGGCATAAAATAGCATAATCAGGCAATCCCTGGGGCTGGAAAGCAGTGTTTTTATTTTCTGTCTGTGATATAATACCATATATAATGTATTGATGGCGCCGGCCAGGAGCATACGCACCGCCGTGAGCCAAACGGGACTGACCCCGCTGTGCATAAACAGGTACTGTCCGCAGGAGCCGGAAAAGGCCCAGCAGCATCCGCCTAAAAGTACGCACAGTATTCCGCGCAGGGTGTGGCTGCCCTGAGCTTGATTGTCCATAATATCCCTACTCTCTTTAGCTTAACTTTTATATTGTACGGCTAAGCGACAAGATTTGCAACAGTTTCCTTTACTCCATATTTAGCCGCACCTAAACTACAAAAGTTCGCCCCAGAAAAAACTTTTTTGCTTTTTTTGCAATTTTTCTCTTTACAAAGGTTCTGCCGTATGGTATAACAGTAGCGTAAACGATAACGATTCGCATTAAGGAGGCGATACTCGTGGGCGAAACCCGTCGATACAGTAAGAAGCGAGAGGCCATCTTCAACATCTTGGCCACCACCCATGAGCATCCCAGTGCAGAATGGATTTACCAGCAGCTGAAGCCGGATTTCCCGGATCTCAGCCTGGCAACGGTTTACCGCAACTTAAAGGAAATGGTGGATATGGGCGATGTCGTCTGCGTCGGCAACGCAGACCGTAAAGATCGCTTCGACACCATTACCCATCCTCATGCACATATGCTCTGCCGCAAATGCGGCAAGGTCATTGATATTGAGATTGCCCAGGAACTGGCGGACCTGTGCAAAGACATCGAGGATGACTACGCTGTTGAAATTGATTCCTACGGGGTTCACTTCTCCGGTATCTGCAAAGACTGTATGGCAAAGTCTGATACCAATGAGAAATGAGCAACCGAAGAAAAAAGAAAAAGACTTTATAAATCACCATTAGGAGGAAAAAATGATGAAAAAGTGGAAATGCACCGTATGTGGTTACATTGCTGAAGGCGAAATGCCCCCCGAAAAGTGCCCCGTTTGCAAGGTTCCTGCAAGCAAGTTTGTAGAAGTTGTTGGTCCCATGACTCTGGCTGCTGAGCACGAGTACGGCGTTTACGCTAAGACCGTTAAGAACAACCCCGACATCTCCGCAGAAGACAAGCAGTACATCCGCGATCAGCTGTTCGCTAACTTCAACGGCGAGTGCTCCGAAGTTGGTATGTACCTGTGCATGGCTCGCATCGCTCACCGCGAAGGCTACCCCGAAATCGGCCTGTACTGGGAAAAGGCAGCTTTTGAAGAAGCTGAACACGCAGCTAAGTTCGCTGAGTTGCTGGGCGAAGAGCTGGAGCCCAACATGAAGAACGACACCAAGGCTAACCTGGCATGGCGTGTAGAGTGCGAATACGGCGCTACCGACGGCAAGGTTGCTCTGGCTACCTGCGCTAAGAAGAACGGCCTGGACGCTATCCACGACACCGTTCACGAAATGGCTCGCGACGAGGCTCGCCACGGCCGCGCTCTGGAAGGCCTGCTGAACCGTTACTTCAAGTAATTTTCGGCGGACTGCTTAATTTATTACTGAACTCAGCACCTGCGGCTCTTCACGGGGCCGCAGGGATATTATTTTGAATTTTCAATGTAGGAGGAAATACAAATGAATGAAAAGATTGCTTCCCTGCTGAATCTGCAGGTTAATCGTGAGTTCTTCAGCGCATATCTGTACCTGGATATGGCTAACTACTATACCGACCTCAGCCTGGACGGCTTTGCTAACTGGTACATGATTCAGGCTCAGGAAGAGCGTGACCACGCTCTGCTGTTCATGCAGTACATGCAGAACAACGGCCTGAAGGTTACTCTGGAAGCCATTGAAAAGCCCAGCATCGCTTTTGCTAACGCTCAGCAGCCCCTGGTTGAAGCTGCAAAGCACGAGAGATTCATTACCGACTCCATCAACAACATCTACGCCGAAGCTCAGGCTGCTCATGACTACCGCACCATGAAGTTCCTGGACTGGTTCATTGAGGAACAGGGCGAAGAAGAAAAGCACGCTGATGACATGGTCGCTAAGTTCCAGCTGTTCGGCACCGACCCCAAGGGTCTGTACATGCTGAACCAGGAGAACCTGGCAAGAGCTTACTCCGCTCCTTCCCTGGTTCTGTAATCAGCCTACCTGATTTTGTGAACACTCCTCAACAAAGAGGGTTCAACCATATTAAGCATTTTTCCAAAAGGAAGAGCCACCGTAACCCGGTGGTTCTTCTTTTTTTAGTGGTAAATCCACAGATATTCCTCCAGACACTGGCCGCTTTCGTGCAGCTGCCGGGCCACTTCCCTGCCCACATAGCGGTAATGCCAGGGCTCATAAATTACCCCCGTCCAGTCGGATTTTCCCGTGGGGAAGCGCAGGGTGAAGCCGTATTTCCAGCTGTTTTCCAGCAGCCAAGCCTGGGTGGGCCGCAGCTCCTGGGTTTCGTCCAGCACCTTGTAATCGGCGTCGATGATGTCCACCGCAAGGCCCGTCTGGTGCTCGCTGGTGTCTGGCCGGGCAACAGACCGGGCCGCAATGACCTCTGCCTCCTGCCGTCCGTAGCCCTGGGCCATCACCCGGCCCACCTTGTTTTCAAAAAGGTCCACCTGGAACTGATGGGTGCGGTGTCCGGAGCAGACCAGTGGATTGAGTCCCGCCGCCTGACAGTCGGCATACATGGCCGTTAAATCTGCATAGCACACGCTGGAGACCAGGTGCATATCCGGTCCCCGCACCAGTTCCACGGTGTAGTCCTCGCATAGAGGGTGCCAGGGATTCACCAGGGGCAGCTCTGCCGTTCCGGCGGTTCTGCCCGGCTCGGTGATTACCTCCGGGGTGGGCACCGGCGTGGGCGTCGGAATGGGCGTAGGCGCCGGTGTCACCACCGCCGCAGGCGTGGGCTCCGGCGGCCACTGAGGCGCAAACTGGCCCTGCCCGGAGCCGAAGGCCAAGCCCCCGGCAATGAGCAGGCCGAACAGGCCGTACATCAATTTTTCTTCTCGATTCAGCATACTCATCTTCCTTAATAGGGATTAGACGCCGGACACCGGCTCCGGGTTTCCCCATAATGCAAAACAGAGCTGCAAAATGCAGCTCTGTTCGTCTTTTTTAATACACTACCTGCTCACCGGGGGTGTAGCTATAGCCCCAGGCGTACTTGGTCTGGCCCATCACCTGGTCAAAGTCCCACAGCATGCCGCTGCGCACAGGGCTGTTGGGGTCCAGGACGGAAACCTGATTGTTTTCATCAATGCCCGTCAGGATGATGAAGTGTCCGCCTCTGGTAAAGTCACCGGGGCCCATGGGGCAAATCACCGGCTTACCGGCCTGCAAGGCTGCACGAACAGCCTCCACATCGGCCACCTGGTCTTTTTCGTATACCTCCACAGTCAGGCCCAGCTCCCTGGCGCCGTCTTCCATGAGGGCCCACTTGGTGCCCACCTGGGGCAGATAGTAGCCTCTGGCCTCGGCAAACTTGGCCATTTCGTAGGGATTCATGGAGGTATCTCCGGTCAGGCCGATGTACAGCATAGACATGCAGGTGGGGCCGCAGGCATTATTGCCCATGTAGTTGGTGCCGTAGATGCGGTAGCGCCGGTCGTGGAGGCGCACATCGTAGGGGTATT
>SAMEA104404106__coassemble_318_pt1 | contig 52937 bp, 56 predicted proteins | sample SAMEA104404106__metabat2_high_PE_053 | metagenome-assembled genome bin SAMEA104404106 (sample SAMEA104404106) | Balaenoptera acutorostrata
AACAACCAGTTCTCATGATATTTTGAATTTTACTGTTTTACGGCCACCGAGCTCAGAAGCGGTCTTTGTATTTACTTGAGCAAATGGCGAATTAAACGCTCTGCTTAGCCAGAACCTTTACGCCGGGGCCCATGGTGGAAGCGGTAACGCAGCTCTTGATGTAGGTGCCCTTTGCAGCAGCGGGCTTAGCCTTGATGATTGCGTTGATCAGTGCTTCGTAGTTTTCAGCCAGCTTTTCAGCGCCGAAAGATACCTTGCCGATGGGGCAGTGGATGATGTTGGTCTTATCCAGACGGTACTCGATCTTACCAGCCTTGGACTCCTTAACTGCGGTAGCAACGTTGGGAGTTACAGTGCCGGCCTTGGGGGAGGGCATCAGACCCTTGGGGCCCAGAACCTTACCCAGACGGCCAACGGTACCCATCATGTCGGGGGTAGCGATGACAACGTCGAACTCGAACCAGTTTTCCTTCTGAATCTTCTCAACCAGTTCCATGCCGCCAGCGTAGTCTGCGCCTGCAGCCAGAGCTTCTTCTACACGGTTTTCCTTGCAGAATACCAGAACGCGGCTGGTCTTACCGGTGCCGTGAGGCAGAACGATAGCGCCACGAACCTGCTGGTCAGCGTGACGGCCGTCAACGCCCAGACGAACGTGCAGTTCTACGGTCTCGTCGAACTTAGCCTTGGAGGCCTTGCATACGACGTCGAATGCTTCAGCAGGTGCATATGCAGTCTGCTTATCAAAAAGCTTTGCGCTTTCCTTGTAATTTTTACTTCTGAACAATTTAATTTCCTCCTATTGTTGTGGTTTTGCGGAAGCTAATCCTCCCACGTTAAGGGGTGAACTTAGTCGCCAACGATGACGCCCATGCTGCGGCAAGTACCGGCAACCATGCTGATAGCTGCATCAATATCGGTGCAGTTCAGGTCGGGCATCTTCTGTTCAGCGATCTTGCGAACGTCTTCCTTGCTAATGGTTGCAACCTTGTCCTTCTGGGGAACGCCGGAACCGGACTCAATGCCGCATGCCTTCTTGATCAGCAGTGCTGCGGGGGGAGTCTTGGTAACGAAGGAGAAGCTGCGGTCAGAGTATACAGTGATGATGACAGGGATCATCATGCCCATGTCGCCCTTAGTACGCTCGTTAAATTCCTTGGTGAACTGGCCGATGTTGATACCGTACTGACCAAGAGCAGGACCTACAGGGGGAGCGGGAGTTGCCTTACCTGCGGGAACCTGGAATCTGACATATCCAACTACTTTCTGTGCCAAAGTGAGCACCTCTTTCTAATTAATCTTTTTCAGCCTCGACCTGATCCAGCTCGAGGTCAATGGGGGTCTCTCTACCGAACATAGAGACCACAACGCGAACACGGTTCTTGTTGATTTCCAGGTCATCCACAATGCCGGAGAACCCAGCCAGAGGACCGTCAACCACCTTAACAGTGCTGCCGATTTCGTAACCCACGGTGACTTCGCGGCGTTCAACGCCCAGAGAAACGATTTCCTCATCAGTCAGGGGTACTGCCTTGCCGTCGGTACCGACAAAGCCGGTGGCACCACGTACATTGTGTACCAGATGCCAGCTGTCATCCGTAAGAATCATCTTAACGAGAACGTAGCCGGGGAACACCTTGCGTTCCACTTCTTTGGGGCCCTTCTCGGTGATTTCAGTGACAGTTTCCATAGGAATGTTGACCTCATGAATCAGGTCCTGCATTCTTCTGTTTTCTGCAGCCTTCATAATAGCGGCTGCTACTGCGTTTTCGTAACCGGAGTATGTGTGAACCACATACCATCTTGCTTCTTCTGCCATATTAGCCCACCAGATTGATCAGTGCTTTTACACCCAGCTGAGCGATCTGGTCAAAACCCCAGATTGCTACGGCTGCAACGGCCATAACTGCCAGTGCAACAGCGGTGTTCTTCATGACCTGGTTTTTGCTGGGCCATACGACTTTTTTCAGCTCTGCCTTCATTTCGCGCAGCCATTTTTTGATTCGCTCGAAACGAGTCAGTTCTTCGCCTTTCTTTACAGCCTGGGTAGTGGTCTGAGCGGGTGCGCCCTTCTTCACTGCCTGCTTTTTCTGGGAAGGAGCCCCGGCCTTCTTCTGTTCTTCAGCCATTTGTCACATTCCTTTCGAAAGACTTACTTGGTTTCGCTATGCACGGTGTGCTTGCGGCAGAACGGGCAATACTTATTCAGTTCAAGACGATCAGAAGTGTTCTTCTTGTTCTTCATGGTATCGTAGTTGCGCTGCTTGCACTCGTTGCATCTCAGTGTGATCTTCACACGTGCGCCTGCTTTTGCCATAAACTCGGCACCTCCTTGTAGAATTTGCTCTCCTGGTGAGAGCTGTTGCCTCCCTGTATACACAGAAATGGGCACAAAAAATGAACCCATCCGTTGACAGGTAGACTTATACTATCACACAGACCCCCCAGCGTCAAGTATTTTCCCTTGTAAAATCAAGGTTTTTTCATTGTTTTACTTGCTCCACAATGGTATAATACCTTGGTGGGATTTTCATCGGCATTTTGCCCAAATCCCCAGCACTCTAGTCGATTTTTATGGAGGTTTTATCGATGACTTATGATGAAGCTTTAAGCTATATCAGCACCATCTCCGCCCGTGGCTCCAAGCCCGGTCTGGAACGCATTACCGAACTCATGAACGGTCTGGGCAATGTTCAGGAGAACCTGAAATTTGTCCACATTGCCGGCACCAACGGCAAGGGCTCCACGTCCGTCATGCTCTCCAGCGTTCTGCAGCAGGCCGGCTATCGCACGGGCCTGTTTATTTCGCCTTACATCATGCGCTTCAACGAGCGGATGCAGATTAACGGCGAGCCCATCGCCGACGAGCGCCTGGCCGAAATCGTCGAGCAGGTGAAGGCAGTTGCCGATACCATGGAAGACGGCGCCACCGAGTTTGAACTGGTGACTGCTGCGGCCTTCCTGTGGTTCAGCCAGGAAAACTGCGATATCGTGGTGCTGGAAACCGGTTTGGGCGGCCGTCTGGACGCAACCAACATCATTTCCACCAACGAATGCGCCGTGATTACCAATATCGGCCTGGACCATGTGGACTACCTGGGCGATACCCTGGCAAAGATCGCTTACGAAAAAGCCTGCATCATGAAGCCTGAGCGCCCCGTGGTCTGCTACGCCAGCGAGCCGGAGGCTCTGGACGTGCTGAAGGACTATGCCAAGGAGCACGGCAACCCCATCCGGATTGCCAAGTTCGAGGCCATTGAGGGCATTTTCGCCGGCTTCTCCGGTCAGCGCTTCCGCTACGGCAACAGCGCCGTGCTGGAAATGTCTATGCTGGGCGGCCATCAGCTGCGCAACGCCGCAGTGGTGCTGGAAACCGTCAAGACCCTGCGGGGTCTGGGCTGGGACATCAGCACCGAGGCCCTGAAAAAGGGCTTCAAGGAGGCCCACTGGCCTGCACGCTTCGAGCTGATTCACCGGGACCCCCTGGTCTTTGCCGACGGCGCCCACAACCTGCAGGGCGTGGAAGTGCTGTGCCAGGCCATCCGGGACTACCTGCCCGGCGAACGCATTGTGTGCGTAACCGGTGTGCTGGCCGATAAGGACTGGAAGCACATGATGGACCTGCTCAAGGACGTGGCCGACGACTTCATCACCGTCACTCCCAACTCCCCCAGAGCCCTCAACAACATCACCCTGGCCCGTTACCTGTCTGACAGCGAGCACTGGGTATCTCTGGCCGAGAACGTAGGGCAGGGTATGCACGCTGCACTGAACCGTGCAAAGGATACCGGCAGCGTGGTTGTGGCCTGCGGCTCCCTGTATATGTGCGGCGAAATCCGCAGCTACTTCGGGAGGAACGCATGAGAGTAATGGCCATTGACTACGGCGACCAGAGAATCGGTCTGGCCGTATCCGACGCCCTGGGCATCCTGGTGGGCGATGCATGGACCCTGAAAGAGTGGAAAATGGACCGGGCCATCAAGACCATCGCCGAGGAGGCGAAAAAGCGTCAGGTGGGTCTGTTCGTATTGGGCCTGCCCAAGAATATGGACGGCACCGAGGGCGAGCGTGCGGCCATCAGCCGTGAGTTTGCAGCGCTGCTCACCGAGGCCACCGGCCTGGAGGTCAAGTTCTGGGATGAGCGCCGCTCCTCCATTGAGGCCCACGCCATTCTGCACGCCAACGGCAGAAAAGAAAAAGATCACCGCAAGAACGTAGACGCCGTAGCGGCCAGCCTGATGCTGGAGGGCTACCTGAGAAGTCTGTAAGGCGGAAAACGGAATAGATGCAAAAGGCACCCCCGGCGGGGTGCCTTTTTTGCGGCTTGGGTCAAAAAATAACCGCTTCAGCGGGAAAAGGGACAGCGGTGGGGGCGTCTCGAGCCGTGCCGCAGCCAGGCCCTGTAGCTGGCTCTGATTTTGTAATTAATTTTTGGTTATTGATTTTGGTTATTGATTTTGTGGTTGACTCTGCTGTTGTGGCTGTAGCTGATGTTGATTTTGATTTTGTAGTTGTAGTTATAGTTGGTATCTTATGGTATCTTATGGTATCTTATGGTATCTTATGGTATCTTATGGTATCTTATGGTATCTTATGGTTCCGTTCGTATACGGGAGGATGCGAAAACGGCAGTACCGGAAGGCGCCGGGTACTGCCGTTAAGTTTATTTGACCAGCATGAAGTAGGCGATGACCACAGCGCCCAGGACGATGCGGTACCAGCCGAAGAACTTGAAGTCGTGGTTGCGGACGTAGTTCATGAGGAAGCGGATGGACCAGACGCTCACGAAGAAGGCCACAATCATACCGATGACCAGGGTTGCCAGTTCGGCGCCGGTGAACACAAAGCCGAACTTCAGCATCTTCAGCAGACTGGCGCCCAGCATGGTGGGGATGGCCAGGAAGAAGGTGAACTCGGAAGCGGCCGTGCGGGATACGCCGATGAGCAGAGCGCCCACGATGGTGGCGCCGGAGCGGGAGGTACCGGGAATCATGGCCAGGGCCTGGAACAGACCGATGATAAAGGCGGTCTTGTAGCTCATTTCACTGATGTCATTTACCTTGGGGGTGCGGGTTTTGTTCCAGTTTTCAATGACGATGAAGGCAATGCCGTACACAATCAGCATGATGGAAATGGAAATGGCACTGCCGAAGTGGGCCTCCAGGAAGTCGTCCAGCAGCAGACCCAGAACGCCTGCGGGAATGCAGCCCACAACCACCTTGAACCACATCTGAAAGATGTCTTTGTGGATGACGAACTGGCCCTTTTTGTGGTAATAGGGGAAGAACTGGAAGGAGGGCGCCTTCGTGCAGCCGAAGGGCCACAGCTTGTGCCAGAAGACCACCACAACGGCCATAATGGCGCCCAGCTGGATGACCACGAAGAACATTTCTTTAAATTCTTCGGTCATGTTCAGGGTGAGGAACTCATCCACCAGCAGCATGTGGCCGGTGCTGCTGATGGGCAGCCATTCGGTGATGCCTTCCACAATGCCCAGGAAGATGACCTTTAAAATATCAATAAAACTCATAAATTCAGCCTCTCTATTCAAAAAACGTGCAAAATATTATACCGTAAGCCACCGGGGAAAACAAGGAGAATCCCTATAGTCTATGCGGAAATTCCGGGCAGTAGAAAACGCACCGCACAGAAAGACTCTTGTGCGGTGCGTTGGGAGTAACGTCGGGGAAATTATTTCAGGCGCTTGTCGGACTTGACGGCCAGGTGGGTACCGGCAGACTGGAAAATCTGCACGATGACAATCAGCAGAATCACGGCCACGTACATGACCAGATACTTGTAGCGGTAGTAACCGTAGTTAATGGCAATCTTACCCAGACCGCCGCCGCCGATGATACCGCTCATGGCGGTGTAGCCCAGGATGGTGGTGATGGCGATGGTGAAGTTGGAGATGAGGGAGGGGACGCTCTCCGGGAGCATGACCTTCCACACAATCTGGAAGGGGGTAGCGCCCATACTCTGGGCGGCCTCGATGATGTTGGGGTTCACTTCACGCAGGCTGCCTTCCACCAGACGGGCAACGAAGGGGAAAGCGGCAACCACCAGGGGGACGATGCTGGCCGTGGTGCCCACGGTGGTGCCCACAATGGCACGGGACAGGGGGAAGGCCATAATCATCAGAATCAGGAAGGGGATGGAACGCAGCAGGTTGATGATGACGTTCAGCAGGTGCATGAGCCACTTGGGCAGGGGGCGGACGCCGCCTGCGTCACCGGCCACGAGAATCACGCCCAGGGGCAGGCCGATGAGAATGGCAAAGCCGGTGGAAAGAACCGTGGCGTAAATGGTTTCCCAGATGGCAAAGGGAATTTCATTGCGGATGACCTCCAGGGCCAGGGCAATGGATTCGGGATTAAACAGCTTATCGAACATGGCTTATACCTCCTCTACAATGACGTTGGGCACACTGAGCAGGTAAGCCGTGGCTTCGTCCAGCTCGGGTCTGCCGCCGGGGATACCCAGCATCATGCTGCCGTACACCTTGCCCTCCATAGAGCGGGTGGAGGCGGCCAGAATGTTGGCCATGATGTTCTTTTCCACGGCCATCTTGGCAATGAGGGGGGTACCGGCTGCGGATGCGCCGTTAAACACAACACGCAGACGCTTTTCGCTCTTGGGGTCGGAAACCAGCTCGTCGCAGCCGTTGGGGAACACCAGACGGCGGGCAGCGGCGGACTTGGGGCTGGAAAATACGGTGCCCACAGCGCCGACCTCGGCCACCTCGCCGCCGTCCAGAATGGCCACGTGGGAGCAGACTTCTTCCACGACGCTCATCTGGTGGGTGATGATGACCACGGTGATGCCCAGCTTTTCGTTAATGTCCCGGATGAGCTGGAGAATGGACAAAGTGGTGTTGGGGTCCAGGGCAGAGGTTGCCTCGTCGCACAGCAGCACCTTGGGGTTTGTGGCCAGAGCGCGGGCAATGGCAATACGCTGCTGCTGACCGCCGGACAGCTGGCTGGGGTAGCTCTTGGCCTTGTCGGGCAGACCTACCAGCTCCAGCAGCTCCATGGCCCGTTTCTGGGCCTCTGCGGGCTTCACACCGGCCAGCTCCATGGGGAAGCAGATATTTTTGAGGCAGGTGCGCTGCTGCAGCAGGTTAAAGCCCTGGAAAATCATGGTGATTTCTCTGCGGGCCTCCCGCAGCTGCTTTTCACTCATGGCGCCGATATCTTCACCGTCAATAATGACCTGTCCCTCGGTGGGACGTTCCAGCATATTGATGCAGCGCACCAGGGTGGATTTGCCGGCGCCGCTCATGCCGATGATGCCAAAGATATCGCCGTCATCAATGGTCAGGTTAATGTCCTTCAGTGCGGCCACTTCGCCCACTGAGGTCTGGAATTTCTTGGATAAGTGCTTAATTTCAATCATGGGGACGTTACTCCTTTTTTCCTGATGAAAACGCCGGGGCTTTTGGGGCCGCCGGCGTTTTACAAAAACTCAAATTATTCCGCAGTGATTGCGTCCAGAGAGGTCTGCTTGCCGCCGTAAATGCCCATGGGCTCAACGTGGATGCCGCCGATGGATACCAGATGGGTACCGTTTTCGGTGTTGAAGTTATCCAGGTAGGGGCCGTGCTGGAAGTAGTTGGCGAAGATTTCGCCGGACTCTACTACCATGTTGGGCTGGATGTAATCGGTGAATTCAACGATTTCCAGGGTGACGTCCTTAGCAGCCAGAATGTCCTTGGCCAGAGCCAGGATCTCTGCGTGGGGAGAGGGAGAAGCAGCAACGGAAATGGTCTTACCGGCCAGTGCAGCGTAGTCAACGCTGGCGTCGTAGCCGTCGGTCAGGTTCTCCACAGCGGAAACCACGGCGCCGCCGTAGGTTTCGGCAATGTAGTCGGCAACAGCCTTGCTGTTCAGGGCTGCGGCCAGAGCCTTAGCCTCGTCGGAGGTCTCGGTACCTTCCTTCACGGCAACCAGGTTGACGTATGCAGAAGCAGCGCCTTCGATGGTCAGAGCGTCCTCGGCGGGGTTAATGCCGGCGGGGATAGCGTAGTTGGAGTTGATGATGCCGAAGTCCACGTCCTGCAGGATGTTGGGAATCTGTGCAGCTTCCACTTCCTTGAAGCTCAGGTTGTAGGGGTTCTCGGTGATGTCGGCAACGGTTGCCAGAATGCCGGCTTCGGGGTCCAGGGTCAGGTAGCCGTTTTCCTGGAGCAGCAGCAGAGCGCGTGCTTCATTGGTGGGGTCGTTGGGAACGGCGATGGTCAGGCCGTCCTTAGCTTCGGCACCGCCGCCGCAGGCGGTCAGGGCAAATACGCATACCAGGCAAAGCGCCAGGGCGATGGTTCTTTTCAGTGTCTTTTTCATGATAAATCTCCTTTAAAATATATCCTCATATAAATTTAAGTTTATGTTGACGGTGGGGCGTTTCATGTCCCCGATGGAAAATCTCAGGCCCACATTCGCTGGTTGCGGTAGCGGGTGGTGATGAGCAGTGCGTTTAGCTTCATGGTCTTCAAAACTCCTTGGAAATTCATTTTAGCAATAAAAAAGGAAGCCCTCGGTGGCTTCCTACTCTACACGTTCAGTTGAACTCAATCAAGCGATGAATTTCAGGAGCACATCGAATTTACGGCGCGGCTACGCATGCACATGCGACGCATGTACATCATCATGGACATCATAGCAACGGACATAAACTTCATGGATGTTCTCCTTCCCTTGAGTTTTTCTGTATTATACCCCTATACCAATCCTCTGTCAAAGGGCAAATGTATTTTTGGGTATATTGAACAGTCAAGACACCCTTTGCTTGTGGATATGCCAGAAAATTTATTACTTTACCATGACAAATTGTGCGCCCCGGTAACAGCTTGTTACCGCTGATTTCCGGGGAAAACGGAAAAAATCCCCGGAAAAGCGAATTTTCCGGGGAAATACTCAGTGGAAGAAATTCAGTTTTCGGCGAAGCGGGACAGGAACTGCTTGGTGCGTTCCTGCTGGGGGTGCTCGATGACCTGCTTGGCCGGGCCCTGCTCCACGATGATGCCGCCGTCCATGAAGGCTACGGTGTCGGCTACGTCACGGGCAAAGGCCATTTCGTGGGTGACGATGACCATGGTGGTCTTTTCGTCTGCCAGAGAGCGGATGACCCGCAGCACCTCGCCGGTGAGCTCGGGGTCCAAGGCGGAGGTGGGCTCGTCGAAGCAGAGAATGTCGGGCTTCATGGCCAGGGCTCTGGCGATGGCCACACGCTGCTGCTGGCCGCCGGACAGCTGGTGGGGGTAGTGACCGGCACGGGCAGACAGGCCCATGCGGTCCAGCAGTTCCAGGCCGTGGGCTTCGATATCGGCGAAAATCTGCTTTTTATTCTGCTTAAAGTCGGGCCGCTCCTTGGCCTGGAGCTGGCTTGCCAGCATGACGTTTTCCAGAGCGGTGTACTGGGGGAACAGATTGAAGGACTGGAACACCATGCCGAAGTGCAGGCGCTTTTTGCGGATGTCCTTTTCCAGCTGGGTGCGGGGGTCGGCTGCGTCGAACAGCAGCTCATCCCGGACGGAGATGGTACCGGCGTTGGGGGTCTCCAGGAAGTTCAGGCAGCGCAGAAGGGTGGTTTTGCCGGAGCCGGAAGAGCCGATAATGGCCAGGGCCTTGCCCTCTTCCAGGTCAAAGGAGATGTCGGAGAGCACCTTGGTGCTGCCGAAGCTTTTTTCCAGATTGCGTACTTCAAGAATTGCCATAATGTTGTTTTCTCCTTATCAGCGGAAATACTCCAGCTTGCGCTCGAGGTAGTTGAACAGCAGGGTCAGCAGACCCACAAAGACCAGATAGAAAATGCCGGTGTAGAACAGGGGCCACATGAGGCCTTCGGACTTCATGAAGGCGAAGCCTGCCTGGGTCAGTTCGTAGGCAGAGATGATACGGGCCAGGGAGGTATCCTTGACCAGGGTGATGATCTCGTTGGACATGGGGGGCAGAACGCGCTTAATCATCTGGAGGAGGGTAATCTTCCGGAAAATCTGCCACTTGGTCATGCCCAGCACCTGACCGGCTTCCTGCTGGCCCTTGGGCACACCTTCGATGCCGCCCCGATAAATGACGGAGAAGTAGCAGGCGTAGTTGAAGGAGAAGGCCACGATGGTGGCGAACACACGGCCGTTGTCCATGGTCCAGATGTTGTGGCCCAGGAGACCGGGCATAAAGAACACGATCATCAGCTGGAGCATCAGCGGGGTGCCACGGACCACCCAGACCACCAGGCCGCACAGGGCGCTGACGGGGCGGAAGCTTCTCAGGGTGCTGCCCAGGCCCTCAAAACGGGCCAGAGGGGCCCATTTATTCATGGTGCCGAAGGCAATCACCAAGCCCAAGGGCAGGGAGAAGACGAGGGTCATGATGAAAATTTCAACAGAAACGGCAAAGCCGTCCATCAGGCTCTTGGTTACAGTCCAAAACATGGTTTAAGTTCTCCTCAATCAGACCAGAAGCAGAGAGCCGAAGCTCTCTGCCTGGGTTTTGTTCGTTATATTTGCGGTATGGCTTACTCAGCGGGAACAACCACGACCTGTGCGTTGTTGCAGTAAGCATTGGAGCAGCTGAGGGCTGCCAGAACATCGGGGGTCAGGGTCATGCCGTTCCAGGCACAGTCGATGTTCTTGGAGTTCAGTTCGTTGATCTTCATGTCCCAGTCGATAACGACGAATTCAATCTCAACGCCCAGCTCCTTGGCCAGTTCCTTGGCCATGTCAGCATCGAAGCCGATCCATTCGTTGCTGCCGGCTTCCTTGTAGTCCATGGGGGCAAACTCGGTCATGCCCACAACCAGGGTGCCCTTGTTCTGGATGTATTCCACATCGCCGCCGGCCTTGGCTTCCCAAGTCAGGTCTGCGGGCTGCTCAATGACGGATTCCTGTACGCCGTACTTCTCGGCAATGGCCATCATGGTGCCGTCAGCGTAAATTCTGGACAGCATAGCGTTGATGACGTCGGGCAGGTCGGAGTCCTTGCGGCAGCCTACGCCGTATTCCTCGGTGGTGAGCTTATCGGTGTAGGTGAGGTTGGGGTAGCTGGTGCCTTCGCCGATCATAGCGCCTGCCATGAGCAGGTCGATGATGGCTGCATCAGAAGTACCGGAAGAAACTTCCATGAGGGTGGTGGCCTGGTCAACGACGGAGTTCATCTGCCAGCCGTTTTCCTTGGCTACGGCTTCGCCGGCGGAACCGGCCTCAACGGCGTATACCATAGGCTTTTCTGCGTTGTCGCCATTGTCTGCGCTGCCGCCGCAAGCGGCAAAGCTCAGTGCCATAGACAGAGCCAAAATCATTGCGAGCATCTTTTTCATGTGAGTTTCCTCCTGTTCGGTAAGTTCTTTTGGTTGGGGTTCTTTAATATGTTAGTAGTTTAGCACGCTAATGTGCCAGTGTCAAGAAGATTCTGCGAAAAACTGCGAAAAAATGTTTTCAGTCGTAAAACACCTGTTCGAGCCGCAGACCATGGGCAGGGGCAAGGGCCCCGGCCTGACTGCGATCCCGGGCGTCCAGCAGGACGGGCATGGAGCGGGGGTCACGCTGCCCGGCGCCCACTTCCAGCAGGGTGCCCACCAGGATGCGGACCATGTGGTATAAAAAGCCGTCGCCCGTAAAGGTGAACAGCAGCTCGTGGCCCTGCTGCCGGATGGTAATGGCGCTGACGGTGCGGACCGTGGACTTTTTCATCCGCTTATTGGCGCAGAAGCTCATAAAGTCGTGGGTGCCCAGCAAATCCCCGGCGGCCAGCTCCATGGCCTCCAGATCCAGGGCGTCCGGGAAGCTATACATATATTTACGGCCGAATACGTTGGGCTCGTCGCTGTTCCAGACCCGGTAGGTGTAGGTCTTGCCTGTAGCGTTGAGCCGGGCGTGGAATCTGGGGGAGGCTTCACTGAGGGCCAGGGCGCCGATGTCCTCCGGCAGATACCGGCGGATTTCCTTTAATAATATAGTAGGGTCCGGGTGCTTGGCGGTGTGAAAGCTCACCACCTGTCTGGCGGCGTGGACTCCGGCGTCTGTGCGGCCGGAACCGGCCACTTCGATTTCTTCTTCCAGCAGGCGGCTCAGGAGTGTTTCGATTTTCTCCTGGATGGTGTTCGGGGTGTTGCCCTGGCGCTGCCAGCCGTTGTATCGGCTGCCGTCATAGCACAGGGTCAGGCGATAAGTGTACATACATCCCCCTCCTTTTGCTCCATCATATCATGCAGGGCGGACAGAATCAAGTTATGTACTTTGTACATAAACAAGAAGAAAATAAAGCGGAAAATGTGAAAATAATACAAAGAATCCCTTGACAATTCCGACCCCGTGGACTATACTACAATCACAGAGAGGGAAACCTCAAAAGAGTAGAGATCCTAAGAAGCAAGTAGAGATACAAGTTAAGCTGGAGTTCACATGAGTGACGTAACGAGTGTGGATTTGTAAATGCAGAAAATGTAGATGTACGAGAAACGGAAAAACGGGATTTATTTTGAGGCAGAACTCCATTATATAAGAGGGACATGCAAGGAGGACAAATCCAATGAAGTGAGTAGTCCCGGTGACTGGTGAAGTACCGAAGTGTGAAGCTGGTTAAGGGCGTAACTTATGGAAGCATGAAAATCTTAGACAATCGTTGGACTGGAAACCGGGGTCGTGAATGAAATAAGTTAAGATGGTGTGATACATGCCGATCGAGTGACCCGCTGAAGAAACAGAAAAGGACAACGGTAAAAATTGAAAAGGAGAGGATTCCAGTGGATGAACCCATCGTTATGAATTGACCACATATCTGGCAGAGCGGATATGTGGTCAATTCAATTTTATGGGCAAATTTTTCCTCCCTGATAGCTTATGTGCAAGGTGTACAGGTTGTACCCCTTGCTTTTTTGTTGCGGCCCTGTGGGAAAGCTGTTAAACTGAAGGCATATTGCAAAAGAATCGAGGATTCACCATGGCAGGATTAGATTTATTAGCGGGCATGAAGGTAGTCGACTTTTCTTCTTATGTGGCCGGCCCCACGTGCGCCAAGATTTTGGGCGAGTACGGCGCGGACGTCATCCGCATTGAGCCCCATATCGGTGACTCCGTGCGATTCGTGGCCAAGCAGGTCATGAACGTCAGCAACGGCGATAACCCATTTTACGAAGTAATCAACGGCAATAAGCGGCAGATTTGTCTGGAAACCCGGACCCAGGAGGGCGTGGACGTGCTGTACCGCCTCATGGAGGGGGCAGACGTGTTTATCTGCAATATGCGGGAAAAGCAGTCCAAAAAGCTGGGACTGGACTGGGAAACCGTCCATGAGAAGTTCCCCAAGCTGGTTTACGCCAACATCACGGGCTACGGCGACCACGGCGATTTTGCCGGGAAGCCCGGCTTTGACGGCACGGCTTACCACACCCGTCCGGGCCTCAGTTATGCGGTGCTGCCCGAGGGGGCAGAGCCCATTATGTCCTACCCCGGCCTGGGGGATATTCCCACGGGCACTTACCTGGCCCTGGGCGTACTGGCAGCATATACCAAGGCTCAGCGCACCGGCATGGGCGATTTTGTCACCGTGAGCCTGTACGGCGCCGGTATGTGGACGGCAGTGAGCCCCATTGTGTTCGCCCAGGCCCCCTACAGCCAGGAGCTGCCCAAGGACCGCCAGGCCTGCATCGGTCTGCTGCGGCACTATAAAACCTCTGACGGACGCTGGTTCATGGTGAATACGGGCAACTGGGAGCGGGACTGGCCCCGCTTTGCCGAGGCCACCGGCTGGGACCCCGAGGAGGCGAAGAACACCTTCCGCCATACCCAGGCTGTGCCCAAGGCCAAGGAAATGGCCCCCAAGTTCGAGGCGCTGTTTGCCTCCCATACCTATGAATATTGGGATAAGTTCCTGACCGACCTGGACATTGCCCACGAGCTGTGCCAGAGCTTTGAGGAAATCGTCAACGATCCCGTGGCCATCAGCGCCGATTTGCTTCAGGAGCTGCATTACCCCGCATCCGGCACCAATCCCCGGATTGTCCGCAGCCCTGCCCAGTTCCGTCTGGCGGGCCTGCCGGAAACGGAGCTGAGCCATACTGTGGGCGAGGACACCCTGGAAGTGCTCACGGAGCACGGCTTCACCCCGGAGGAAATCCAGGCTCTGCGGGAAAAGAAGGTCATCGGCATGGCCGGGGACCCGGATGTATTCAGCATGAGCTGGGCCAGCAAGTTCGGGGACTGAATCCGGACAAAGAAAAAACGGACACTGATGAACAGTGTCCGTTTTGCTTTTTTTGTAAACCCCACCCTGCCGTGGGGCCCAATTATAACCTGCACGACTCGGCAGGTGGGTCGCCTCTCGACGGCTTCATTGCTTCCAACTTCCAACCCGGAGTATACTCCGAGCCGGGAGGCCTGCAATCAGCGGAGGAAGTCGGCATCCCGTATTAAAAATGTGGGTTTAAGTGGACCAAAAAAATCCACGCACAGCGCAGGGCTTTTTACAAATTGAAAAATAATGGGAAAAGGGGGAACGAAGTTCGTTCGATTCTCGTCCTAGTACGCAGGAATTAAGCTTCCTCTTCTTCGGACTCTTCTTCCTCCAGCAGAGCCATGAACATATCGTATACGTTGTTCAGCTCTTCGTCATCCTCGATGGAGAAGAATACTTCATCATCGCCTTCGTATTCGGCCTGCAGAATGATGTAGCCGTAATCGGGATCTTCGGGATCCATCTCGTCGATGTTTGCGGGAACGAACAGATAGTAAGTCTTGTCGTTGAAGTCCATGTTGCACAGGATTTCCAGAACATGGTTTTCGCCGTTTTCGTCAGTTACTGTCAGCAGTTCGGGTTCGAAATTTTCTTCAGTCATGTTGACCCTCCTATTGGGTTTTATTCTGACTACATTGTATAACAGGCAAACCATAAAATCAATGTGCAATTTAGCAAAATCTATGCGCTTAAATCTTCCAGCAGCCGGAGCAGCTCTGTGCGGCTCCGGGCGGTGATTCCCTCCTGCAAAAGCCGCCGGTCGGCCTTCCGCAGGGACTGCACGGGAATGGGGGTCAGCTCCAAAAGCCGTCGGGGCTGGGCGGAGAACACGGCCACGTAGCCGCCCTGTTCTTTTAATAGATATGCGGCGCTGTCATAGGAGATGAACTGTTTCTCCACATCGGGCAGGGCCTCCGGCACCGCCCGGGCATGGACGAAGTTCAGCACGGTCCCCAGAACGCACACCGAGGCCAGAGCCACCAGCATGGCCAGCATGGAAATTTCCCGTCTTGTGGGCATGGTCATCGCCTCCTTTGGCTATAGTTTCACCCAGATATTGGGCATTTATCCGCCGAAATGTGAATTTTTTAAATTTACAGCTTTCGGCTTAACATTTATCCGGAATCATGGTATACTCTATCATTGATATTCTGGGCCATTTTATTGGGCAAAAATTTTGAGAAAGGCAGTTCATGCTATGGACACTCTGAAAAAAGTACTGAGCAAAACCGTCGGCGGCATCACCTTCACCCTCGGTGGCCTGGGCAAGGCTCTGCTCACCCTACTGCTGATCGGACTCACCACAGGTCTGCTGTTTATGTGCATTTTTGCGTATTACGTGAAAACCACCCTGACGGATGATATCGACTTGTCGCTGGAGGACTTCACCCTGAACCAATCCTCGGTTATGTGGTATGAGGATAAATCCACCGGCGAATGGAAGGAGCTATGTAAGCTCAACAGCTTGGAAAACCGCATCTGGATTGACTTCGAGGACATCCCCCAGGATATGCTTGACGCCATCGTGGCCATCGAGGACAAGCGTTTTTACGAGCACCACGGTGTTGACTGGTACCGCACCACGGGTGCTATGGTGAATATGTTCATCACCATGCGCAACGACTTCGGCGGCTCCACCATCACCCAGCAGCTCATCAAAAACCTGACCAAGCAGGACGACATTACCGTGCAGCGAAAGCTGCTGGAAATCTTCCAGGCCCTGGAGCTGGAAAAAACCTACGATAAGCAGGAAATCCTCACCTGGTACCTGAACGTGGTTTACTTCGGCGAAGGCTGCTACGGCATTGAGGCTGCGGCTCAGACCTACTTCGGCAAGAGCGCATCTCAGCTGACTCTGGCAGAATGTGCGTCCCTGGCCGGCATCACCAATAACCCCAGCCGCTACGACCCCTTCATTTCCCGTGCCAACAATAAGCAGCGTCAGGAAATCATCCTGGACCAGATGTACCGGGAATCCGGCTTCATCACCAAGGAGGAGTACGACGCAGCCATGGCTGAGGAGCTGCCCTTTGTCCGCACAGAGGCCAGCGAATACACCGCCGAAATTTACACCTACTTTGAAGAAGTGGTGATCCGGGACGTTCTGGACGACCTGATGGAACAGAAGGGCGTCAACGAAAAGACCGCCAACCAGCTGCTGCTCCACGGCGGCTACCAGATTTACACCACCTTTGACCCCGGTATTCAGGCCATTGTGGATAATCTGTACGTCAACGGCGCCGGTATGCCCACCCCCTATAAAAAGCAGAAGGGCCAGTTCCAGTCTGCCATCGTCATTGAGGACCCCTTCACCGGTGCAATCGTCGCCCTCAGCGGCGGTACCGGCGAAAAGACCGCCAACTTCGTGCTGAACCGTGCCACCAACGCTTACCGCTCTCCCGGTTCCTCCATCAAGCCCCTGGCCTCTTACGGCCCGGCCATGGAATTGGGCCTCATTACCCCCAATACGGAGGTCAATGACTCCAAGGACATCGTGCTCAGCGGCACCAGCTGGTACCCCCATAACTATTCCAGCAACAGCTACCGCGGCTGGACCACCGTCAAGTCCGCCCTGGCTTCTTCCCTCAATACCATTCCCGCACAGATTGTGGATAAGCTCACCCCCCAGGTGGCGTATGACTTCATGGTGGAGCGTCTGGGCTTTGAAACCCTGGACCCCGAGGACGCCGATTACGCGCCCATGTCTCTGGGCCAGCTGAAATACGGCACCACCGTCCGGGAAATGACCCAGGCCTTCGGCGCCTTCATCAATGACGGCGTGTTCGTGAAGAGCCGCACCTATACCCGTGTCACCGACGTGAACGGCGTGCCCGTCCTGGAAAATGAGCCCGAAACCAATCAGGCCTTCTCCAAGATTGTGGCCGATAACATGGTCAATATGCTCTACGGCGCTGTTAACTACGGCACCGGCGGCGACGCCCGCATCGGCTCCATGCCCGTTGCCGGTAAGACCGGTACCACCACCGATAACAAGGACCGCTACTTCGTGGGCTTCACGCCCTACTATGTGGCCGGCGTCTGGACCGGCTTTGACGACGGTGAGCGGATGTACTACGGCGGCAACCCCGCAGCCAGAATCTGGTCCAACATCATGCGCCAGGTTCATGCGAACCTGCCTGTGAAGAGTTTCCCTAGCGGGACGTATCAGGCACCCACCGGTATCTTTGGCTCAGCTGAGGACGATGTATCCCCGTCTCCCAGCCCTTCCGAGACCCCCTCTCCCAGCTTAGCGCCTGATGCGTCTGTCACGCCGCCTCCCATCATCGTGAACCCCGTGGAGCCGCCTCCCACCCAGGCCCCCACGCCCGTGCCCCCTGTCCAGGTGGTGACCCCTGCCCCCAACACCCCCGTGCCGGTTACTCCGGCGCCTCAGACCCCCACGCCGAATACACCGGAGCCGCCCATTATTGTGCCCGACCCGGATGACGGCCCCATTGTGATTGGGTGACGAATTGTAAATATTAGGAAAATGCCCGTGACGCCTGCGTCCACGGGCATTTTTTCCGGGTTATTTCGGGAAAAACCGGGAATTTTCCAGGATATGTGGAGTAGCTGTGGAGAAATTCACCGGCGATACAGTTGACAGAAGGCCTCATTAATGTTACAATTTGGTGACAATACCACTGGAGGTAATATCAAATGGCAACTAAAAATGCATTAGAATATAAGGGCCATCCTCTGCGCAGAAAGGATAACCTGATTTATTTCGGCGATATGAATGATTCTCACATTGTGCAGATTCAGATTATGGATACCAAAAAGGTAAAGGATCTGGAAGTGGCTACTCGTGTTTCCGTTCAGCTGCAGCTGACCGACCCCGAAATCAGAAGCCGCGACCGCATCGTGAAGAAGAGCGAAAAGGACAGCCTGTACGCTGCCATGGATCTGGCCACCATTTGGCTGGAACGCGCACTGAACGCAAAGTAAATGCACCGGCGGCTTTGCCCGCCTCACATAAGCTGAGGGCCTGCGCCCAGTCAGCAAGGGGGACTGTGTGCCCCGGAAAAACCGCCCACGGAAAAGGCTTTCCGTGGGCGGTTTCTTTTTTATCCGGGCCCCGGCGGAATGGGCAGACGCAGCAACTGCAGCTCCGGAATATACACCGTGGCTGGGTTATGGAGGCCGGTGTAAGTGGGGCAGTCCATCCCCGGCCCCTGCCAGAGAAAGTCCCGGCGGGCGTGGATGCGCTCCAGCAGGCAGCGCTCCGGGCCTCTGCCCGGCCATGGGCTGTACCGCAGACCGGGGAAGTATACCTGCTTTGTCCAGGGCTGCCAGCACTGTTGCAGGAGAGAGCGCCAGCCCGGTGCAAACACCTCATCCAGCCGGGTAAATACGCAGATATCCGTAGTCTCCGGAATCAGCTCCAGAGCCTGGTTCCGGGCGGCATTTCTATCCCAGGGGACTGCGGTGCAGGCCGTCACCTGGGCCCCCAGACGGCGCAAAAGCGCCGGGCCGCCGTCAGCAGAGCCTATATCCAGCACATACAGCCCGTCGGCCTCGGCCATGGAGGCGCACCAGCGGGGCACATAGGCCGCCTGATTGCGGCAAATGGCGTAAACGGCAATGTTCATAAGCCCTCCCCTTAAACGTGCCTCAGCCCCTGAGGGCTGAGGCGTGATTTACTTCAGCTGCACAACGGTCAGGCAGCTGTTGCGGTATTCTACGGTCTGTGGGGTGTTGTTGATGACTTTCAGGCGGCCCATGGTGTAGGTGGCGGCCACGGTCACAATGGCCGTGAGGCTCAGCCGTACGGCGTTGCGGTCCGATACCTTGAGTTTACTCTGGGCGTAGGCAATGGGGGCCTCCTGGAGCGTAAAGCCCGCCCCTACGTCGGTGGAGCCGTCCGGCGGCAGGGCGTCGGCCCCGAAGCTCACCAGATAGCGGCCGGGTTTCAGCAGCACCGTGTTGGTGCCGCCTACCCCGATGGCCCCGTCTGCCGGGCACAGGTCGGAGAACATCCAGTTGAGGGTGTTCTGACTGATGATGCTCTGGTTTTGCTCACTGTGGAACAGGGCACTGGCGCCCGCCGTGCCTGTACCCGGATCGCCTTTTGGCCCCACAGGGCCCGTGGCTCCGGTGTCGCCCTTTGGCCCAGCAGGGCCGGTTGCCCCGGTGTCGCCCTTGGGCCCCACAGGGCCGGTTGCTCCGGTGTCGCCTTTGGGCCCGGCAGGGCCGACGGCTCCGGTGTCGCCTTTAGGCCCAGCAGGGCCGACGGCCCCGGTGTCGCCCTTGGGCCCAGCAGGGCCGGTTGCCCCGGTGTCGCCTTTGGGCCCCACGGGGCCGACGGCTCCGGTTTCACCCTTGGGCCCAGCAGGGCCCGTGGCTCCGGTGTCACCTTTAGGCCCTACAGGGCCGGTTGCCCCGGTGTCACCTTTGGGCCCCACAGGGCCGACGGCTCCGGTGTCGCCTTTGGGCCCAGCAGGGCCGGTTGCTCCGGTGTCGCCCTTTGGCCCCACGGGGCCGGTTGCCCCGGTGTCGCCCTTTGGCCCCACGGGGCCGGTTGCCCCGGTGTCGCCTTTGGGCCCCACAGGGCCCGGTTCTCCTCGTTCACCGGGTCTGCCCTGTTCCCCCTGGGGGCCTGCCGGACCCATACGGCCCGTGGGACCGGCAGGGCCCACCATGCCGCAGATGGGGACGCAGTTGGGGCAGCAGCCGGCGTTATCCCGCGCATCAATGCGATGGGTTTCGCAGTCAATTTGACGTTTTGCCATGACTTGCCTCCGAAAAACAGAATAAAAGGACGCTATGCCGTAGTCGGTATAGCGTCCTTGGTATTCTATGCGTTTGCAGCGGGCAGTGTGCCCTCAGCGGCTCAGGGTGATGTCGCCGCCTGCGGTGATGACAGACAGGTCAACGCCGCTGTATACGCCGCCGAACTTCCACTCCACGCTGACGGGAATGGTGGCGGACTGGCCTTCGGCCAGATTCAGGGTGACGGTGTGGCTGCCCAGAGGCGTTGTGGTCAGGGTCTGGGTGTCCAGATTCATTTCGGGGCCGTCCAGGGCCAGGCGCTGGCCGTTAATGGTGATGACCACGGCCTTGAGACCGGGCTTCAGGTGCAGGGAGTAGGATTCCACCAGACCGTCCACCGTGACCTTTACCTGGTTTTTACCAGCGGTTTCGGCCTTCCACTTGGCCTTCACGTTGATGGTCACGCCGGTATCGGAGCTGAAGCTGCCGCTGCCGAGGCTGCGGTCCACAAAGCTGGGGGTGGGGACAGGCGTGGGCACCGGTGTGGGTTTCGGCGTAGGCTTGGGGGTGGGCACCGGCGTGGGCCGGGCTGTGGGTACGGGGGTCGGCACGTACACGGGAGCCTGGGTAGGCGGCGTAGGTGCAGGGGTGCTTTCGGTTTCGGGCGTGGCGATTACGGCGGTGCTGCCGCCCTGGTCGGACGGAGTTTGCCCGCTGGGAGCGGAATCCGTAAACAGGGCAATCAGTCCTGCTGCCAGCAGCAGAAATACGCTGATGAAGATAACGGCCTTAAAGGTACCCCTAGTCATGGTAGGACACCCCTTTCTTTCAAAATGGATGCTGCAAGCAGCATTGCGGTGGGTTTAACGGTGCAGTACGATTTCGCCCTCGGCGATGACGGATTCCAGGTGCTGGCCGGAGTATGTACCGCCGAAGAGCCACTCAGCCTTGAGGGGCAGAGTTTTGGAGCTGCCCTGGGGCAGGTCCAGCGTGAAGGAGGTTTTGCCCAGCTCCAGGAGAACTTCTTCCTTGGTGTCCTGCTGGATGGCCTCCACGGGCAGGGTGACGCTCTGGTCGCCCAGGCTGATGATCAGGCCCTTGGGCTTTTCGGGCACCTGCAGGGAGAAGGTTTTCAGCTGTGCCGTGACGTTCACGTTCACCTGGCTGCCGGAGCCGGTGACGGCGTCCCACATGGCCTCCAGATTCAGGTATACGCCGGTATCAGAGGTGAAGGTGCCTGCACCCAGAGGGGTTCCGGCAGGCAGGGGTGTGGGGGTCGGTACGGGCGTCGGCGTGGGCACGGGGGTAGGACTGGGGGTGAGCTCCGGGCTGGGGGTCACTTCCGGGGCCTGGGATACCTCCGGCGTAGCCGTGGGCACCGGGGTCTGGGTCACGGCGACGGTGGGGGTGGGTTCGGCAGGCCGGTCAAAGACCAGGTTGTCGCCCATGCCGGTGAAGTACAGGAACATGGCGACGATGCCCACAATGGCCAGCAGGAATATGAGGGCAAGACCGATAACGGTCAAAACTTTTTTCATGGATAAGCTCCTTTCAGGTGCTGTTTTCACACCTACAGTATACTCCCGCACAGGACGTTTGTCTACGAAAACTGACGCATCCGACGGGGCTGCCCATTGGACGCAGAAGCCTGTATTTTGTTCGCTTTGGGCCTCTTCGTGGGATATTCCGGCAAAATTGTCCGGCAGCTTCGGGGGATTTTTCTGCGCCGCCTATGATACAATACACATAACACAAGGCGTCCTCGGCTAAGAAACGGAAAGGAGACAAGCCATGAACAAACGAGTATGGTTGAGTATTGCGGTCATTTTGGTGCTGGGTCTGTCGGTCTTTCTGGTTTTGCGGGAAACCGGGGAACAGCCGCCCCCGGAGACGCTTACGCCGGAAATGAAAAAGGCCACCGGCACCCCGGTGGACCATGTGCCGCTGCTGACCCAGGCCCAGCGGGAGCAGATTGCCCTGCTGGACGGGGAGGAGCTGGTGTACCGCACCATCAACCGGGAGGTGGACCGGGCAGAGCTGCCCCAGGGCAGCTACGGCGTGCGCATAGCCCTGGAGCTGGGCTTCATCCGGCAGGCCGATGACGGAGCGTTCCTGCGGCTGTATGACCTGGGCCGCCCGGTCATTTATGTGTCCGGCGGGGACGTGAACACCGTGCGCTTTTCCGACTGCACGGCCCAATGCAGCATGGAGGAAAGAAGCGCCGAAATCTGCTTTACCACAGATATCTCCTGCGCCCTGGATGCAGGTACCTTCACCTACCCGGAAAAGACGTATACCTTAATCCTCACGGAAGCTGACTTCGGCCCACTGCCGGAAGCATAAAAAAATCCCCCATCTGCATGGCAGATGGGGGTATTTTTTTACTTTATGGGCCGGCTTATGCCTCAACAGCCTTCAGCAGAGCTTCGGTCTTGTCGGTCATTTCCCACTTTACGCCCAGGTCCTCGCGGCCCATGTGGCCGTAAGCGGCCAGCTGTCTGTAAATGGGCTTTTTCAGGTCCAGGGTCTTGATGATGGCGGTGGGACGCAGGTCGAATACCTTGGAAACAGCGTCGGACAGCTTGGAGTCGCTGACCTTGCCGGTGCCGAAGGTTTCCACCAGGATGCTTACGGGCTCAGCAACGCCGATGGCGTAAGCCAGCTGTACCTGGCACTTTTCAGCCAGACCTGCTGCAACTACGTTCTTTGCGATGTAGCGGGCAGCGTAAGCGGCACTGCGGTCAACCTTGGTGGGGTCCTTGCCGGAGAAAGCACCGCCGCCGTGAGGAGCGGAGCCGCCGTAGGTGTCCACGATGATCTTACGGCCGGTGAGGCCGGAGTCGCCCTGAGGACCGCCGATGACGAAGCGGCCGGTGGGGTTAATGTAGTACTTGGTGTTTTCGTCCAGCAGTTCAGCGGGAACGATGGGCTTGATTACGTGCTCGATGATGTCGGCACGAATCTGCTCGCTGGTAGCTTCGGGAGCGTGCTGAGAGGAAACAACGATGGTGTCCACACGCATAACCTTGCCGTTTTCGTCGTATTCCACGGTAACCTGGGTCTTGCCGTCGGGACGCAGGTAGTCCAGAGTGCCGTTCTTGCGTACGTCGGTCAGCTGCTTAGCCAGCTTGTGGGCCAGGGAGATGGCCAGAGGCATGAGCTCCTTGGTTTCGGTGCAGGCGTAGCCGAACATGATGCCCTGGTCGCCGGCACCGTTACCCAGCTCGCCGCCTTCCTTGGTTTCCATGCTGTTGTCAACGCCCAGAGCGATATCGGCAGACTGCTCGTCGATGCTGGTGAGCACGGCGCAGGTGTCGCAGTCGAAGCCGAACTTAGCGCGGTCGTAGCCGATTTCCTTCACGACGTCGCGGGCAATCTTGGGAATATCTACATAGCAGCTGGTGGTGATTTCACCCATGATGTGAACAAGGCCGGTGGTGACGGTCGTTTCACAAGCTACACGGCCATTGGGGTCGTTTTCCAGGATAGCGTCCAGCACTGCATCGGAGATCTGGTCGCAGATTTTGTCGGGATGTCCTTCGGTTACGGATTCGGAAGTAAACAGATGTCTTGCCATTGTCTTATCCACCTTTCAAGTATTTGTTTTATGGTACATCGGTTAATGGGACAAGAGGGAAAAGGTTTTCGGACAAAAAAAGAAACCCCACCGTCCGGTGGAGTCGAATAAAGGAAGTTAGGCCTCATCTGTCGATCATTCACCGTCGGATTTGGCACCTTGTTAAAACACAGGTTGCCGGGCTTCACAGGGCCGATCCCTCCACCACTCTTGATAAGGTATATATCTAATTATCTTTCAGCCATCCTTTGACTGGACAGCATAGAAATTATAATCTGTCTATTGATATTTGTCAACAAATTTCGATGGATGTTTTATACAAAATACACAATTTGTATAGAGTCAACAAAAACACCGCTTCCCGTGAGGGAAACGGTGTTACATTTGTCTGGTACTTTTCCTTTACAGCAGGGGGGCCAGCAGACGCAGCAGCGCATAGTAGATGCTGTGCAGCAGACCGGCTGCCCGCTTTTTGCTGTGAGCAATCTGCTCCTGGCTGATTTCCTGGCTCTTCTGGAAGGTGTCCATGAAGTCCTGGTATTCCTGCTCCACGGACTTTGCGCCGATCATCAGGCAGGCGTTTTCAAAGTGAAGGGTCAAACTGCGGTAGTCCATATTGATGGAGCCCACGACGCCCACCTCGCCGTCCACCAGCACGTTTTTGGAGTGCAGGAAGCCGGGGGTGTATTCGTAAATCCGCACGCCGCCCTGGAGAAGATCGGGATAGTGGGCTCTGGTCAGGTCCCAGACCATCTTCTTATCGGGAATGCCGGGGGTGATAATCCGCACGTCCACCCCGCGCTTGGCGGCCAGCTTCAGGGCGGTGTTCATCTCCTCGTCGATGATGAGGTAAGGGGTCATGACGTAAGCGTAGCGCTTGGCGTTGTTGATCATGTTCAGGTACACGCTCTCGCCGATGTATTCGTGGTCCAGGGGGGAGTCCGTGTAGGGCTGCACGAAGCCGTCAGAGGGCATGCTGTGGGTGGGCTGGAAGGGCGCAAAGTCGTTGTCCGTGGGTTCCAGGGCGTTCCACATTTCCAGGAACATTCGGGTCATGCTCCATACGGCTTCGCCCCGCAGGCGAATCACGCTGTCTTTCCAGTGGCCGTACTTGGCGTAGTCGTTGATGTATTCATCGGCCAGGTTAATGCCGCCGGTGAAGGCGGTGTTGCCGTCCACCACCAGAATCTTGCGGTGGTCCCGGTTATTCATAATGGTAGAATACAGGGGGATAAAGGGGTTAAAGGCGATGGACTTGATGCCCTTTTCCCGGAGCTGCTTGTCGTAACCGGCAGAAAGGCAGCCCACATCGTCATACAGGAAGCGCACGTCCACGCCTTCGGCGGCCTTGCGTTCCAGAATGGCCCGGATGGTGTTCCACATACGGCCGGGGGTGACGATGAAGTATTCCATGAAGATGAAGTGCTCGGCGCTCTCCAGAGCGTCCAGCATATCCTGGAAGGCGTCGTCGCCCAGGGGGTAGTATTTGGTTTCCGTGCCGTCATATACGGGGAAGTTCTGCCGCACCAGGTAGTTGCACTGGCCCCGCAGATGGTCGTCGCCGATGGCGTCCAGAATTTCCGTGCAGTCGTGGTCGTAGCTGTGGGAACGGACCAGCTGGCCGTTAATGGCCCGGGCCAGCTTGCGCTTGGGGGCCTTGCCGCCGGAAATCAGGAACACGATGCCGCCAATCAGGGGGAAGACCAAAATGGTCACGATCCACGCCATCTTGGTGGAGAGCTTGGAGTGGCCGTTAATGATGTAAATGACCACCAGCAGGCTCAAAATGGTCAGGAACAGGTTGGCCAGCTCATTGTAGTCGCCCAGGGCCACAACGCCCAGCACGAACCAGGCCACCTGCAGCACCAATGCCACGGCGAACACGAAGAATCGTGAGAAGATTAAAGACAGGAGTTTGTTCTTTTTCATATGGTACACCTATAATCCGGTATCGGGTAATTTTTGTCTGTTACTGTATCTAATCATAATAATACGAATCCGGAAATAATACAAGACCGTCTGCTGCCAGACGGTCTTGTAACAATTTGGTGAGTTTGTGAGATTTCGCAAATCCGGGGCAATTAATACATGCCCATGCCGCCCATGTCGGGAGCGGGAGCAGCTGCTGCGGGAGCGGGGATATCAGCCACCAGGGACTCAGTGGTCAGGGTGACGGAAGCAACGGATGCTGCATTTTCAATGGCGGAGCGGCAGACCTTGGTGGGGTCAACGATGCCCATGGCGATCATGTCGCCGTAGGTGTCGTTTGCTGCGTCGTAGCCGTAGTTAGCAGAGCGGCTTCTCTTAACCTTGTCCAGAACAACAGCGCCTTCGATACCGGCGTTGGAAGCAATCTGGCAGATGGGTGCGGTCAGAGCCTTGGCAACCACCATAGCGCCGGTCTTTTCATCGCCGGTCAGGGTTGCGGCAACAGCCTCAGCAGCCTTTGCGCCTGCAACGTATGCAGAGCCGCCGCCGGAAACGATGCCTTCTTCAACAGCTGCACGGGTAGCGTTCAGAGCGTCCTCAATGCGCAGCTTCTTTTCCTTCATCTCAGCCTCGGTAGCAGCGCCGACCTTGATGACGGCTACGCCGCCGGCCAGCTTAGCCAGACGCTCAGTGAGCTTTTCCTTGTCGTACTCGGAGGTGGTGTTTTCCATCTCGGCTCTGATCTGAGCGGTACGGGCAGCGATAGCGTCCTTGGAGCCCTTGCCGTCTACGATGGTGGTGGTCTCCTTGGTCACGGTAACCTGACGGGCCTGGCCCAGCTGTTCCAGGGTGGTGGTGGTCAGTTCCATGCCCAGATCCTTGGAGATAACTTCGCCGTTGGTCAGAACAGCGATGTCCTGCAGCATTTCCTTGCGGCGATCGCCAAAGCCGGGAGCCTTGACGCATACGCAGTTCAGGGTGCCGCGCAGCTTATTGAGTACCAGGGTAGCCAGAGCTTCGCCGTCGATGTCTTCAGCGATGATGACCAGCTTCTTCTTGGTCTTCAGAACCTGCTCCAGAATGGGCAGCAGCTCCTGGATGTTGGAAACGGTCTGGTCGGTGATGAGGATAAGGGCGTCGTCCATAACGGCTTCCATCTTCTCGGTGTCGGTGACCATGTAGGGGCTCAGGTAGCCGCGGTCAAACTGCATACCTTCAACCACTTCGGAGTAGGTTTCAGCGGTACGGGATTCTTCAATGGTGATTACGCCGTTCTGGCCGACCTTTTCCATAGCCTCGGCAATGAGGGTACCGATGACTTCGTCGCCGGAGGAAATGGTGCCTACACGGGTAATGTCGTTGGTGCCGGATACGGGCTGGCTGTTCTTGCGAACGCATTCAACAGCAGCTTCGGTAGCCTTGGAAATGCCCTTGCGCATAACCACGGGGTTAGCACCGGCAGCCAGGTTCTTCAGACCTTCGTTGATCATGGCCTGGGCCAGAATGGTTGCGGAGGTGGTGCCGTCACCGGCTACGTCGTTGGTTCTGGTGGAAACTTCCTTAATCAGCTGAGCGCCCATGTTTTCAAAGGGGTCTTCCAGCTCGATTTCCTTAGCGATGGTCACGCCGTCGTTGGTGATGAGGGGAGTGCCGTATGCTCTTTCCAGAACTACGTTGCGGCCCTTGGGGCCCAGGGTAATTTTAACGGTATCGGCCAGCTGGTTAATACCGGATTCTAACTTTTTGCGAGCTTCTTCGCCGTATACGATCTGCTTTGCCATAATATAGTGCCTCCTAGATTAGTCTTCAGATACGATTGCCAGAATGTCAGCCTGCTTAACAATGAGCAGTTCTTCGCCGTCAACCTTGACGGTGGTGCCGGAGTACTTACCGGTAATGACCTTCTGACCCTTTTTCACGGTCATGGTGATTTCCTTGCCGTCAACGACGCCGCCGGGGCCAACTTCGATGACTTCAAAAATTTCGGGTTTTTCCTGAGCGCTGGAGGCCAGAATCAGACCACTCTTGGTCTTCTCTTCTGCCTTTGCCTGCTTCAGCACGACTCTGTCAGCCAAGGGAATGAGCTTCATATATAAGATCCTCCTAAGAATATAAAATACAAACAGGTGATAAAAAAAGTAGCTGCGTTTAGCACTCTAACTACCTGAGTGCTAAGCACAGCTATCATAATAAACCAGTCATATCCAATAATCAAGTGCTAATTTTAAAGTTAACAACTTTTTCATAATCAGCAGCAGTTTGGACCGCAGACTTTATAAAATTATGCACAGAAACCGCAAACTAAAGGCTAGAATCGGGGAATTAAGCCATAGAATTGCTGGTTTGGGCGGTTTTGAAGTAAGCCATATCCTTGGGATGCAGGAAACGCAGACCCTGGGGCACCAGCTGGAACTCGGCGCTGCGGGCATAAACGGGCTCGCCGTCCAGGTTGATGACCAGCTCGTGGTCGGCTTCCAGAATGACCTTATCCGTGCGGTAATGGGTCACGTGCTGGGGCACTTCCTTGTAGCGGCCCTGGGCATAGGTGGTCAGCAGCAGGGGCAGCTTGTAGCGGGGCAGACCGTGGATGACCAGAACGTCCAGAATGCCGTCGTCGGGACGGGCCGTGGGCACGGGATTGAAGCTGCCGCCGTACCAGGTGCCGTTGCAGATGGCCAGGCAGTTGATTTCGCCGGTGATGACCTGGTTGTTGATGCGGATGGTCACCTCGTCGGTAATCTGCTTCATGCAGTTCACCAGGGCGCAGGTGACGTAGGCAGCCCGGCCCTTGCCCACGATGGGGTATTTATCGAAGTCGTGGACGCTGGTGCCGATGCGGCCGTCCAGACCTACGCAGGCGATGTTCAGGCTGTAGTCCGTGCGGTCCTTGGTGGTCACCCGGATGATGTCCATGGGGGTGACTTCCCCGTCCACCAGGGCGCCGATGCTCATGAATTTATCCTTTTCCGGGCCGAAGAGCTTCACGAAGTCGTTGCCGGTGCCGCAGGGAAAGCAGCTCATGGCCACATTGGTTTTGCCGGTACATACGGAGGCGCACTCGTTGATGGTGCCGTCGCCGCCGCAGGCGTATACCCGCAGGTCGTCCTCCAGGGCAGCGTCAGCCAGAATTTTTCTTGCGCCGTCGCCGGGGGCTTTGGTGATGTAAATTTCATAATTCGCCTCTCTTCTGGCGAAGGCCTGCTCAATGAGGCTGGTGGCAAAAGAGGTGCGGTTACCCTGTCTGGCGGCAGGGTTCACGATGAACAGATGTTTCATAGGGTCTCTCTCTTTTTTCTCTATTATTGCTCTGTTTGAAAAATCAGCGGTAAATAAACAGGTCGCACTTAATGGTGCCGTTGTAGAGCTTGCGCTTCTTGGTGGCGTTCTTGCCGAAGGCACGCTCAAATTCGGTGTGGGAGCTGAGCAGGTACAGCTGCCAGTTTTCCAGCTGATGGAAGGCCTTGCCGAACTGGACATACAGGCGCTCGGCCTCCGCCTTTTCCATCAGACGCTCGCCGTAGGGGGGATTGCAGACGATGACGCCCCGGTCGGTGGTGCGGCTGAACTGGGTGGCGTCGGCCACGCTGAAGTCGATGAGGTCGGCTACGCCGGCTCTCTTGGCGTTGGCCTCGGCCATATTGACGGCCTTGGGGTCGATATCGGAAGCGAAGATGTGGTAATCGCCGTTAAACTCTCTGCTCTTGGCTTCTTCCATGGCCTGACGCCAGATGGAGCGGTCAAAGTTCTCCCAGTTTCTGGCGGTGAAGCTGCGGTTGATGCCGGGGGCCCGGTTCTTGGCAGCCAGAGCGGCCTCGATGGCGATGGTGCCGGAGCCGCAGAAGGGGTCGCAGAAGTCGCCGCGGCCGCGGTAGCCGGCAATATCCACCATGGCGGCAGCCAGGGTTTCCCGCAGGGGAGCGGCCACATGAGCGGGGCGGTAGCCACGCTTAAACAGACCGGTGCCGGTGGTGTCGATGTAGAGCACGGCCTGGTCGTTCATGATGGCAAACTGAATCTGGTACAGTGCGCCGTCTTCGGGCAGCCACTTTTCGCCGTACTTGGCAGACAGGCGGGAGGCGACGGCCTTCTTGATGATTTTCTGGCAGTCGGGGATGGAGTGCAGGTTGCTGTTCAGGCTGTGGCCCTTTACGGGGAAGGCGCCGTTTTTGGGGATGAAGCTTTCCCAGGCGATGGCCTTGGTGCCCTCGAACAGCTCGTCGAAGGTGCGGGCGTTGAAGCGGCCCATCACGATCATGACGCGTTCGCCGAAGCGGGAGCGGATATTGGCCTTGGCCATGCCCAGCTCGTCGGTGCGGTAGTATACACGGCCGTTTTCAGGGCGGACGTCTTCCATGCCCATGTGGCGCAGTTCATTGCCTACGGGGCCTTCCAGGCCGAACAGGCAGGGGGTGCAAAGTTCAAGTTTCAATTACGTAGTCCTTTCTCGGTGGCGCTTAATCGTCAAAAAATTCTTCAAAGTAGTCGCGGGTGGTTTCCTCCGGGGGAGGGGTTCTGCCGGGGGTCTTGCTGTGGTAGGATCTGCGTCTGGCGTCAGACATCATGCGGTCACGCTCGGCCTGCTCCTGGAGCTTCTGACGCTGGAGCTTGGCTTCTTCCACTTCGGCCTGCTGCTTGCGGAAGCGCAGACGGTAGCGGATGGCGATGGTGCCGTAAGCGCCCAGGGCCACCAGAGCCAGCAGCAGAATGGCACGGATAATGGGGTTGGACAGGGTGCTGAGCAGGTTATCCAGCAGGGCGGAAATGTAGCTCAGGGCGATGGAGCGGTTGGCCACCAGATAGGTGGTGCCGTAGTTCACGCCGTTGAGCACGACGCTGACTTCGCCCAGAACTTCGCCTTCATTGAAGGGGGCCCGGACGGTGAGGCCGTCTTTTTCCTCGGTGTAAATTTTGATGTTGGTCTGCAGCTGGCTGAGGTCTGCGTCGTTGGGCAGAACGCCGGTGACGGGCTCAGCGGCACGCAGGGCAATGAGGTCTGCATCGCTGCCCAGCTTAACGGGGACTTCCTTCACAATGGAGTCGCCCTCCACCAGTTCCATGCGGGTATAGTTGGAAAATACCCAGTTGTAGAGCTTGATGGAGTCGCTGTAGTTGCTGTGGTCCAGGGAGCCGTTGGCACTTTCGGTCATAGCGCCGCCCATGACCACGCAGATGGGGTTGATGTCGTTTCTCAGGGCGGAGGAAATCAGGCAGTAGCCTGCATCCTTGGTGTAACCGGTCTTTACGCCGATGGCGGGCTCGTAGTAGTAGCCCTTGTAGACGGAAGCGGAGGTAATCAGACCGTTGGTGTTGGTCAGACCACGCACGTCGGACTTGTTGGTGGCGTCTACGGTGTATTCGATGGTGTCGCAGATTTTGGCGAACAGCTCATGCTTCAGTGCCTCCTGGGTAATGAGGTACATATCGTAAGCGGTGGTGTAGTGGTCGGGATTGGGCAGACCGTGGGGGTTGGCAAAATGGGTGCCGGTGCAGCCCAGCTGCTGGGCACGCTCGTTCATTTTGGCAACAAAGGCGGGAATGGTGCCGTAGGTGGTCACGGCGGCGATGTTGCAGGCTTCGTTGGCCGATACCAGCAAAATACAGTACAGCAGGTCTTCCAGGGGCATGGTTTCGCCCTCAACAATCTGGGCCGAGCTGCCTTCCTTATCCATGTCGAAGTCAAAGCCGGGCTGGGCCGTGACCATCTGGTCGATGGTGAGGTCTCCGCGTTCGATGGCCTCGACCACCAGCAGGGCGGTCATGATTTTCGTCAGGGATGCGGGATAGACCTTGTTGCTGCTGTTGCGCTCGTAGTATACATAGCCGGTCTGGGCGTCTGCCAGGTAGATGGCGGCAGAGGTCAGGGCCGGAGGTTCGTCAATGGCATAGGCTGCAGGAGACAGTGCAGTCACAAGGACGCAGAGGATCAGCAACCATGAAAGAAACTTAATTTTTTTCATGTTCAACTCCTATTTTATATGCTAAACTATAAATAGCTGTAAAGCAGAAAAACTGCTGACAGCATATCTAATATATTATACTGAGATTAGGGTATAAAATCAATATAAATGTAAGGTTGTGTCGAGGAATGACCCCTGGGAAACGCCGGAAAATCCCCGAATTATTGGTGATTTGCACCATAATTTTTGCCGGTCTATTTTGCATATTCACCTACAAAGACGGCTGTTTGCCACAGGAAACGGTCCTGGAGCCATACAGAGGCGTCCGGCGGTACTGCCGGGTGGAGCTCAACGGCGCAGACCGGGATACGCTTCTGGCCCTGCCCGGTATGACGGAACAAGCGGCAGAGGCGATCCTTGGCAGCCGTGACCGCCTGGGCGGCTTTAAAACCGGCAGGCAGCTGGGGAATATTCCCGGACTGAGCGGGGAAGATTTGGTGGATATCGCTCCCTATGTGACCGTATCGAGGAGAACATCATGAACATACTGGTGGTTGACGATGAAAAGACCCTGGTGAAGGGCATAAAATTCAATTTGGAGAACGAGGGCTACCGGGTGGACGCCTGCTATGACGGGCTCACCGCCGTGGATATGGCCCGGACGGGGTCCTACGACCTCATTATTCTGGACCTGATGATGCCGGGGCTGGACGGCCTGGGGGCCTGCCAGCAAATCCGTATGTTTTCCAATGTGCCGGTGATTATGCTCACGGCCAAAAGTGAGGATGCGGACAAACTCCTGGGCTTCGAGTCCGGAGCGGATGACTACATCACCAAGCCCTTCAACATTCTGGAGCTCAAGGCCCGTGTCCGGGCATTGCTGCGCCGCAGCACTGTGACCCAGGCCAAGGCCCAGGCGGAGCATAAGCAGTCATCCGAGCTGTGCCGGGGCTGCATTCGGCTGGACATTGAGCGCCGCCAGGCGTTTAAAAACGACGTGCCTGTGGAGCTCACCATGAAGGAATTTGACCTCATTGAGTTCTTTATGAAAAAGCCCGGCAAGGTATTCAGCCGGGAAAATCTGCTGGACCTGGTGTGGGGCTATGACTACCAGGGCGATATCCGCACCGTGGATGTTCACATCCGCCGTCTGCGGGAAAAATTGGAGCCGAACCCCGCAAGTCCGGAGTATATTCTCACCAAATGGGGCGTAGGGTATTACTTTGCAGACTGAGCTGACCCGGCAGATGCCGGACAACGTGAAGCGGTGGCTGACCGGACTTCCCACGCCCAAGGGTTCGGTGCAGACGCAGATGATGGTGGTTTTTGTGTCCTTCATCCTGTTTTTGCTGGTGCTCATTAACAGTTACCCCATTATTTCCATCCGCAATGTCGTTATTGCCGACAAGGAGCAGTCCATGAGTTCGGCGGCCTCGGTGGTGTCTTCCGCCCTTTCCGGCCTGGACACCCTGACCCAGGACAACGTGGTGCCCGTATTGGAGCTGCTGAATTTGCAGCCCAGCACCCACATTATGGTCACGGATGAGCGAAAAATCGTGATTTATGATACCTGGGGCGAAAACCTGGGGACCAATCTCTCCGCCACTTTTTCGGCGGTCAACACGGCCTTTACGGGCCAAATCGTGTTCCGTTCCACCTACGACAGCCGCAGCTTCACCAGTGAAGTGTGCGCACCCGTTATGGTGGGGGGCAATATGATTGGCAGCGTGTACTTGGTGGAGCGGGATACGGAGCAGGCCGATATGATTTCCGGCATCCGGTACCGCCTGGGGGCCATTTCCGTGGCCGTGGGCCTGCTGGCTGTGGCGCTGAGCCTGCTGTTTTCCCGTGCCCTTACCTCCCGCATCCGGGATTTGGCCCACGGTCTGAAAATCGTCCAGGAGGGCGATTATACCCACCACATCACCCCCAAGGGGGAAGATGAAATCACGGACCTGACCCGGGAATTTAACAGCATGACGGATATTCTGCGCCAGACGGAGCAGTCCCGACGCCGCTTTGTGTCGGACGCCTCCCATGAGCTCAAAACGCCCCTGGCCTCCATCCGCCTGCTGTCAGACAGCATTCTGCAAAGCGAGAGCATTGATAAGGACACCACCATGGAGTTCGTGGGGGACATCAGCCAGTGCGCTGAGCGCCTGCAGCACATGACGGAAAAGCTCCTGGACCTGTCCCGTATGGACAGCGGCGTGGTGGGGGAGCGGAAAAAGGTGGATCTGGCAGAAATTGCCGCCGCCAGCCTGCCCATGCTGCGGCCTCTGGCCCTGCGCCGGGAGGTTACGCTCATTCCGGACATCCGGCAGTCCGTGCCGGTGCTGGCCGCCGAGGACGACCTGTATCAAATCGTATTCAACCTGGTGGAAAACGCCATCAAATATAACCAGCCCGGCGGCAGCGTCACGGTGACGGTGCTGCAGGAGGGGGAAACGGCCAAGCTCTTGGTGTCCGATACGGGCATCGGCATCCCGCCGGAGGACCTGCCCAATATCTTCGGCCGGTTTTACCGGGTGGACAAGGCCAGAAGTCGGCAGGCCGGCGGAAGTGGTTTAGGCTTGTCTATTGTCCGGGATGCTGTTATACTACACGATGGAACAATCGAGGTAGGTACGGCTAACCCCCATGGTACGGTGTTCACCGTGACCTTCCCCATTTGGAAAGGAGGAAATCCTCATCAGCATGACCGATAAGTTACCCATTCCCCGCAAATCAGTCCATGATATTTATGAAATCACCCCGCAAATGCTCCAGGAGCAGGGGGTAAAGCTGCTGCTGATGGACCTGGACAACACTTTGTCCCCGTATTCCATCGACGAAGCCAGCGACGAACTGAAGGCGTGGATTGCGGCACTTAAAACCCAGGGCATCGAGCCCTTCATTTTCTCCAATAATAAAGGCGACCGTCCGGAAATGTTTGCCCGGCAGCTGGGATTGGACTTTGTGAAGCTGGCCAAAAAGCCGAGACAGGCGATGCTCCATCGGGTACTGGAAGAAAAAGGAATCCGTCCGGAGGAGACGGCCATCATCGGCGATCAGATATACACCGATGTACTGTGCGGCTCCCTGGGAGGCTTGTATACCATAGTTGTGCGGCCCATTCGTCTGCACAATCCGTTACATGCTTTGCGTTACGGCGCAGAGTTCCCGTTTAGATTATTGTATAAGGTGGTAAGAACATGACGAATTTGGAAAGACTGCAGCAGCGCATTGCGAGCAGCGAGTTGGACGCAGTGCTGCTGGTAAACTCTGATAACCGCTTTTTTGCAACCGGTTTCCGCAGCTCCGCCGGTGCTGTAGTAGTAACCGCTGACAAGGCCTGGTTTATTACCGACTCCCGCTATATTGAAGCCGCTACCCGCTATGCCGACGGCCGCTACAATGTGGTGCTCAATACGAACGAAAAGACCATCAACGACTGGATCGTTGAGCTCATCAAGCAGGAAAACATCAAGACCTTGGGCGGCGAATCTGCCCGTCTGAGCTACGAGGAATTTGTGGCTTACGAGGAACTGGTGGGCATGAAGATGTTCGGCTGCCAGAATATGCTGGACGAGCTGCGTGCCCAGAAGAGCGAGGAAGAAATTGATATCATGCGCAAGGCGCAGGAAATCACCGACCACGCTTTCACCCACATTCTGACCATTCTGCGCCCCGGTATTTCCGAGCAGGCAGTTGCCGCTGAGCTGGTTTACTCCATGATGAAGGAAGGCGCAGAGCGCATGAGCTTTGACCCCATCGTGGTTTCCGGCATCCGCTCCAGCATGCCCCACGGCGTACCCAGCGACAAGCTCATTGAAGAGGGCGACTTTGTGACCATGGACTTCGGCTGCATGTACCACGGCTACTGCTCCGATATGACCCGTACCGTAGCCATCGGCTACGCCACCGATGAGATGAAGGATGTGTACAACACCGTACTGAAGGCTCAGCTCACCGGTATTTCCATCACCAAGGCCGGCATCCCCGGCAAGGCCATCGACCAGGCTGCCCGTGACGTGATCACCGAGGCAGGCTACGGCGAATACTTCGGCCATGGCTACGGCCACTGCCTGGGCCTGGAGGTGCACGAGCCTCCTTACGCTTCTCCCAAGGGCGAAGCACTGATGCCCGCAAACTGCGTATGCAGCGCCGAACCCGGCATTTATATCCCCGGCAAGTTCGGTGTTCGTATTGAAGATGCTGTTATTATCCGCGAAGGCGGCCACGAAGTACTGGCAAAATCCCCTAAAGAACTGATTATTGTAGAATAAGTCTTGCAAAATCTCGATTTTTCGTGTAGAATTAATCGAATAATTTTGTGATCATTTCTTTGGAAAAAGAATTGTTTGGAGGATAATCATTATGGCAACTATTACCGCAGGCGATTTCAGAAACGGCGTTATGTTCGAAATGGACGGCAACGTAATGCAGGTTGTTGAATTCCAGCACGTTAAGCCCGGCAAGGGTGCTGCTTTCGTTCGTACCAAGATGAAGAACGTAATCACCGGTGCTGTTACCGAAACTTCTTTCAACCCCACTGCTAAGTTTGAAGCAGCTACCGTTGAACGCAAGACCATGGAATACAGCTACACCGACGGCGATCTGTACTACTTCATGGACGGCGAAACTTACGAGCTGATGCCCATCGACGCTCACTCCCTGAGCGACAACTTCAAGTTCGTTACCGAAAACATGGAGTGCCTGGTCTCTTCTTACAAGGGCAAGGTCTTCGCTGTTGAAGCTCCTACCTTCGTAGAGCTGGTTGTTACCGAAACCGACCCCGGCTTCGCTGGCAACACCGCTACCAACGCAACCAAGCCCGCAACTCTGGAAACCGGCGCTGAAATCAAGGTTCCCCTGTTCGTCAACGTTGGCGACAAGCTGAGAATTGATACTCGCACCGGCGAATATCTGGAACGCGCAAAGTAATTTACCGTTTACGAATATTAAGGCCGTCTGAATCCCAGGCGGCCTTTTGCGTTAACTTCACTTTAAGGAGGAAAAGTCATGGAAAACAATGAGCAGCTGGACGCAATCCGCGAGCTTCTGGAGCAGGGCGATACCGCCGGCGCCATGAACGGTATGCTGGATATGATCTGCCACCTGAGCCAGATGGTGGATGAGATGTCCAACGAGCTGGAGGTCATTTACGCCTGCCTGGACGACGAGGACGAGGACGACTTCTATTTCGGCGAAGACTGCGACACTTATCTGTACCCCTGCCCCGGCTGTGACTGTCTGCTGCAAGTGGATGCTGAGGCTCTGGAAGAAGAAAATGTGAAGCTGAAGTGCCCGGAATGTGGGGCAGTATTGGATATTTGACAGATTTTTAGAAACTGTTGGATTTTTATCTGTTTTTTATATGCGGACAAAAATCTTTGGACAGGGTTAATAAAAAAGACGTGTCAGATTGGCGATATTGTGGGTGGACAAAGTGTTCAAACTTTGTTAAAATAAAGACAAGCTCAAGGAGCTGAATTACTGGAAAAGTAAATCACTAGGAGGAAAAAGAAATGAAATGTCCTAAATGTGGCGCAGATATGGTCGTAACCAATCATCGCAGATATCCCATGTGGATGTGCTACTACTGCGGTTATATGGAAGGCCGCAACATGGAAATCGACAACAGTATGCGTATCACTGTTGCTCAGACCTTCAACCGCATGAACGAAGATGACATGGCTCTGTTCCTGTCTCAGTGCGACTTCAAGGGGGCAAGCTTTGAAGACGTCAGAGCATGGATGGACGTGCCCCTGATTCCCTTTACCCAGGATATGATCAAGGCAAAGAAGGAAGCCAAGGACGCTGAATAAGTACATAGATTCCTCAAAAAGACCGCTTATGGCAAGCGGTCTTTTTTTATGGGGAAAATCGGATGAAAAAAGCCCCCTGCCGACTGGCAGGGGACTTTTGGGCTTAGATTAAATGACGATGCCGTTGCAGTGGTCCACCTCGTGCTGGATGATTTCGGCGGTGTAGCCGGAAAACTTCCGGGTGTGCCAGTTGAAGGCTCTGTCCTGGTATTTCACGGTGATTTCCTCGTACCGGGTGCAGGGGCGCTCTCCCAGAAGGGACAGACAGCCCTCATAGGTTTCGTACTTGCCGGACTTTTCCGTGATTTCGGGGTTAAACATGAGCTCCGGGAACAGGCCGTTGTGGAATACGATGATGCGCTTATTGATGCCGATCATATTGGCCGCCATGCCCACGCAGGCATTGGCGTTGGCCTTGAGGGTATCCAGCAGATCGTCACCCACGGAAAGATCGGCGGGGGTAGCCTGCTGGGAGGGCTTGGACAGGATGAGGATGTTGCGGTTAATGGGTCTGACCATGAGCGGTTCTCCTTCATATGCAATCAAAAACTAAGAAAAACGGCAAGCCAGCAGGCTTGCCGTTTTTTGGTGGTGCCGGGGACCGGACTCGAACCGGCACGGAGCCAAGCTCCAGGAGATTTTAAGTCTCCGGTGTCTACCATTCCACCACCCCGGCGGGCTATTTATTGTACCATTTCCAGAGGGCTCATGTCAAGCAAAAGGGGCGTTCCGCGTCCATTTCCGCAGGTGGCGGCTTTCCAATATGTTGTTGCGAAATTAACGAATTTTTGCTATACTGGTGTACTATAAAGAAGGGATATTGTTATGAAAGAAAAGTACTGGGAAATTCCATATCACCCCATTACTGCTGAGGATTTTGCCGGGGGAACCAGGCCGCCGCTTCTGGAGGCTGTGCTTCGCCTGCGTGAAATTGAGCCCCAACAGGTGGAGTGCTTTCTGCATCCCTCTATGAGCTGCCTCGATGACCCCATGAAGCTGAAGGATATGCCCCAGGCCGTTGCCCGTATCCGGCAGGCCATGGCAAACCATGAAAAGGTCGCCATCTACGGTGACTACGACGTGGACGGCATTACCTCGCTGAGCCTTCTGTATAGCTATCTCACCGGAAAAGGTGTGGACTGCGTCGCATATATCCCCGACCGCATTGATGAAGGCTATGGAGTGAACCAGCCGGCTGTAGAGGCATTCGCCGATGACGGCGTAAATTTGATTATCACGGTGGACTGCGGCATTACCGCAGCAGCCGAAACCGAATATGCCGCCTCCCGGGGCGTTGATATGATCATCACGGACCACCATGAGTGCCGGGGCTTCACCTTGCCCAAGGCCGTGGCCGTGGTGGACCCCAAACGGGAGGACTGCACCTACGGCTTCGACGGCTTCTGCGGCTGCGGCGTGGCCTTTAAGCTGGTGTGCGCCCTGGAGGGCGATACCCAGTCCGTACTGGACCGCTATGCCGATCTGGTGGCTGTGGGCACCGTAGCCGACGTTATGCCCCTGGTAGGGGAGAACCGCTACCTGGTGCAGCGTGGCCTGGAAAAGCTGGTGCATAACCCCAGACCGGGCCTGGCGGCCCTCATTGCCAAGAGCCTCAGCCCCGGCAAGGAGATCACCGCTTCCACCATCAGCTTCAGTCTGGCCCCCCGCATTAATGCTGCGGGCCGCTTAGGCCGGACGGAAATTGCCGTGCAGCTCATGCTCACGGAAAATATGCACGACGCCATGCGCCTTGCCCAGCAGCTGTGCGACCTCAACACCGAGCGCCAGCACATGGAGCAGCAGATTTGGGAAGAGGCCGTGGACATGGTGAAGCAGCATCCTGCCGGTACCCCGCTGGTTCTGGCCAGTGAGCGCTGGCACAAGGGCATTGTGGGCATCACCGCCTCCCGGCTCAGTGAACAGTTCTGCGTGCCGTCGGTGATGATTTGCCTGGACGGCGACGAGGGCAAGGGCTCCTGCCGCAGTTACGGTAACTTCGACCTGTTTGCCGCCCTTTCGGCCTGCTCAGAGCATTTGGAAAGCTACGGCGGCCACGCCCTGGCGGCGGGCCTTTCTGTACACCGCAAGGATTTGGACGCCTTCCGCAGTGCGCTCCAGACCTATTACGAGAGCAATCCCCCCGGACGGCTGCCGGATTTGGAATGCGAGCTGCTCATCGGCGATGAGCGCCTGCTGAGTCTGGAGTCCGTGGGCGCCCTGTCCGACCTGGAGCCTTACGGCAACTGCAATCCCAAGCCCCTCATGTGCATGACGGGCCTCATTTTAGACGGCATCACCCCCATCGGGGGCGGCAAGCATCTGCGCCTGCGCTTCACGGCGGGGTCCAGGAGCTTCGACGGCATTTTCTTTGCCCACACCCTGCAGCAGCTGGGGCTGCACCAGGGCGCTGTGGTGGATGTGGCCTTTACGCCCCAGATTAACCACTTCCGGGACCAGCACACCGTGCAGCTGCTGGTGACGGACGTGCGTGAGCATGATGACGAGCCCCTGTGCCGCCGGATTCTCTCCGGTGAAAATCCTGCACCCCTGGAAATTCCGGGTCATGTGCCCGACCGCCGGCAGCTGGGCTGCGTATGGCGGGCCCTGCAGGCCATGGACGGCCCCATCACCATTCCCCTCACGCAGATTCTTTCCCAGCCTCTGCCGGGCATTTCCCCCAGCAAATTCTGCATTTGTCTGCGGGTATTCTGCCAGGCCGGACTACTGGACGGTAAATTTGACGATACTCAGTTTACCGCCGCCATTATTCCCCGCCAGGGCAAGGCGGATCTGAACCAGACTCCCCTGATGCGGTATTTGCACCGCGTTTAATTTATGATAGATAGAAGGTATGCGTTATGACAGAAGCAGGTCTTGCAGCTAGTAAAGTTGAAATTACCCCGGAGGATGCCGTACGCGCATCTGCTCCGTTGTACTTTGAGCTGGAAAATATGCTCAAGGAAGCCCATCCCGGCGCTGATGTACACCGTGTACGCGACGCCTATGAATTTGCAGCAAAGTCCCACGCCGGACAGCGCAGAAAGGACGGCTCTCCCTATGTGACCCACTGCATCGCCGCAGCGAAAATCTGCGTGGAAATGGGTCTGGACGAGGACTCCGTCGTTGCAGCGCTGCTCCATGACGTCATTGAAGATACCCCCGTCAGCCACGAGGAAGTGGCCCGCCGTTTCGGCAACACCGTCGCCGAGCTGGTGGAGGGCGTCACCAAGCTCACAAGAGTGCAGCTGGTGAGCAAGGAGGAGGCCCAGATGGAAAGCCTCCGCAAAATGCTCATTGCCATGAGCAAGGATATCCGCGTCATCCTCATCAAGATGGCCGACCGCCTGCATAATATGCGCACCATGCAGTACCAGCGGGAAGATAAGCAGCGCAGCAAGTCCCTGGAAACCATGGAAATTTATGCCCCCATCGCTCACCGCCTGGGCATGCAGAAGATGAAGTGGGAGCTGGAGGACCTGTCCCTGCAGTATCTGGACCCCGTGGGCTACAAGGATATTAACGACAGCATTATGCAGCGTATGCCCGAACTGCAGGCGTTCATGAGCGCCATGCAGGAAAAAATCCAGACCCGTCTGGCCGAAGAGGGCATCCAGGCCGAGGTATACGGCCGCATTAAACACACCTACAGCATTTACCGCAAGATGTACGCTCGCCATACGGATTTGGCCGGCATCTTCGATTTGTGCGCCTTCCGTGCCATTGTGGACACTGTCGGCGACTGCTATAACGTGCTGGGCATCATCCATGAGATCTTCAAGCCTCTGCCCGGCCGCTTCAAGGACTACATTGCCACCCCCAAGCCCAATATGTACCAGTCCCTGCATACCACCGTCATCGGCTCCGAGGGCATCCCCTTTGAGGTGCAGATTCGCACCAAGGAAATGCACGAGGTCGCTGAACTGGGTATTGCCGCTCACTGGAAGTATAAATCCGGCGACAAGGGCGTGCGTGTGGGCGACGAGGAGAAGTTTGCCTGGATTCGCTCTTTGCTGGAAACCCAGCAGGAGTCCGACGACCAGGACTTCTTCCACAACCTCAAGGTGGATATGTTCGACGACGAGGTGTATGTGTTCTCCCCCAAGGGCGACGTCATCACCCTGCCCGCTGGCGCTACGCCCATCGACTTTGCTTATGCCATTCACTCCGGCGTGGGCAACAGCATGATCGGCGCCTCCGTCAACGGCCGCATCGTCACCTTTGACTACAAGCTGAAAAACGGCGACGTGGTGGAAATCCGCACCTCCAAATCTGCCCCCGGCCCCAGCCGTGACTGGCTGACCCTGGCCAAGAGCAGCTCTGCCAGAACCAAGATTAAGCAGTGGTTCAAGCGGGAGAAGCGGGAAGAAAACATCATGCGCGGCACCGCCATGTTCGAGTCCGAGCTCAAGCGGGCCGGTATTCCCCAGTCGGCCATTCTGGATGAAAAGAACCTGCCCCTGATTCTCAAGCGGGTTTCCTTTGAAACCCTGGACGACCTGCTGGCCGCCATCGGCTACGGCGGCGTGACCGCCATCCGCACGGTCAACCGCATTAAGGACGTGCTGCAGAGCCAGAAGGCCGCCGCAGCCGCTGCCCAGGGCAGCTCTCCCACTAAGGACCAGGAATTTGCCGATAAGATCAATGCCCAGACGGCCCAGCGTGCTGCCCAGCCCGATAAGCGCAAGCCCATTAACGGCATTCTGGTGGAGGGCCTGGATAACTGCCTCATTAAGTTCTCCAAGTGCTGTACCCCCGTCCCCGGCGATGAAATTGTGGGCTTTATCACCCGCGGTGCGGGCATCTCCGTCCACCGCAAGGACTGCCCCAACTACCTGCGCCAGATTGAAAATGCCAGCCCCGCCGAATTGGGCCGCTGGATTAAGATTGACTGGGCCGACACCATCACCGAGCGCTACACCACGGCCATGACCCTGAAGGTACAGGACCGCATCGGCCTGCTGCTGGATGTGGCCGCCTGCCTGTCCACCCTGGGCGTGAATGTGGAGTCTATCCAGACCGTGAAGAAGGATGACGAGGCTTACATCAACCTGTCTATGGAAGTCAAGAACGCTGCCGAAATCAAGGTAGTCACCAATAAACTGTCCGGTATCCGCGGCGTTGTCGAGGTATACCGCTCCGGAAAGGTATAATATGAGAGCTGTTGTAACAAGAGTAAAAAATGCGTCCGTCACCATCGACGACGAGGTGGTGGGCTCCATCGGCGTAGGCTTCCTGGTGCTTTTGGGCGTCCACGAAACGGACACCGAGGCCCAGGCCCTGAAAATCGCCGATAAAATCTGCGGCCTGCGGGTCTTTGAAGACGAGCAGGGCAAGATGAACGTGAACCCCACCGACGCAGGGGCCGAGCTGCTGATTATCAGCCAGTTCACCCTCTTTGCCGACTGCAAGTCCCGCCGTCCCGGCTTCAGCACTGCAGCCCGGCCGGAGAAGGCCATTCCCCTGTATGAGCTGGTCATCGCCGAGTGCCGCAAGCGCGGCTTCAAGGTGGATACCGGCCGCTTCGGGGCGGATATGCAGGTACGCTCCCAGAACGACGGCCCCGTGACCATCCTTCTGGATACCGATCATCTGTAACCATGAACCCGCTGCCCATTATGCGGGTGCTGAACGCACTCAAAAGCCCCTCAAACCGCCGCAAGGCGAAAAAAGCAGGGGAGTCAACACTATGGAGGTCAAACACTATGCTCATTAAAACCATGCAGGTGGGCTTTATCGGCACAAACTGCTATATTGTCACCGACGAAACCACCATGAAGTCCGCTGTCATCGACCCCGGCGGGGACTCCAACATGATTCTGGACTATCTGGAAAGCAACAAGCTGGACTGCGTTGCCATCCTGCTGACCCACGGCCACATGGACCACACCATGGGCGTGGAGGGCGTGCAGAGAGATACCGGCGCACCCGTATACATCAACAAGCTGGACTGGGCGCCCCCCAAGACCCGTGCCATGGGCTACCCCTATGTCCCCACCGGCGAGTGCCGCTTCTATGACGAGGGCGACACCGTACAGGTGGGCAATCTGGAGTTCAAGGTGCTCTTCACTCCCGGCCACACCCCCGGCGGCGTGACCCTGCTGTGCGAGAAGGCCATGTTCTGCGGCGATACCCTGTTCCGCGGCTCCTGCGGCAGAGTGGACCTGGACGGCGGCAACGCCACCCAGCTGCTGGCCAGCCTCAAGCGTCTGGCTGAGCTGCCCGGCGACTACGAAGTCTACCCCGGCCACATGGACACCTCTACCCTGGCGGTTGAGCGGGTATACAATCCCTATGTGGTGGCCGCACTGAACGGCGTCACCGAATTTTAAGACAATAGAAAAAGGGCCGTGCTTCTGCACGGCCCTTTTTCTATTGCCTCTGGGGCGACGATATGGCTTACGTGAAAAACCTGTGGATTTCCCGGGCTGCAGGATCGTCTTGGGACTGCTGTTTTACCGGCATCGGGCGGAAAGTGCATAAAAGAACACCCGGCAGCGGAATCTTGCTGCCGGGTTAGTTTTTCCGATGTTCATTTGGTTCATTTTCTCTTCCTCCTTGGCTTTATCCTAGCGGAAACAGACCGAAAGGTACAGGACACGGTGCGGGAATGGGGGAAATCGCTCCAAATGTCCGGTTATATCGCAAAAAAAGGAGGCGCATTGCGCCTCCTTTTTCTCGTTTTATTTATTGCGGTTGATGACCGTCATCTGCAGGCCTTCCATAATGTCCAGTGCCTTTTCGTTCAGCACGGGGTCGAAGGAGGCGGTGCAGGCGGCGTCGATGATGATTTCAGCTTCCGGCAGAGCGGCCTTGAGCAAAACGGCGTTGCTGATGACGCAGATGTTGGACACCAGGCCCACCAGCTCTACCTGCTCGTACTGCTCTTCTTCGGCCACTTCCATGAGCTCTATAGAGCCGAAGGCGGGCTTTTCAATCACCAGGTCACGGTCGCCGCAGGCCTCGGCGGTTTTGCCGTAGACCTCCCAGCCCTGGGTGTCCCGGATGCAGTGGGGCACGGGCAGCTTGCGGCCCTCCTGGGTTTTGAGGTAGTTCTTTTTGTGGGTGTCCTGGGTGTAAATCACGTCGGCGTCTTTTTCCTTGTGGTAGGCCTTGACCTTAGCGGCAATGGCCTCATCCAGCTTTTCGGCGCCGGGGAAGCCCAGAGCACCGTCCACGAAGTCGTTCTGATAGTCGACAACAACCAGCAGCTTTTTCATGTTTTATTTCTCCTTTCGGGGCATACCGGCCTCAAACCACTTGAAGGTCATGGGCCACAGAATACCGGCGAACATAATCACGATGAAGTAGCGGATGCCGTGTGCCACAGCGTTGCCGCCGCACAGGGCCAGCAGGGGAGCCTTCAGGCCGCCCTTGAGGGCCAGGGCCACAGCCAGACCCACCACGACCTTGACCACCTGGGCCTTGAAGGGGGCTGCGGTGGGCCAGTTCAGCTTGGTGCGGTCAACGTGGAACACGATGAGCAGGGCGATGGCGCAGAAGAAGATTTCCCAGCTGTGCTTCAAAGAAGAGTTGTAGTTCTCCATGTCCAGATCGGCGGGGAAGTTGTAGAACAGCACGAAGCACACGAAGGCGCCGGCTGCCACGATGAAGGCGGTGAACATGGCGTACACCCGTTCGGGGTGATTTTCCATGTCGGCCACCACGGGGTACAGGGCAAAGACCAGGATGGAGCCCAGCACGAAGCTGACGCCTACGTCCCAGGGGGTGTGTACGCCCAAGTACATACGGCTCAGGGCGGTCAGGCAGATGAGCACGATGCAGGTGATGCGCAGGGCCTTACCCTTCCAGTAGCGGGCGGGTACGCCGAGGGCGGCAAAGACGTTCTGGGTGTGGCCGCTGGGGAAGGAATAGCCGGTGGCAGCGGCACGGGCGCTTTCCACGATGGTGAAGTTGGGGTCCTTTACCCAGGGTCTGGGTACACGGCACACCAGCTTGAGGAACTGGTTCATGACCATACCGGCAAAGCCGACGGTGAACATATAGTAACCGGCTTTTTTGTCCAGACACCAGAAAATGATGATGGCTGCGGCAATAAATACGATTTCACCGCCGAATTCGGTGATGATGGAAAAGAAGACGTCCAAAAACGGATTGCGGAGGTCTTCCAGGAAGTACAGAAATTCCATATTTTACTCCTTAATTCAATTTCAGCATAAAAGCCTATTCATGATACCACAGCCGGGGCCAAAGTACCAGAGGAATTGTGGCAAGGCTCAGGTGAGGGCGGTGAAAATCAGGTCCTCGTCCTTTTTGCCGCAAACCAGGGTCTGCTCCCCGTGGGGGCAGGTGAACAGGTGGATGGTGTCGCCTAGGCGGGTTTCCTTGGAGAAGGTGATGGACAGTTCATTGCCGATGTGGTCGGGCAGCACCTGGAGCACCATGTCGCCGTAACGGCAGTTGTTGGTGTGGTTGTTGCCGTCCAGGTCCTTTTCCGTAATGTGGTACTCCCCGGCGGGGGTGAGCTCACCGGGCACAAAGCGCTGGAAGCCGTCGGGGATGGCCTCCTGGGTGGTAAATTCGCCTTGGAAGTCGAAGGGGGTGCGGACAATGCGGCGGCTGGAATAGTCCATGACGCACCACTGGCTGATGGCTTTCAGGTAGAGGTTGCCGTCTGTGTCGTAGAGGTAGAAGTCACGGAAATACAGCATGCCCTTTTTGGGTCTAGGGTAGGTTACCAGGCGGTAATCGGTGTCGGGGTCCGGGTGGAACAGCACCATATAGCGCAGCTTGGTGATAATCCAGATGAGGTTTTTCTCCAGCATGGCCTCATAGCCCAGGCCCTCCCGGGCAGAATGCTGCTGGGCAATGTCCTGGAAAACCTGCTGGAGGCTGGAGGGCTTCAGGCAGCCGTTTTCGGTAAAATCGTCGGCGGTAAACCGCACGGTCAGTTCGTCAGAAATCATAGTGGGTCGCTCCTTGCGTGTGTTAGACTAAAAACACTACTACGTTACCATATTTTTTTGGATTTGTCGACAAATGCACGGGCGCGGAATTGACAAAAAGAATAGGCTGTCCTATAATTATTTTGAATTGAAAATCGGGTAAAAAAGACAAATAATGTCCCTGAAAACCCGCAAAATTGGGCTGTAAAAAGGGCCCCAGATCGCGATAAAGGAGAAAGAACCTATGGCGAAATATACCAGAGAAGATATCCTCAGAATTCTGAAAGAAGAGGACGTCCGCTTCATCCGCATGCAGTTCACCGATATTTTCGGTAACATGAAAAACGTCGCTATCACTGTGTCTCAAATTGAGAAGGCACTGGATAACCAGGTAACCATCGACGGCAGCTCCATTGAGGGCTTCACCCGTATTCACGAATCCGACCAGTACCTGCATCCCGATCTGGATACCTTTGCAATTCTGCCCTGGTACCCCGAAAACGACAAGGTTGCTCGCTTTATCTGCGACGTATATAACCCCGACGGCACTCCCTTTGTGGGCGACCCCCGCGGTATTCTGAAAAGAACCCTGAAAAGAGCCGAGGCCATGGGCTACGGCGCCTTCAACGTAGGTCCCGAGCTGGAGTTCTTCCTGTTCGAGTACGACGAGAACGGTATGCCCACCACCAAGACCTCTGACCAGGCTGCATACTTCGACCTGGCTCCCCTGGACCACGGCGCAAGCGTTCGCCGTGAAATCTGCATGGCTCTGGAAGACCTGGGCTTTGAAATCGAGGCTTCCCACCATGAGCTGGCAGCGGGTCAGCACGAGATTGACTTCAAGTATGCCGACGCCCTCACCGCAGCCGATAACATCATGACCTTCCGCATGGCCGTTAAGGTCATTGCCCAGCAGCGCGGCCTGCATGCCACCTTTATGCCCAAGCCCATTTTCGGTGCAGCAGGCTCCGGTATGCACACCAATATGTCCCTGTTCCGTGACGGCGAGAACATCTTCTTCGACCCCAACGGCGACAAGCAGCTGAGCCAGGAGTGCTACCAGTTTATTGCCGGTACCCTGCACCACGTCCGCAACTACTGCGCCGTGACTAACCCCCTGGTTAACTCTTATAAGCGTCTGGTGCCCGGTTACGAAGCCCCCTGCTACCTGGCATGGTCCGCTTCCAACCGCTCCGCTCTGGTGCGTATCCCCGCAGCCCGCGGCAAGAGCACCCGTGTTGAGCTGAGAAGCCCCGACCCCTCCTGCAACCCCTACCTGTCTCTGTCTCTGTGCCTGGCCGCCGGCCTGGACGGCATCGAAAAGAAGATGCAGCGCCCCGACGAAATCACCGAGAACATTTACGAGATGGACGCCAAGAGCCGTGCCGAGCATGGCATTGAATCTCTGCCCGGCAGCCTGGAAGAGGCTGTGGCCCTCATGGAGGCCGATCCCCTGATCCGTGAGGTTCTGGGCGACCACACCTTCACCCAGTATGTGAAGGGCAAGAAGGCCGAGTGGGACGAGTACCGTATCCGCGTCAGCCGCTGGGAAGTAGAAAAGTACCTGGTGAACTACTAATTCCCGGAAAAACGCTCAAATACGCAATATTGGAAACAAAAGCCGGTATCAGAGGCCCGTCTGATACCGGCCTTTTTTATGGGACAAGCCTTGCCATCTGTTACCTGCGGTGCTATGATGAGGAAAAGCAGTCACCTGCTTTACATGGATTCAATCAAGGAGGTCCACTGTGATGAAATCGAAAAAAACACTGAGTATTCTTTTAGTTTTAATTCTTATGGTGGGTGCTGTTGCCGGTGTCATGGGCTATAAGCGCTCTCAGTCCGGCGTGATTGCCTACGTTAAAAACCACACAGAGGAAATGACCGCTTATGCACAGGACCTGTTGGAAACCGGGACTGCCGGTGAGGCGCAGGCATTCCATGACTGGCCGGTTACCGTAGACCCCAATCGTGGGCAGGTGGAGTTTTTCACTTCCGGCTCCGGCATGGGCTCAGAAACCAGTTATAAAGGCGTGTATTATTCTGCTGCTGATACACCCCTGGGCGTTCAGGGGGCCGAGCTGGACTTCACAGCTGCGGAAAACGGCTGGCGCTGGGAGGAAGCTGACGGCGATAACTGGCAGTACACGGAAAGAATTGTAGCCCATTGGTTCTGGTACGAGGCCCATTATTAAACCTGGCCGGGCTGGCAAAACTGACGGGCTAAGCCAAGTTTTGCACTGTATTGAGGATGGAAAAGACTCCGCCGAACTTTCGGCGGAGTCTTTTTGCCGCATTGGGCCGTTTCGGGCGGTGCTAAAGGTCCCGGACACGGTTTGTTTTCTTGTAAATGGGCAGTGAGGTTGGTATAATGTGGATAGTTTATTTTGGGAGGCCCATATGGAAAACCAAGTGTTCGCAGCAGAAACGGAAGAAATTGTCCGCCGTGTGCATCAGTTGCAGGAAAACGGTGTAAGCCCGGTGGTTATCGCCATCGACGGCATGGCCGGGGCAGGAAAAACCACCCTGGCAAGCCTTCTGGCAGCAGAGCTAGACGGCGCTGTGGTGCATATGGATGACTTCCACCTGCCCCAGGGCTTCCGCACCCCGGAGCGTCTGCGTACCCCCGGCGGCAATGTCTATGTGGAGCGGTTCCAAAAAGAAGTCGCCCCCTATCTCCGCAGCGGCGTGTTGTTCGGCTACGGGGTCTATGACCACGCCAGCCGGAGCTGTACAGAAAATCAGCTGGTGCAGCCGAAATCGGTCATCATTGTGGAGGGCACCTATGCCTGCCATCCGGAGCTGGAATCCCTGTATGACCTGCGCCTGTACTGCAAGTGCAGCGCCTTCGAGCAGAAAAAGCGGCTGGAAACCCTGTCGGAAACGGACCGGGAGCTGTATGCGGCCCTGTGGATTCCCATGGAGAACCGGTATTTTGAAGCCTTTGGCACGGAGCAGCAGGCGGATTTGGTACTCACCTCCGGTGCGCCCCAGCCCCCTGTGCCCCTGGAAATTGAGCGCAAGCTGCTCATCCGTATGCCGGAGGCAGAGCGCCTGCGGAAAGAAAGCGCCAGAGTGCTGGATATTGAGCAGGTGTACTTGAAGGGGGCCGCCCCCGGGGTCAATGTACGCATCCGGAAAACCACGGAAAACGGCGCTGTGACCTATTATAAAACAGAAAAGCGGCGGCTTTCCGCCCTGGTGCGGGAGGAAAACGAGTGCACCATTACGGAGCAGCACTACAAGATTCTTCTGGGCTTTGCCAATCCCGAGCTGAGGCCCATTGTGAAAACCCGGTACTGCGTCCCCCTGGCAGGGGGCCTCACGGCGGAAATTGACCTGTTCCCCTTCTGGGCCGACAGGGCCTTCTTGGAAGTAGAGCTGCCGGACACCAAAACGGAATTTTCCCTGCCGGACTGGATTGACGTGATCCGGGATGTGACGGCAGATAAACGATACACCAACGCTGCTCTGGCCCGGGAGATTCCGGAAGAGCAGATTTGACAGGAGAAACGCACAATGAATACATGGATGATTGCCTCCGACCTCCACGGCTCTGCCTACTGGTGCAGAAAGCTCATGGAGCGGATGGAACTGGAACAGCCCGACCGCCTGGTGCTGCTGGGCGATTTGCTGTACCACGGCCCCAGAAATAACCTGCCGGACGAATACGACACCAAAGCCGTGGCGAAAATGCTCAACGACGTGAAGCAGAAGCTGCTGTGCGTCCGGGGTAACTGTGACTGTGAGGTGGACCAGATGGTGCTGGAGTTCCCGGTGCTGGCGGACTATGCCGTCATGCCTGTAGCTGGGCGCCTGTGCTACATGACCCACGGCCACAACTACGGCCCGGACAATCCCCCGGCCCTGTCGGAAGGCGACCTGCTGCTGTGCGGTCATACCCATGTGCCCACGGTGCAGAGCCGTGAGGGCTATATTTACCTGAACCCCGGCTCCGTATCTCTGCCCAAGCAGAACAGCCCCCACAGCTATGTGACGCTGCAGGACGGGGTGTTTACCTGGAAGGACGTGCAGACCGGTGAGGCTTACCACACCTGGGACAGCAGAAAGGAGCAGACATGGATTTGGAACAGCTGATTCCGTTTTGGAAGGAGTTGACGCCTGAGCAGCAGGCACTCATCAAAAATAACGCCCAGTGGCGCACGGCCCCCAAGGGTACGGTGCTGCACCGGGGCGAGGACGACTGCCTGGGCCTGGTGATTATTGCCAGCGGTCTGCTGCGGGCCTATATTGTGTCTGACGAGGGCAAAGAAGTGACCTTGTACCGCCTGTTTGAGCGGGATATGTGCCTGTTTTCAGCTTCCTGCATGATGCGGGACATTCAGTTCGATATCCACATTGAGGTGGAAAAAGAGGCCCGGTTCTGGGTAATCCCGGCCCCTGTGTACCAGGAGCTCATGGATACCAGTCTGCCGGTGCTCAAGTACACCAATTCCCTCATGGCCACCCGTTTCAGCGATGTGATGTGGCTGATTGAGCAAATTATCTGGAAGAGCTTCGACAAGCGCCTGGCGGGCTTCCTGCTCACCGAGCAGGACGTGGAGGGCAGCAGCCAGCTCACCATCACCCACGACCGCATCGCCTCCCACCTGGGCACCGCCCGGGAGGTGGTCACCCGGATGCTGCGCTATTTCCAGTCCGAGGAGCTGGTGAAGCTCTCCCGGGGCAGCATCACCATTGTGAACGCCCAGGGCCTGGAAGAACTGAGCCAGTCGTAATCAGCCGGTGAATTTTCTTTAATATAAAAAAGCCCCGCTGCACAGCAGCGGGGCTTTTGATGCTTTTTTTGGGTGCGAATTACTTCAGCATGTCCAGGATCTGCTCCTTGGGACGGGCGCCGACGGACTTGTTCACAACTTCGCCATTCTTCAGAACCACCAGAGTGGGGATGGAAACGACGCCGAACTTTGCAGCCAGCTCGCTCTGCTCGTCAACGTTGACCTTGCCGACCTTGATGTCGGGGCGCTCGTCGGCGATCTTATCAATAGTGGGGCTCAGCATACGGCAGGGGCCGCACCAGCTTGCCCAGAAGTCCAGCAGAACGGTCTTTTCGCTGCGAACAACTTCTTCATCATAGTTAGCCTTGGTAATGGTAATAACGGACATAGTAATTTCCTCCTATATACGGTGTGTTTTCTTTTATGGTTGTATCTTACCACAGATTTTATACCTTGTCAGTGACAAAATCACAAAAGCCTCCCTTTACGGAAAAGAGAGGCTTTTTTTCTCAGGACAGTACGGCGATTACGCCATTGGATACGGTCATGACGATGATGCCTGCAATGAGCACGCCCAGCACCACGGCGGGCAGGCTTTTGCGCAGGGGAATATTCATCACAGCGGCCACCAGGGCGCCGGTCCATGCGCCGGTACCGGGCAGGGGAATGGCCACCAGAATCACCAGGCCCGCCAGTGCGTATTTCTGCACCACGTCGGACTTTTTGGCGGCACGGTTTTCCAGCCAGTCTACCTTTTCGCTGAGCCACTGAGAGCGTCTGCGCATCCAGGCGAAAATATGTTCAATAAAAACGATGATAAACGGCACGGGAATGCAGTTGCCCACAACGGAGGCCCAGAAGGTCGCCACGGGGCTCAGGTCCATTGCCAGTCCGTAAGGGATAGCTCCTCTCAGCTCCACCACAGGAGTCATGGCCATCAGCAGAGTTTTAAAGAAGACTTCTTCCATCTTAGTATGCTACACCCCAGTAAATCATCTTCTTGGCAGGCTTACCGCAGCAAACACAGGTTTCGCCTACAGCTTCCTGCTCCAGAGGCATGCAGCGAGAGCTTACGCCGGCCTCGTCCTTCATCTTGAGTTCGCAGTCCAGATCGCCGCACCACATGGTCTTGGCAAAGCCGCCCTCAGTTTCCATGAAGGTCTTTACTTCATCCAGAGTGTGGCAAATCTTGGTGTGGTCCTCACGGTTCTTCAGTGCGCGCTGGTACAGGCTGTCGTGTACCTCGTCCAGCAGACGGGCAACGGTATCTTCCAGCTCGGTCAGGGGAACGAATACCTTTTCGCGGGTATCGCGGCGGCAGATGCAGCACTGACCCTTTTCCATATCCTTGGGGCCGATTTCCACACGCAGGGGAACGCCCTTCATTTCGTATTCAGCAGCCTTCCAGCCCATGGACTGCTCGGAAGCGTCCATCTTAGCACGGACGCCTGCTGCCTGCAGACGGCTCAGCAGCTCCTCAGCGGCCTCAATGACGCCGGGCTTGTGCTGGGCTACGGGAATAATCATGGCCTGAATGGGGGCAATACGGGGAGGCAGAACCAGGCCGTTGTTGTCGCCGTGGGTCATGATGATACCGCCGATCATACGGGTAGATACGCCCCAGCTGGTCTGGTGGGGGTAGTGCAGGGTGTTGTCCTTGCCGGTATAGGTGATGTCAAAAGCTCTGGCAAAGCCGTCGCCGAAGTAATGGCTGGTGCCTGCCTGCAGTGCCTTGCGGTCGTGCATCATGCACTCAACGGTGTAAGTTTCTTCTGCGCCGTTGAACTTTTCCTTGTCGGTCTTGCGGCCCTTTACCACGGGCATAGCCAGGACGTTTTCCATGAAGTCAGCGTAGATGTTCAGCATCTGCATGGTTTCGCCGCGAGCTTCTTCTTCGGTAGCGTGCATGGTGTGGCCTTCCTGCCACAGGAATTCACGGTGACGCAGGAAAGGACGGCTGGTCTTTTCCCAACGCAGAACGCTGCACCACTGGTTGTACTTCTTGGGCAGGTCTCTGTGGGACTGAATGATGCTCCTGAAGTGTTCGCCGAACAGGGTTTCAGAGGTGGGACGGCTGCAGTAACGCTCCTCCAGGGGATCGTTGCCGCCGTGGGTGACCCAGGCACATTCGGGAGCAAAGCCCTC
>SAMEA104404106__coassemble_340_pt1 | contig 51028 bp, 38 predicted proteins | sample SAMEA104404106__metabat2_high_PE_053 | metagenome-assembled genome bin SAMEA104404106 (sample SAMEA104404106) | Balaenoptera acutorostrata
GCACGGTGGGCAGGATGGGCAGAGCAATGCCGATGCTGCCCAGAATCAGGCTCACAAAGCCCAAAATCAGAAATACGGTCCGTTTAACGCTCATGAATTTGTCCTTTCTCGATGCGGTATACCCGGTCGGCAATGGCCATGGTGGACTCACGGTGGGATACCAGAATGATGCATTTTTCGTTTCTTTGCTCCCGCAGAGCTTTCAGAATGATGCCCTCATTGATGCTGTCCACGTTGCTGGTGGGCTCATCCAGCAGAATGAGGGGTGCGCCGGTGAGGAAGGCACGGGCCAGGCCGATGCGCTGCTTTTCTCCGGCGGAGAGGTTATCGCCCAGGGCCCCCACAGGGGTCTTGTAGCCCTCGGGCATGGTGAGAATAAAGTCGTGGATGGAGGCCATGCGGCAAGCCTGTTCCAGCTCCGCCTGGGTGGCGTCGGGCTTTGCAATCCGCAGGTTATCCTCGATGGTTTCGTCGAACAAATAGGTCGTCTGGCTGACCATAGTCACGTTTTTCAGCAGGCTCTCCCCGTCCAGCCGGTCTACGTCCACCCCGTTATACAGGATTTCGCCGCCGGTCTTTTCCCAGAACCGCAGCAACAGTTTCAGGAAGGTGGACTTGCCGCAGCCGGAGGGGCCCACGATGCCGATGATTTCCCCGCGCTTGGCGCTGAGGCTCACGTCCCGGAGAATCTGGGTTTCGCCGTCGTAGCTGAAGGACAGGTCCTTCACGTTAAGCGTTTCAAAGTCGATGGCTTCACCCTGTTCCACGGGGCGCACAACGGGCTCTTCATCCAGCAGATTCAGCACCCGGTCGCCGGAGGCGAAGGTCTGGGTCAGGTTGCCGGGCAGGGCCGAAATGGCGATGACCGGGCCGAAGGACGAGAACACGGTGACTACGCCCACCAGCATCCAGCCCAGGCTGAGCAGGCCCTGATGCACCAGAGCGACGCCCACAATGAGGGTGGCGAAAATGGACAGGGACACGGACAGCTCCGTGAAGGCCGCAGCTCTGGCGGTTTCCCGCTTCATCTTTCGGGTTTCTTCCAGCAGCACCTGAGAGCGTCGGTCCACTTCTTCCGCTCTGCGGTCAGCAGAGCCGGAAAGCACAATGTCCTTGATACCCTTGATGCTATCCAGGAAGTAGGCATTGAAGCCTGCAAACTCTGCTCGGTAACTAACGCCGGAGGCTTTCAGCCGTCCGGAGGTGATGACGGGCACCAGGATGCCGATAAAGAGGTACGCCAGCAAGGCCACCAGGGCCAGATACCAGCTGGTGAGCTTGCCCACAAACAGAATCACGCACAGGCTCACCACAATAGCGATGCAGATGGGGGAAATGGTGTGGGCGTAAAAGACCTCCAGGGTTTCGATGTCGGAGGTAATCATGGCGATGATACTGCCCTTTTCCTTGGTTTCCAGCTTGGCCGGGCACAGACGGCGCAGAGCGCCGAAAATCTTATCCCGGATGACGGCCAGGAGCTTAAAGGCGATGTAGTGGTTGGTGTACTGCTCAAAGTAGCGCAGCACGCCCCGGATGACGCCGCAGCCGATGGCCATAGAGAGAATGGCGGTATAGGAAAGGCCGATGCTCTCCCCCAGCATTTTGGCCACGCCCAGTGCGCCGCAGACCGTGACGCCCATGGCGGACAAAAAGCCCAAAGAGCCGTTAATGACGGCAAAGACCATCACATAGGCAAGGCTGCCCAGCAGGACAATGAGGCTTGCCATGATTTTTGCGCCGGAGCGGCGCAGCTTCGTTTCAGTGTTCATGCCTGCACCTCCGTGTAGCCCTGTTCCAGCTGCTTCTGGGTGGTATAGAGCTTGCTGTAGCCGCCGCCCTGGGCCATAAGGCTGGCGTGGGTGCCGGTTTCCAGCACCTGGCCTGCGGCCATGTAATAAATGGTATCGGAAGGCACCACGTTTTCCAGGCGGTGGGAAATAACCACCACGCACTTGGTGGCAGACAAGGCCTTGATGCCCCGCATAATGATTTCTTCGCTTTCCACGTCGATGTTGCTGGTGGCTTCGTCGAACAGGTAAATGTCCTTATCGGCAACCAGAGCCACAGCCAGAGCCAGACGCTGCTTCTGACCGCCGGAGATGTTTCCGGCGTCCTCGGTGATTTCTTTATCCAGGCCGCCGTTTTCCCGGATGAAGGAGGCCAGGTTCACCTGCTCCAGAGCGGCGTAAATCTCCGACTCGGTGGCGGTAGCCTTTGCCATGAGGAAGTTCTCCCGGACGGTGGCGTGGAAGATGTACGTATTGTAGCTGACCATGGAGAGACGGTCATAGTAGCTATTACGGCTGTAGTCCGTGATGGCCTTGCCGCCGGCGGTGACGCTGCCCTTCTGGGGGCCATACACGCCCAGCAGCAGGCTCACCACCGTGGATTTGCCGCAGCCGGACTCGCCCACAATGGAGGTCATGCCGGTTTCCGGGAAGTGCATGGACACGTCCTGCAGCACCTGGCGCTCGCCGTCGTAGCTGAAGTTCACGTGGCTCAGCTCCAGGGCGCCGCCGTTGAAGGATTCCGTGCCCCACTGGGGATCGGGGGTATCCAGCAGGGAGAGAATCTTCTGGCCTGCGCTGGCACCGTTCATGGCAATGTGGAAGGCGCTGCCGAAAGCACGCAGGGGCAGGAAAAATTCCACAGCCACAAGCACCAGGAACAGGGCGCTCACGGGACTGAGGTTCCACTTCAGCATAGCGGTGATGGCCATGGCAATGCCCAGACCTGCGCCGCCGTAGGCCACCAGGTCCATGATGGTGGTGCTGGCCAGCTGCATGATGAGCACCTTCATGGTGATGCGGCGAAATTCCTCGGCGCTTTCGTTCATGCGCTCATGCTGGGCCGCATCAGCCCGGAAAATTTTCAGTTCTTTCAGGCCCTGGACGCTATCCAGGAAGGTATCGCCCATGGAGGTGTACTTGCCCCAATACTTGGCAAAGACGGTCTTGGCGTACTTGGACACGGCCACAATGGACATGGGAATGAGGGGCACGCAGCACAGCAGTACCAAGGCCACCTGCCACTGGATGCCCACGGTGACGAGAAACAGCACCACAGGGGCCATCATGGCATAGAAAAACTGGGGAATGTAGCTGGAATAGTACAGGTCCAGCTGCTCCACGCCTTCCATGGAAACCTGGGTGAGGCCCGCCATGCTCATCTGGTCGGCAGTACGCACACCCAGACGGACAATCTTTTCATAAATCTGACGGCGCAGGTCCAGTTTGGCCTGACGGCCCAGCTGATCCCGCACAACGCCCACGGCGTAGGTGGTGCAGTACCGCACCGCAAGCAGCGCAGCGGCTGCCCCTGCGGGCAGGGCGTAAGCAGACGCCGCAGCCCCCTCAATGAGCAGGCTCAGCGCCCAGCAAATGCAAGCCGTCGTGCCGATGCTGGCCCCCAGGCCAATGAGCTGCAGCGCCACGGCCCGGAAAATATACTTCTTGCCGGGGCCCAGCAGCTTCAATAAATCTTTATTAATCATACTTCTGCCTTCTTATACCGGGATGACGATGGGCTTGCCATCCATCCGCTGAATTTTCAGGTCCACATCAAAGACCTGCTGCACAAGCTCCGTGGTGATAACCTCCTCGGGCCTGCCCTGGGCAATGATTTTGCCGTCCTTCATGGCAACAATCTCGTCGCTGTAGTATAGGGACTGGTTAATGTCGTGGAGGACCATAATGACGGTGATGCCGAAGTCCCGGTTCAGCTTTTTAATGAGCCGCAGGATTTCCAGCTGGTAACGCACGTCCAGATAAGTGGTGGGCTCGTCCAGGAAGAGGATTTTCGTGTCCTGGGCCAAAGCCATGGCAATCCACACACGCTGTTTCTGACCGCCGGACAGCTCCGTCACGGCCTTATCTTTAATTTCCAACGTGTTCGTGATTTCCAGGGCCCACTGGACCTTTTTGGCGTCCTCCTCCGGGTCCGGGGACAGGCCCATGGTGTGGTAAGGAGAGCGTCCGTAGCTCACCAGTTTTTCCACCGAGAGGTCCGTGGGGGCCGTATTGTACTGGTGGACAATGGCCACCTGCTTGGCAAAATCCTTGATTTTACAGTGCTCAATGTTCCGGCCGTGGAGCTTCACTTCTCCCCTGTCAGGCCTGAGGTTCTTGGTCATGAGGTTAAAGAGGGTACTTTTGCCGCAGCCGTTGGCGCCGATAAGGGTGGTGATGGTACCCTCGTGAATGGTCAGGTCCAGGCCTTTTAAGACCTTCTGCTTGCCGTAGGCAAAGTGCAGGTCCTTTATGGTGAATACATCAGTTGACATAGCTGTTTTTAGACCTCCTCAGCAGCAGAATGAAGAAGGGACCGCCCACCACGGACATAATCATGGTGGCGTTGATTTCGTGGGGGTATGCGATGGTACGTCCCACGGTGTCGGCCAGCAGGAAGGTGACGGCACCCAGCAGAGCGGAGTACGGAATCAGCAGCTTGTGGTTGCTGCCCACCAGGAGACGGGCGATGTGGGGCACAATGAGCCCCAGAAAGCTGATGGGGCCGATGATGGCCGTGGAAATGCTGGCCAGCAGTACGGAAATCATGGAAATGATAATGCGGCTGCGGCTCACGTTGAGGCCCAGGGACTGGGCGGTTTTATCTTCCAGCTGCAGCAGGTTGCAGGGACTGACCACCAGCATACTGAGTACCAGCCCCACCAGAGAGTAGGTGGCCAGCGTGCTGAAATCGTCCCAGGTTTTCATGGTGATGTTGGCGTTCACAATGCTGGCAACGCCGGACATGGTGGAGCCGGTGCCTGCATTGAAGGCGCCCATAATGCCCGTGAACATGGCGTTTACCGCAATGCCCACCAGGATAATGCGCAGAGGGCTCAGACCCTCTTTATAGGAAAGACCGTATACCAGCAGGAAGGCCAGCATACCGCCGATGAAGGCAAAGATAGGGGTGAAAAAGTACAGCTTAGGGAAAAAGGCCGTAACCAGAACGGCCACCAGGCTGGCACCGGAGCTGATACCGATAATGCCGGGGTCTGCCAGCGGGTTTTTCATCACTGCCTGCATGAGCACGCCGGAGACGGCCATGGCTGCCCCGCCCAGCATGGCAATGAGGATGCGGGGAAAACGTAAATCGTAAATGGTGGCCACCGTGGGATTGTATTCCACGAACAGGCCGTGGAGCAGCTCACCGGTGGTGATTTTGAGGGAGCCGGTGTTCACGGAAATCAGGAACAGGCCCAGCAGTGCCAGAGCGGTCACTGCGAAAGAAATGACTTTTTTTCTTGTGGTAATCACGTGGTTTTACCTCGATTTCTTCCGGAATATCCCCCGGAGGGGATATTCCGGAGCGGTTCAATTACTCTCCGTAGAGCATGGTCTGCAGGGCGCTCAGGGCGTCCGGGTAGCTGAAGTTGGCACTCATATTGAAGAGGCTGGAGTCCAGGTCGTATACCCGGCCTGCCTTGACGGCCTCAAAGTGCTTCCAAATGTCATTTGTGGCAAATTCTTCCTCGAACATCTTCTGCACGTCCTCCGGCAGCGCATGGGCGGCCCGGAGAATGATGTCGGGTTCTTTGAGCTTCATGTCCTCGGTGTTGGCGGTGAGGAACTCCTGTCCTGCGCCGTCACCGTAGACGTTCTCGCCGCCAGCCAGACGAACAAGAGAGCCCACATAGCTGGATTCCGTGGCCACAATGTAGGACCCGGGCAGACCCATGAGCACCAGCACTCTGGGGCTGGGCTTGCCCTCGGTGGTCTTCTGGAAGTCCTCCATGAATCCGTCAAATTCATCCAGCATGGCCTGTGCTTCGGCCTGTCTGCCGAACTTCTGACCCAGGCCCTCAATGGAGGAGTACATACCCTCCACGCTCTTGAGGTTCAAAAACAGGGCGGCCTCGCCAATGCCTGCATACTTGGGCTGCAGGTCATTTTGCAAGGTGGCGGGGCTCAGGATGTAATCCGGGTCCAGAGACTTGATGATCTCCAGGTCGGGGCTCATGGGCATACCCACTCTTGTCAGGTCCTCGTACTGCTCCGGCAGACTGCCGGAGGTCTGGCACACGCCCACCAGGTCCAGATGCAGCTTGCTGCAAATCTGGGCCACGGCGGGAGAGGTGGCAATGAGTCGGGGATTCTCCAGAGCTTCCGGACTGGGCTCAGCCTGGGCTTCCGGGTGCTGGTCGACGCAGGCGGCCAGACTAAAGCACAACAGGAGGGCAAGGAGCAGACTCAGGAATCGTTTCATGGTCATGCCTCCCTTTACTTCTTCTTGCGGAAGAAGCCGAAGTACCAAATGGCAAAGCCGATGGCGGCCACAGCGATGACACCCAGGACTACGGGCATAGCATTGCTGCCGGAAACTGCAGGCGCTTCTTCTGCGCCTACGGCATTGCCGCCCTCGTCAAATTCCTGGAGGCCGGAGGCTTCCTGGGTCTGGGGTGCAGGGGTCACCTGGGGCGCTGCGGTAGCTTCGGGGGCTTCGGGGGCAGCGGGCTCTTCTTCCAGGGGCATCTCGCCCTCCATGGGGGCCTCGATGCTGGGGATGAAGTCCTCGCAGCCGAACTGCAGACCGTCAAAGGTCATGTAAAACACCACGTCACGGCCCATGGCGGTCACGTACATGCTCACCCTAATAATGGACTTCTGGCTTTCCACGGGGAAACGGAAGTCGGAGGTGGCGTTCAGCAGGTCCTCCTGCATGCAGTCGGCTGTAACGTCACGGCCGTCGGCCTGGATGCGGACATTTTCAATGTTATCCATGAGCTTGAGGCGGATGGTGACATAGGTGTCGCCGTTTTCTTCCACTTCGATGAGGGCCCGGTTATGGGAGGCGGACTCGGTCATAGACTGGCCCAGCACTTCGGAGCTTTCGCCGCCGGAGTCCTCGATGGCCCCTGTAACGGGGTGTCTGTAATGGGGATGGGCGTCGGCCACATAAATGCCGGTACCCAGCGCCAATGCGGGGATAGCAGTAATGCTCGCCACCAGGGCGAGCACTACCACCATAGCGCACAGCGTCATTACTCGTTTAGCTGTGGTATGCATAAGTTAATCTCCTTTTGGATTACTGCTCACGCTTCTTGCGCAGCAGTACAACAATGGCCGCACCGGACAGAACCATCATGGCAATGAGGGTGTATACGGGGGTGCTGTCGCCGGTCTTGCTGTCCGTATCGGTTTCGGGGTTCACAGCGCCGTCGTCCATGCTGCCGGTCTCTACCAGTGCATACTGGCTGAAGCTCTTCTGCACCACTTCGTAGAAGCCATTTTCCACACGGCCGACGATCTTGGTGGCCTTGCCCGTATCGTTGATGCGGTAAACGGCCAGCTTGGCGATGTCATAGCCTGCGGGGATGGGGTAAGAAACGGTAACGGTACCGCTGGGCTGAACCTCCTTGCCCTGTTCGTTTTCAAAGTGTACTTCGTACAGCTGGAACTTGGTGCCGACCTTTTCCAGAGCCTTGGCGGCGGTCTTGTAGGCCTCGTCAGTCTGGGCAATGGGAGTAACAACCAGCTTTACGGTTTCCTTGAATACGCCTGCATCGGCATGAATCTTGATGCCGGTCTTGGCGTCGGTGAGGTCAACAGCGGGGTGCTTGTCTACCTCGGGAACAACGGGCTTGTTGGGTACGTGGATGCTGCCGTCCTCAGTCTTCTGCGCGGTAGTCCACTGGAACTTAATGCGGGCGTCCATGAAGCCGTCACCCATGGGGGTATCGGGTACCTTGAACTGGATGGGTACATAGGTCACGGAGCCGTTGCTGGGCTGGCCAGCTTCGGGCATGGTGAAGCTGAACAGCTGGATGAACTGAATGTCATTGCCGGAGGTGGTGGTGATGGGTGCTGTCTTGAGCACGTTCACGCTCTGGCCTGCCATACGCACTTCGGTGATGGCGCTGATGACGGTGCCCACCTTTACGGGGTTGGTAGCCACCTGAACGCTGGTCACACGGCCGCCGGATACGGTAACCAGGGCCTTGGGATCGTTCTGGAAGGCTGCGTTGCCCATGGAGGGCTTGTTGTGGGTTTCGTGCCACAGGGCAATGCTCACATAGTACTTGCCGTCCTTCAGCTGAACGCCTTCGCCCTCACCCAGCTTGGTGAAGACTGCCTCGGCAACGTCACTGGTTTTGTGGTCGGGGCTCTTAGCGCAGACTCTCAGGGTGGTGGTCTCAGTCAGGGTGAAGGGACCGGTGTACTTATATGCCTTGACGCGGGGATCGCTGCCGTCCTTGGTGTAGTAAATGGCAGCGTCGGGGTCAGCGCACTGCAGGGTTACGGTCACAGAGTCGTGGAAGTCGCCGCCATTGGGCTCAATGGTGGGTGCCACGGTCTTGGGCTTTTCCTTCAGGAAGTCAGCACTTGCTGCGGCGCTGAGGGTCTTGCCCTCGGCCTTGGCAGCTGCCTTCACGGTGGCCGTCTCCTTGAGGGTGATGGGGCCGGTGTACTTGGTGCTGTTTTCGGTGGGTTCGCTGCCGTCGGTGGTGTAGTAAATCACTGCACCGTCTTCGGCGGTGATGGTCACCTTAATGCTTTCCTGGAACTTGCCGCCGTTGGGGTCAATGACGGGCTTTGCGGTCTGGGTTTCGGGTACGGGAGGCTGAGCGGTGTCGTCGTCACGCAGATTGCTCAGGGCGATGGCGAACTCAACATCCGTATTCATGACGGAATTGACGAAAGCTGCTGCCTGCAGATTCTTTTCCAGCAGGGCTGCCTTGGGCAGCTCAACCGTCAGAACCTGTGCGGGAATCTTGTCGCCTTCAGTCAGGCCGAACAGTTCGTTGGTGGTCTTTACGGTCATGAGGGGCTTGGAGGTGATATCAGACTTTGCCTCGTAGGTCTTGCCGTCGAAGAAGACGGTGAAGTTCTTCAAGGTGCCGTCCTTACCTTCCTCGGGGAAGCTGGGGATGGGGTAAGCAACCAGAATTTCCATGGCTGCGGTGTCGCCGTTTACGGTGACCTTTGCGGTGCGGTCAAACAGAGGATCGCTCATGCTGGGCTTATCCAGCTTACTGGTGAGGATGGTGATATCCACCAGCTTCTTTTCGCCTTCAACGGGCTTGGGAGGCTCGACGGGGCCGTCGATGCGCTTCATGGTATCCCAGTAAATCTTGGCGAAGATATCCACGCTGAAGTGGCCGTCCTTGAAGTAAACACCGGACAGCTCGCCGTTCAGTCGCTTCATGGCGGGAACGTACAGGTATGCGTTGGTGTTGTAAACCTTACTCAGGCCGCCCAGCAGGGGGAAGGTCACGTGGTTGACTACCTGGGTGCCCTTGGCGAAGAACTCGTCTTCGTAGTCATTGGAGCTCAGACCCATTTCTACGCTGCAGCCTTCCAGGCTGAGCTTCTGGGTTCTGTCGTTGTTGGGGTATACGCCGTTGAAGCCCAGGATGTACAGGGGCTCCTTGTCGGTACCGGACAGGGTATCGAAGCTCAGGCTCATGCTGCCGTCTTCGGCCACGGTCAGAACGGCGTCGTTCTTCACGTTTTCAATGAGGCTGTGCCATACGACGTCGGAGTAGTAGCCAATCTGTACGGCGTAGGTGCCGGGCTCTACGGACTCGGGAACGTTGATGATTTCATCCTGGTATTCCAGATTGAAGGCGTCCATAACAGCGTCACGGACAGCTCTGCCGGAGTAGGTTGCACCGGAAATACCGTCGATGACTTCGTCGGGAGCGGTGGGCTTCATGATGGCCTTGAAAATCTTTTCAGCGTTTTCCTGGATGGGCGCCATGCCGTTCCAGGTGTTCTTCAATGCCTCGGAAGCCTGAGCAATCTTCATTTCGTTGGTGGGTCTGTGGGTTTCGGAAATAAAGTTATCTGCGGTAACTGCTACGCCGGTGATTACGCCGTCCTGGACGGAAATGTCGGTGTGGATGGTGTACTTACCGAACTGGTTCACCTTGGCAGAGCCCTTGAAGTGCTCGACGCCGCCGGGAACTGCGTGCTTAGCATAGTCAATCTGCAGCCAGCCGTCGGGGGTTGCGCCACCCATGGCGTCAACGGTGAAGTTCAGGTAAACGCCGTCGAGGCCGTTGCTGGGAATGGTGAAGCTGATCTTGGTGGGGACCTCAATGCCGGGGTTGGGCATGGTCTCGGGCTTCTTGATGCTTTCCAGAATCGTTGCGGGAACGGTCTTGGAGGTGTAGTTATCTTCCTGGTAGACCAGCAGGTTGTAAGCCATGTCGGTGATGGGGCCGATGGTAACGGGCTGGACAATGGTTTCCAGAGTAGCGGTGCCGTCTTCAGCTACGGTGAGCTTACCCATGGCGGGGAAGGCTGCAGCAGCATTGGAGGGCTTGTCGTGCTTATCTGCGTTGCGCAGAGCGATGGGCACGTTGTATGTACCGGGCTGAATTTCGGTCTTTGCAGAGCCGAAGTGCAGGTCTGCGGGCTGGTTGAGGCCCAGAGCGTCCAGAACAGCCATCTTGTAGTTCTTTGCAGTGCCGGTTGCGCCGGTAACGCCGTCCACTGCCTCAATGGCTGCCTTATCATCGGAAGCCAGGCCCGTGAACTTGTCCTGCATACCCTTGGTGGCCATTTCGGCGTACGGCAGGCTGTTGGGGAACTTTTCGTTGGCGTTATGGCTCAGTTCTACGGCAGTAATCTTACCGTTCAGAACATGGACCTTAACAAATACATCGTAATTCTTACCGCTGAAGCTGCCATCAAAAATGTCTTCCTTGGGAGCTACTGCGGTATAAACAGCCTCAGCAGCAGCGCTGGTGCGGCCGTCCAGAACGGCGATGGCCTTCACGGTGGTGGTTTCCTTCACGGTGATGGGGCCTTCGTACAGTGCGGATTCTGCGGTGGGCTCGGTGCCGTCAACGGTGTAACGGATTTCTGCGCCCTCGGCAGCGGTGATGGTGACCTCAACAGTCTCACCGGCAGTAAAGTCCCGGCTTTCGGGGCTGATGACGGGAGCCTTGAGTGCGGGAGCTTCGCCGTCGCGGGTAGCAGAGGCAAAGTCCAGGGAAATGAAGGCGTCGGGGCTCATGCCCACAGCGGCCACAAACATGGTGGCGTATACGCCGTCTTCATTGTGGTAAGGCAGCTTGAAGCGGATTTCCGTTTCGTTGCCCTCAGCGTCCTTGGCTACAACCTCTGTTGCGGTGGTTTCGCCTTCGGTGCTATAGGTGTTATAAATCTTCCACTGGCTGGACCAGCCAACCAGAGTGCCTACGGTTACGGAACCCAGCTTGATGTTTACATAGGCATCGCCGTTTTCCAGAACTTCCAGTGCGCCGCCCTTAATGCAGGCTGCAGCCATGGAAGGAGATTCATGCTTGGAAGCGTTCATCAGTGCGGTGGGCAGGTTGTACTTGCCGGGCTTCAGAACGGTCTTCTTGGTGCCGAATTCATAGGTGGGGCCGGCCTGCTCCTGCAGAGCCTGCAGGTCCTTTTCGGCCTGTTCCAGTACGGCCAGCTTCTTGACCAGAGCCTTCTGGGCTTCGGTCAGCGCATTGTATGCGCTTCTTGCCTCGGCAATGGCAGCTTCACTTTCCAGAGTGACCTTGCCGATGGCCTTGATTTTCACGTCCACAGCCTTGGCTGCGGCCTTATCCTTGGCTGCCTGCTCCTTATCCTGGAGCTTGGCCAGCTTCTGCTCTGCCTTTTCCAGCTTGTTCAGGTTGTTCACCAGAGCCTGCTGGTCTGCAGTCAGACCGTCGTAAGCCTTGCGGGCTGCGGTAATGGCCTCTTCGCTTTCCAGGGTGACTCTGCCGATGGCGTCAATCTGGTCAGCTACCTTCTGGGCTGCGGCCTTGTCGGCTTCTGCCTGGGCTGCAGCGTCCTTCAGTTCCTGCAGCTTTGCTTCTGCAGCAGCAAGAACGGCAGCATTTTCTACCAGGGCCTGCTGCACTTCGGTCAGACCGTCGAATGCGGCTCTGGCCTCAGTAATAGCAGCTTCGCTTTCCAGAGTCACTTCGCCGATGGCGGCAATCTGGTCGGCTACCTTCTTGGCTGCGGCCTTATCAGCTTCTGCCTGAGCTGCAGCGTCCTTCAGTTCCTGCAGCTTTGCTTCTGCGGCAGTAAGAACGGTGGCATTTTCTACCAGGGCCTGCTGCGCTTCGGTCAGACCGTCGAATGCGGCTCTAGCTGCAGTAATAGCAGCTTCGCTTTCCAGAGTTACTTCGCCGATGGCGGCAATCTGGTCGGCTACCTTCTTGGCAGCGGCCTTGTCGGCTTCTGCCTGAGCTGCGGCGTCTTTCAGCTCCTGCAGCTTTGCTTCTGCAGCAGCAAGAACGGCAGCATTTTCTACCAGGGCCTGCTGCACTTCGGTCAGACCGTCGAATGCGGCTCTGGCCTCAGTAATAGCAGCTTCGCTTTCCAGAGTCACTTCGCCGATGGCGGCAATCTGGTCGGCTACCTTCTTGGCTGCGGCCTTATCAGCTTCTGCCTGAGCTGCAGCGTCCTTCAGTTCCTGCAGCTTTGCTTCTGCGGCAGTAAGAACGGTGGCATTTTCTACCAGGGCCTGCTGCGCTTCGGTCAGACCGTCGAATGCGGCTCTAGCTGCAGTAATAGCAGCTTCGCTTTCCAGAGTTACTTCGCCGATTGCGGCAATCTGGTCGGCTACTTTCTTGGCTGCGGCCTTGTCGGCTTCTGCCTGAGCTACGGCGTCTTTCAGTTCCTGCAGCTTTGCTTCTGCTGCAGTAAGAACGTCGGCATTTTCTACCAGGGCCTGCTGAGCTTCGGTCAGACCGTCGAATGCGGCTCTAGCTGCAGTAATGGCAGCTTCGCTTTCCAGAGTTACTTCACCGATGGCGGCAATCTGGCCAGCTACCTTCTTGGCAGCAGCCTTGTCGGCTTCTGCCTGGGCCTGCAGCTCTGCGAGCTTGGCTTCGGCAGCTTCCAGAACGCTGAGATTCTTTACCAGAGCCTTCTGGGATTCAGTCAGGGCGTTGTATGCATCACGGGCAGCCTTGACGGTATCAGCGCTGTCCAGGGTGATTTCGCCCAGTGCATCAATTTTCTTATCTACGCCGGCGGCCAGCTCCTGGTCGTTCTGCTGCTGCTGTTCCAGTTCCTGGAGACGAGCCTCAGCGGCTTCCAGTACGGGCAGCTGCTGTACCTTAGCCTTCTGGGCCTCGGTCAGTGCTTCGTAAGCTGTGCGGGCTTCGGTAATGCTCTTCTTGCTGGTGAGCAGAACTTCGCCGATGGCGTTAATTTTTGCGTCTACGGCTGCAGCAGCTGCGGTATCTTCCGCATCCTGCTTCTGCAGCTCGGCGAGTTTAGCTTCGGCAGCTTCCAGAGCGGCCAGCTGCTGCACCTTTGCCTTTGCGTTGGCATTCAGCACGTCGTAAGCTGCACGAGCCTCTTCGATGGCCGTTTTGCTCTCCAGGGTGATTTCGCCCAGAGCGGCAATCTTGGTATCTACTTCAGCTGCAGCAGCGACGTCGGTTGCTTCCTGCTGCTGCAGCTCGGTGAGCTTAGCTTCGGCGGCTTCCAGAACGGCCAGCTGCTGCACCTTTGCCTTTGCGTTGGCATTCAGTACGTCATAAGCTGCACGGGCTTCTTCGATAGCCGTTTTGCTCTCCAGGGTGATTTTACCCAGAGCGGCAATCTTGGCGTCCACTGCCTTAGCGGCGGCGACGTCGTCTGCTTCCTGCTTCTGCAGCTCGGCAAGCTTAGCCTCAGCGGCTTCCAGAGCGGCCAGGTTCTGTACCAGAGCCTTCTGCGCATCAGTCAGGGCATTGTAAGCGCTGCGGGCAGCCTTGACTGCCTGTTCGCTTGCCAGGGTGATTTCACCCAGAGCAGCAATCTGCTCGTCTACCTTCTGGGCTGCGGCCTTGTCGGCTTCTGCCTGAGCGGCGTCCTTCAGCTCCTGGAGCTTAGCTTCGGCTTTTTCCAGAGTTGCCAGGTTAGTAACCAGAGCCTTTGCGCCCTTGGTCAGACCGTTGTATGCTGCACGGGCTTCGGTAATTGCCTGTTCGTTTTCCAGGGTAATCTGGTCTGCAGCAGGCAGAGCAGCGATCTTTGCCTCCACGTCAGCAGCTGCAGCCTTATCGGCTTCTGCCTGGGGGTCATAGGGTGTTGCACCTGCAAAGTCCAGGGACAGGAAACCGTTGGGGTATGCGGTCATAACGGGCACAAACATGGTTGCATACACGCCGTCCTTATCAGTGAAGGGCAGCTTGAAGCGGATTTCGGAAGGATAAGTCTGGCCGCCCTCTTCTGCAGTAGCAACAATTTTAGCCTCAGTCAGAGGCAGAGTCTTGGGGGCGTCGGGCAGCTGGCTCTCGCACTGGTAAACGTCGTAAATCTTCCAGTTGGTGGACCAGCCGTGCATGCCGTAAGCATCAACAGGGCCCAGCTTTACATTGACGTAAGCGTCGCCGTTATCCATAACTTCCAGCTTGCCGCCCAGAATAGCCTTAGCGGCCATGGAAGGTTTCTCGTGGTGATCTGCATGCTTGAGTGCGGTGGGAATGGTGTATACACCGGGGTTCAGCACGGTCTTCTGGGTACCGAACTCATAAGTAGGGCCGGCGGGCTTCAGGGGCTTGGCATTGGCGCCGTCCAAAGTCAGGGTAATGGTCATCCAGTGGTCAACGTGGATACCGCCGTTCATTCCATTCATGAAGTCTGCGGTAACTTCCAGCTTGTAGTTGCCATCAGCCTCTGCAGCAGGCAGAGTAACTACAGCCGTTGCAGGACACTCGATGGGCTCGGTTGTCTGGGGGGCACCAAAGGTAGGGGTCACCAGCTCGGTCTTCATTTCGGGGTAACTAGCTTCACCAGCAGTGCTTTTGATTTTCAGGATGTTACAATGATAGGTACCTCTAAAATTAACCACCATATGCTGGGGGTGAATGGTAGCCTTCACAGTGCCGTCTTCTGCCACGTCAACCTGCACCTCAGTGCCGAAAGACTTGGCAAACTCGGTTTTTACGGCGGGAATGGGTGCGCCGCTTTTCAGCTTGATAATGGGAACGATGTAGCTGCCGGGTTCCACAGGCAGGGCGCTGGCCACCATGGGCTCACCCTCCAGTGTCAGGGCCTGTACTTCAAATGCAGGCTCCTCAACAACTTCTTCGTTGGGATCAATCACAGCAGGTTCGTCAGGGATCTGCTCCTCCTGCGTGGGTGCCTGCAGCTGAGGCACCTGAGAAGCGTCCTGCTCTGCAGGCTCAGCTTCCGGCACGTCTGATGTGCTTGGCAGAGCGGGATCAATCAGTATCACACCGTCTGCTGCATCCTCGGCGTCCGCGGCAAAGACAGCTGTGGGCATCAGGCTCAGCAGCATAATCAGTGTCAGGAACAAGGCCAGAGGGCGCTTGCACTTCATGCATGTTTTTTGCATAGTCTATACTTCCTCCTTTGTTCTGTGCCCAAGGGGCACTTCTCTACGTATCATCCCGTGGACGGTTCATCCGACCATAGGAGTTAGTACACCTAATTGCTTAGGTTTCCTTTGGTTTTCAGCGGCGCACAGTGCGCCACTATCTCGTCTACCATTTTATTAGTCTTGACTAACTTTGCAAGCATTATTTTGTCACGATAGTGCGACAAAATAATGCAGTTTTGAACTTTCTCCCCGGTTTTTTCCGAAAAAAACGAACAAATCCCAGAATTTGGGACTTGTTCGTCAGTCACACTACCGTGACAATATTTTTTCGCACCAATAAAATTTACAGCAGCATGGTGAAGATGGCCACGGACTCCGGCATACAGGCCTCCTTCACGGAGCAGCGCATTTTCAGGCACACGCTGCCGTGGAGCATCTGGTTGATGTTCTCCCCGATGTTCACGAAGTTCAGGGCCGACACGGGGAAGGTCACGGCGTCCCCCACCAGCTCCGCGGAAATAAACTCTCCGCTGTCGAAGTATTTAAGCCCCGTCACCTTGCCGGAAATGGGACTGCCGTCCACCGGCGATACGGCCCGGATGGGCACCACGTGCAGGTGGATGCTGCCCTGACCGTTTTTCACGCTGAGAATACCGGGATGGGTAAAGCCGTGGTTGGCCATGGACAGATTGCTGCCGCCCCGGACGTGCTCCCGGTAAATGACGAAGTTGAAGTGGTACACCCCGTCCCCCAGGGCCTTGCACAGCACGTTGCCGCTGAAGGTGGGCTGGTCACGCAGAAGGTACTTGGCCTTGCATCGGGCCGCTGCGCTTTTGATGACGTCCATGGTTTCATCGGTGTTGTAAATGGCCCATAAATAGGCGTCCTGCTGGGCCTTTTCCAGACTCACGCCCTCAAACAGCAGGTGGTTCATGGCGATTTCCGTTCGCTCAGCAAAACGTGCTGCTGCCTCGCAGCCCTTTTTGGTGAGCTCCGGCGCTCTGGGATTGCTGCGGTCCAGCAGACCTTCTGCTTCCAGCTCCATGAGAATCCGGCTCACCCGCTGCTTGGTGGCCCCCAGGGTTTTGGCCAGGTTGCCCACCGTATGGGGCAGCTCCTCCACCTTGAGGAAGGACAGCAGCAGCCGCAATTTTAAAATATCGTGTTCACTGCCAACACTCATGTTGACCTCCTGTATTTATATAATGTATAAGCGCAAAGTGTTAGCTCTCGCTAACACTTTGGCAAAAAGAGCGTACCGCCGGACCGGGCCGGAGGTACGATGCTGGGGTCTATCACAGTCAATAGCATACGATAGACTGCACAGTTTGTCAATAGTGTCCCAGAACCGGGACAAATGGCCCACGGCGCACATTGCCTCTTCAATCCGGAGGCCGGTGGGTGTATACTGGGGGTATACTAAGTGACCATAAAGGAGAATTTTCATGAGTGTGTATTACGATGTGCATGAGCATCTCATTGTCCGGGGCGTGAGCGCCGAAAGCCGCACGGTCATCATGGCCATGACCCGTCAGCTGGCCCAGCTGGGCGCAATGCTCCTCCGGGGCACCTGCCCCAAGTGCAGTCTCAGCCTGCGCTGCGACGAAAAAACCTACAGCTTTACCCGCTGTCAGGGCGTCCCCGGTGACCTGAACGCCATGCAGGCCCTGCTCACCGCCTTCCAGGAGGGCCGGGAGTTGGAGCTCGTTACGGATTTCGGTTTTGACTACGACGGCACCTACGAGCCCAATTTCATGACCAGTGTGCTTTTGCGCTGCGGCGAAAAGCTGCCCCAGGAGGTGTTCTACTCCATGTATAACTACTCCGACTACGACAGCGGCAACGTGGGCAGTCTGGTGGCCTACGGCACCAAGGACGGCAAGCACTATCACGGCACCGTTCCCTATGTGGTGGTGGACAGCCTGCCCGAAAGCGGCAAGTGGTGGACCCCGGAAACCGCCGTCAGCCTGGAATCCGAGGACTGGGCCGACTTTGACTACGACCAGTGCAAGGCAATTTGCCAGCAGCTCAGCGCCCTGTCCTCCGGCGACACCCTGCAGGTGGACGACAGCAGCTTCGTGTACGCCATGAACAACCCCAATTTGCAGGGCCGGGAGCCTCTGGAGCAGTTTATCGCCCTGGCCGCCCAGCTCATGGATGCATCCTGCGACCAGTGCAAGGTCTTTGACGAGTACGTGGACCTGCTGAGTCCCGACCACCGGCTGCTGCGTCTGGACATCCAGCCCAACGGCCGATACACCGCCGAAGTTTCCGACATTTAATCCCCCACTGTGCAAAAAAGGCACCGAACAAGCGTTCGGTGCCTTTTTCATTTGCTGCGGATTGCCATTTGTTCACAGCACCCGCTCACAGCGCACGGTGATGCGGCTGCGGCCCCCGTAGGTGCAGGTGAACAGGGTCAGGTCTGCCGGGGAGTCGGTCATGGCCTCCACGTCGGTGCCCATGAGGGTTTCCGTGTCCGTGACGGCGTACTCCGTCACCAGGCCGTCCATGTCCGTAAAGTATACCGGGTCCCCGGGGCTCAGCTGCGTAATGGGGCCGAAGTGCCGGTTATAGTTATGGGCCGCAATGACCAGGTTATCCGTGAAGGTGGAGCCCACATAGCGGCAGGGGGCCTTGCGCAGAGCCGGGTAGCTCCACTGGGCAATGACGGGCAGCTCCCGCTCCACGGTGGGCAGGCTCACATAGCCGATGCAGGGCTGACCGTCCACCTCCCGGACGGTCATTTCCGTGGTGGCCGGGAGGGTCATGGGATCGGCGCCGGTCTGTGCAATGTCCCGGGCCACCTCCTGCAGCAGCCTGCCGGACTCGTCTCCGGCCTGGCTGTTTTCCCGGAGGTTATGGGCCACCAGAGCCCCGTCCAGCAGGAGCATCAGCACCCCCAGCAGCATGAGCAGGCCGCCCAGCAGTTTCTTCATCTTTCATCCCTGCCTTTGCGGTACAGACTGCGCCCCGCCGTCACCAACAGTACGCCGCACACTGCCAGCACCGGCACAGGCCAGTTGAGCTGGCCGGTCTGGGGCAGCTTGGGCCCCGTGGGCGTGGTTGGGGTTCCGGGGCCTGCGGGCTTGGGCACCAGCTGGGTTTTGGGCTGGGCGTTCACCTCGTACACCTCCCCCTTTTGGGGCAGGCTCACCAGGAAGGGCTTCACGGGGTAGTACCCTGCTCCGGCAGTTTCCTGATACAGCAGATACAGGCCCGGCTGCAGGTCCGAAAAGACCAGCTTTCCGGCAGAATCTGCGGTGACGGTCCGGCTCTCCAAGTCCTTGAGCTCTGCCCAGCGCAGCAGGCTCTGGGGGAGCTTCTCCCCTTCCAGGCTTTCCAGGCTCAGTCGGCTGCCGGCAAATTCCGGGGTCAGCCCCCAATAGCTGCCGCTGTCCCGCTCCCGCAGTTCCCCCACCCGGTACAGGCTCAGGCTGTGGCCGGGCTTCAGGGTCACGGTAATGCTCCCCTGGATTTCGCCCTCATAGGCCGCAGCGGGCAAAAGACAGCACAGCACCAGGGCCAGCAGTACCAGCCCCGTCAGCAGGCTTTTTCCATGCAAATTGTGGTTCATTCATAACACCTCAATGCTTTTTGGGGCCGGAGCCCACCAGCAGACTCAGCACCAGTAGAGTCAGCAGGGGTACGGCCAGCACCGCCGATACCAGCACCGGGTCAATCTGCCGGGCGTCGGCGGTGACACGCAGCTCCGGCACGGCCTCCAAATTGTCGATTCGATGGCCCCGCACCAGCAGCCGGTGGCTGTTGACGCCGTAGGGCGTGCAGGTGACCAAGGTACAGTAGTCCTGGCCGTCCACCAGTTCCAGGGCCGAGATTTCCGTGGGCTCCACGATGCGGATTTGGTCCACCTCGTAGGTCAGGCACTGGCCCAGGGTCTGGATGAGGAAGATATCCCCCTCCACCACCTTGTCCAGGTTGGTCAGCAGCTTAGCCGAGGGCAGTCCCCGGTGGCCGGACAGCACGCAGTGGGTGCCGGGGCCCCCAACGGGGAGGCTGGTGCCCTCCAGGTGCCCCACGGCGATTTGCAGCACCTCGTCGCCGGTGCCGTGGTAAATGGGCAGCTCGCAGTCAATGGCAGGAATGTCCAGATAGCCCATGACCCCGTGGCCGCCGATGTTCAGCTGATTCATATAGTCCTCATGGTCTGTTTCCCTGGGATGAAAGCGGCTGAAATCCCGGGGCATCCGGTCGTTGTAGTCCTGGGCCTTGTCCCAGAGCTCCGTATACCGGCTGTCGTCAATGTCGGCCACCAGGTCCGTGTACTGGGAAATGGCCCGGGACTGGTGGAAGGAATTCCAGTAATCGCTGAGTGTGGGATACAGCAGTAAGGACAGCCCCGTCATGAACACGAGAAACAAGAGAATATTGGATGTGTGTTTGTGCATGATAGCGTTCTCCTTACTGCTGTATCGGCAAAAAGCCGATACAGCAGCAGTGTTTTTTCTGTCGTAAGATGTAAAAGGAATGCCGTTAGGAAGCCATGCGCTTTCTCACAATGAGCAGCACCACAGCACCGGCTACCAGCAGGCCGCCCACAACATAGAAGAGGGTGGTACCCATGCCGCCAGTTTCAGGCAGCTCGGTGCCGGACTGGTTTTCCACGGTAATCTTCACAATGCCGTTTTCAACAGTAGCATTGCCGGTGGAAACACTCCAGGTGCAGCTGCCCTCAGCAGTTTCGGGCAGAGCACAGTTAATGGTGATGGTAATGGGCTCCTTCAGCAGGTTAAAGCCGTTGGGTGCCTTCAGCTCGGTGAGGGTGTAAGTACCGGCTGCCAGACCGCTAAAGCGAACTACGCCGTCAGTGCCCACGCCTGCCTCGTAGGCAACGGGTTCAGCCTTGGTGATGATCTCGGTCTCAGGAACCTTCTTGTAGCCTATGCCGCCGTCATACTGATCAGCCGTTTCCTCTGTGGGCTTGGTCTGTGTAAAGGTACCGTCCTTGAGCTTGTACCAGTTACCGCTGCTGCTCATTTCGAAGGTATCCCTGGTCACCACAATTTGATTCAGGCGTTCGCCCTTCAGTTCGAACCCAGCGCCGTTCAGGCGATTGCCGGAGGGGTCAACCTTGGTGAGCTCCAGTGCGGTTACGAAGCTCTTGGTGATCTGGTCGGGAGTTTCGCCGATAACGTCCTGATCTTCGGGCGTGGGCTTATTTTCGCCCTGGGCCTCCACGTTGGGGTTGTTGGAGTAAATGAGGTTTACCTGGTTGGGGTTGCCCTCAACGCCGATAACGGCGTCACCCGTAATGGTTGCAGAGTAGCGAATCTCAATGGCCTGGCCGTCAGACTCGGCAAACTTGTTGTAAAAATCGTTAAAGACGATTTCCACCTGAGTAGGCTGGCCGTTGCCGCCGGTGGTGCTGACGGTGAAGTCAGTGCCGGACTTGAGGCTCTGGCCGCCCACGGTGATGGCCACGTCGTTATTGAACTGCAGGCCCTTGGACAGAGTATCGTTTACCACGAAGAAGTACTTGTTGTAGCCGGTCATGTTGGGCACCTTGGTGGTGAGCACGTAAGGTACCTTGTCGCCCATGGCGGCGTTGTTCATGTCTACCTTGCCCTCAGTGGAGGGGTCAGTGTCCCCTGCGCCGTCAATCTGCTTGTCGATGGTGGGCTCGTCGGCCTTCAGGGTGATTTCAGTGGTGGTGGTATCCAGCAGCAGAGCGGAGATGGGGCCCTTGGCGCCCTGGTCCTCAATGACATAGTAGCCCAGATCCAGGTAGTCAATGGTGACCATTTCATCGCCGGGGTTGCCGGTTGCCGTACCCTTCAAGGTGGCCTCCGGGTGCAGCTTGGCTGCGGCCAGTGCTGCCTTGGCAAACTCAAAGACGTCGGGCTCAGCGGCAATGCGGCTTGCCACTTCCTGGTCGAACTCCGGAGCGCTGGCATCCAGGCCGTAGCGTTCAGCGTAGAAGTCATCCAGTTCTGCCGGTACAACGTAGCGGAAGCCCTTTTCCGGTGCGTTAAAATCATAGACCTCCAAATCCATCAGCTTGTATGCGTTGAAGGTTTTTCCCTCCACGGTCACTGTGCTGGAATTTTTCACGGTCAGACTCCCGTACACAAGCATCGCGGCATGCGCTGTCAGGCTCAAACTGAGGGTAAACACCATCATCAGCGCCAAACACAGCGAAAATGTTCTTTTCATTGTTTTCATGTGTGATTTTCCTTTCTTTTTTCTGATTTTATCTGCCATACCCCCGGCGGTTCTTCCGACGGGAGGCACAAAGATACAAAATACTGCCCAGCATGAGCCCTGCGCCCAGCACCGTGAATCTGGCTGTACCGGGGCCGCCGGTTTCCGGCAGCTCCACGTCGCTGTACTTATAGCGGTTGGTGATGAGAATGGGGCTGTCCGGTCCGGAGGCGGCCACGCCGTCACCGGAGTAGCTCACGGTGAAGCCCGGCACGCTCACTTCGTCCACATAGTACCGATACCTGCGGTTTTCCACCTCCTGCAGGTCCTCGGTGGTATATTCAGCCCGCCAGCCGTTTTCGGCGTTCAGGGTGAAGGTAGCCACCGTTTCCTCTCTGGGCAGGCCCAGGGTAGGCTTCCAGGTGCGGTACAGTCTGCCCGTGACCTCCGGCGGCAGATTCTCCGTCATTTCCGTGCCGTCGAAGTTCTGCCACTGCTTCTGCACCACCAGCATCACCGGGGGCTTTTCCTTGCTGAAGGTCAGTCGGCCGTTATTGCCCAGGTTGTAGCGGATGCGCTCCCCGTTTTCCTCAATGGTCAGGGAGGTGCCCGCTGTGGCGGTGGGATTGGCGGCCTTATTCCGGGTTTCCGTGCGGTCGGCGGCCAGATAGTACTTATTTTTGAGGGAGGGGTTCAGACTGCCCTCTGCGCCCTGGCCCTCATAGCGGTTGGTGGTATAGGTGAGGGTGGTTCCGCCGGGCATGGCGGCAATGTCCGCCTGTGCCTGCTCCGTGAGGCCCACCTGGTAGATGAGGCGCACAGGCAGCGCTTCATAGAAGAAGCTGGTGGTGGCGTCAGCCGTGTACGTGGGCAGAGCCTTGGGGGCTATGCTGAGACGAACAGTTTGCAGGCCCTGGGCGTCAGTTTCCACCGTGACGGTGAAATCTGAAAGCTGCACGGTGCGGCCGCTGTGGGGGTCCACGGGGACAGAAGCACTGGGATAGGTGAAGGTTTCGGTACTGCCGCTGACCTGGGAGGATACGGGGGCGTAGTTCACGCCGTTAATCCGCAGCACCGGATCACTTTGCAGCGCCATGCCCTCCCCGATGGGATCTGTGATGGTGAGGGGCTCATCGGCCTGGGTTTCGTAGGAATAATCGTAAACGCTGTTACGCTCTACAATGTCGGCAAAGGCGGCGTCCAAACCGTCGTTACCGGTGTTGCCCAGGTAGGCCTTGTCGGCGTAAGCGTAATTGCCCCGGTAGGGGTTCTGCTGCAAAATGGGCACCATGGCGTGGGGATGGCCCAGCCGCGGAATAATGTCGTGGTGTGCCCCCGCTGTCTGCCAGGGGCTGCCGAAGCTGCCCTGGAGCAAATCATACAGCGGTTTTTCCACCTCGTCGGCGTACTGTGTGGGCGACTGGAGCAGGGCGTTGATGTTGGCCTGGGTGGGGTTCATGACCGTTGCCCGGAAGTGATTGGTGGTAACGGTCACGCCGGCCAGGCTGAAATCGTTTTCCTCCATGCCGAAGGCCACGGTGTACATGGCGGCGGGGTTGTGGTAATGGATGCCCACCATGCGCTTATAGTAGTTGGCGCTGAGAATGGTGTAGTAGCCCTGCTGGCCCTTGGAATTATGGATGACGGGGGCGCCGTCGCCGTAATAGGGGTTGCGCAGCACATCCATGTAAGCGCTGGTGCAGTGGGTGGGCTCTCCGTCGGAGGCCAGAATCACCACGGGCTTCCGGGGCCGGCTCACCGTCTCGCCGTTTATCTTGGTGGTATAGGTGGTGTCACCCGTGCGGGTCATGAGGGCGTAGCCCTGGGCGATGCCCAGCTGGGTGAAGGTGCCGTCGGCAAAGCCCACCGGGCTGCCGATGTCCCCATTGGGGCCCGTGGGCACCATCTGGCCCGCAGGATTGCCGGAATGGGGGTCCGGGGGCCCGGACTGCCAGCGGAAATACCGGCCCTGGCTGTCCGGCTCGTAGCGGCCCATGGGCAGCAGCTCAAAGGCGTTGCTGTTGAAGCCCACGGCGCAGACCCGGTTTTCCGGGTTGGATTCCATGAGATTGGCAATGGTCTTGTTCATGGAGTTCACCAGAATCTGGCCACGGGTTTCCGTCTGGCCGGGATCGGTTTCGTTCATGGAGTTGGACATATCCAGAATGAACAGCACGTCGATGGGTACAGCGCTTTCCGTGGTGTCCACCACGAAGGCCTGGCCCAGAGCCGACAGGGTCACGCCGAAGCTGCCCGCCGGGTATTCGGGGAATACCCCGTAGTCGTCCCGGCCGTAGGTGACGGACTTATCCAGCAGCGCCTTGCCGTTTTCCCGGCGGTTGCGCTGGAAGTCCGTGAAGCCCAGTCTGCCGTTGCCGAACTGGCTTTCCAGCTGACTGGTGGCGGGGTCGGAGGCATACTGCCCCGTAACGCCGCCTACGGTGACTTCTCCCACCAGCTGCTGGGAGGTGGGCACATAGGCGCTGTAATCAGGCTTTAGTGCCGAGCCCGGCAGGCCGCTGTTGCGGTCCACCACTGCGTCGCCGGGGACGCTCAGGCTGGCGTTCACCAGCTGGTAAATCTGCAGCTCATTGGTGTAGGCACTCTCAAAATAGAACATATGGTCATAGACCTTGGGCTTGTCGGCCCCACGGAATCGGGGGTCAAATCCCACGTCCATGGGTCGGTCGAACTGGTCCAGACGGGCCCCCGCCCGGTCGTTGGCGTATACGCTGAGGTACATGCCGTCACGGGACAGGGTGAAGGTGCCCGGTGCTGTGCCGGGGGCCAAAACCAGGGCGTTCTTTTGCTCGGTAAATATCTGCCCGGATTCCGTGAGAGGCTGGGTCGTCTCGCTGGGCGCCGTGCCCGTATTCCGCTCCAGGGCGGGGTCAATATAGGTGGGCTTTCTGGGAATGAGGCCCAAATAGCTTCTGTGGTAGAAGTTGGAGCCGTCCGTGTCGTCATAGGTCCACCGGGCAGCGCCGGGGACGTCGGCGGTGAAGTAATCGGGGTTCGCCTTCACAGGCTGCAGCTGCACGGCAGTGTAGTTGGGGCTGTTTGGGCTGTTCAGGTTATCCGTCAGGGCAAAGCCGCCTTCAACGGACACCAGAATATAGGTTTCTCCGGGCTGCAAAGCGTCCAGAGAACGGACCTGCTTCCAGAAGTTGCCGGTTTTCGTCTCCGTGGTGTACAGCACTGCAAAGCTGGTGAGGCTGTCGGTGGTGAAGTCCAGAGCCGTTACCCCCTGCTCTGTCCCGCCGTAGGTGGCTTCCACCTCCTGGGGCGTAATGGGGGCTGGCTCGGCGGCATAGGTGACTGCCCCCTCCGAGGCAGGGGCCGCAGGCTCCGTGAGCCCGCTCAGCACCAGGGTGTGCAGGTCTGCAGGGCTCACATCCGTTTCCGGGAACAGGGGGCCCGTGAAGCGCAGCTGCACCTGGGCGCTCACCCCGGCCGGCAGGCTCAGAGGCACATCCCCGTCCATGAGCTGCAAACTGAATACGCTGAGGCCGGACAGCATCCGGTTTTCTTCCACCAGCTCCCCGGCGGTGAAGGCCGCCGATTCCAAGGTGGCGGGGTCGGTTTCCTCCGTAATGGGCCGCAGGCTCAGCCGGGCAGTTTCCGGCAGGGGCTCCGGCAGACCGGTGAAGTTTACCGTCAGCGTGAGCAGCTCATCTTCATAGGTGAGCACTGGATCCTGGGGTTCTTCCTCAACCGGGACGCCGTACAGAGCCTGGGCCTGACTGATGCGGCCATAGGCATAAATTTCCGGGTCGTCGGGGGCGTAGGACTTCCGGCGAACGGCGTCCTCGGCATTACCCTCGATGGTGTGGATTTCCATGAGCTTGGGCTCCTCCCCCTGGGGGGCTGCGGCGTAAATCAGCTCTTCCACAATGCCCACGTGGTCGATGGGCCCGGTCTGCTCGGCGTTAAAGAAAATTACGTCGCCCACAGCCGGAGTATAGGTTTTATCTTTGGTGTAAACGCCCTTATCCCGGAAGAGAAAGGCGAAGTTATCCGTATTGGAGCTGGACCCCAGCACGTCGTCCGGGATGCCCGCATAATGCATGCAGAAGCTCACAAACATGACGCACCAGTGGCCGTAGGGACTGCCGAACCAGTCGCCGTAGCGGGTATAGCCCAGCTTGCGTCCGGCCTCGTTCATGCGGAAATTGGCCTGGGACTCGGTGTAGCCCACCTGACTGGCGGCAATGTGCACCAGATCCTGGGCCCAATCCCCCGTGAGGGTCACGCCGCTGACGCTCTGCTCCCAGAGCTGAGCGGTTTCCACGTCGGCCTCGTCATCCGACTGTGACCGGCAGGCGTCCGTGTGCACGTGCTCCGGAATGGTGCAGGTAAGCTCCTGTTCCGTGACGTAGCAGTCCGGGCCGTGGCTGTGGGCAACCACGCCGGGCTGGGTGCAGATGAGCACGTCTTCCACCTGGTAGCAGTCCTCCGTGTGGCTATGGCCCTCGGTTTCCTCCAGGGTGCAGATGAGCTTCTGCTCCGGGTGCATGCAGGACTCACTGTGGGTATGGGGGACGCCCTCTTCCAGGGGGCAGGTGAGCTTCCGCTCATGGGTGTAGCAGGACTCACTGTGGGTGTGGCCCTCAGTTTCTTCCAAACCGCAAATGAGGGTTTTCTGCTCTTCATAACAGTCCGGGCCGTGGTCGTGGTCCTGGGTGCAAACGAGCACCTGCTCTATGCCGTAACACTGCTCATTGTGCCGGTGGGCCGGGGCTTCCGGCACCGTGCAGGTGAGCACCGGTTCATCCGTATAGCAGGCCTCGCTGTGGGTATGTATCTCCCCTTCTTCCAGACCGCAGCCGGGCGCCATCACGGTTTCGTAGCAGGTGTCTGTGTGGGTATGGCCCTCCGATTCCTCCAGGGTGCAGGTGAGGGTTTTCCGCTGCTCATAGCACTCCGGGCCGTGAACATGGACCCCCGTGGCTAGAAATTCCGGGTCATCTGTGTCCTGCATGGGGCAGATGAGCACCTGCTTTTCCGTATAGCACTCCGGGCCGTGGACGTGCTCTTCCAGTCCGCACTGGGGCGCCGTTTCCATGGATACCGCCGGCAGGGTCATGGCCACCACCGTGACCAGCATCACCCCGCAGGTGGCCAGCGCCACCCCACGGTTCCAGTACCGGCTGCGGCGGGCCTGGCGGAGCAGGCCACGGAGTTTCGATTCCGTATGTTGATTCATGGAGCGTACCTCCTCAGTTCAAAAAGCCCATGCTTGACAGTGGCCAAATGCGAAACACAATCTTCCCCACCACCTGCTCCTGGCTGGCACAGCCCACAACGCTGCTGCGGCTGTCCACGGAGGTGGCACGGTGGTCGCCCAGGACAAACAGCCGGTTTTCCGGCACCTGGTAAGGAAAGGTGATGTCGCCGTCGCCCAGAGATTTTTCGTAAATATAGGGCTCGTCGATGCGGTGATCGTTCACGGACACATTGCCCACGGAGTCGATGTTTACCCAGTCTCCGGAGGTGGCGATGACACGTTTGACCAGAATTTTGTTGTTGTAATAAAAGCCGATGAGGTCACCGGTGGTAAAATCCGCATTCTTTAAACAAATCACAATGTCCCCGTCCGTGAGGGTGGGCTCCATGGACGAGCCGTAAATCCGCAGCACCGGCATCACCAGCACGCAGATGAGCACCACAATGGCCGAGGCGCTGATGAGGGAAAACACCGTGCTGCGCAGAACGCTGAAATAGCGGCGCTGATGGCGTACCCGCTCCAGCTCCTGCTCCAGCTCCTGACTGGTGGGGACGGCCAGGGGCTCAGTAATTTTCTTTGCCATGGCCTGCTCCTCCCCGGGGCGCTAAATTGACCCCCTGGTTCACCAGCTCCATCAGGCCTTGGTGGCTGGCGTACAGGTCCGTGAGCCGGGTGGAAATCTGGCTCCACTGCTGCTCCACGCTGCGTTCAGTTTCCTCCCGCAGCTGGCGGCATTCCCGCTCTGCCTGGTCCTTCATCTGTTGGCACTCCCCCCGGGTCTGGGCCAGCATCTCCTCCCGGACTTCGGCCTGCCGGGCGTCCAGACGGCGGATATTATCCACATACTGGGCGCAGGAGGCTTCGGCGGCCTCGAACATCCCGTTGAGCCGCAGAGCGGCTTCGGCGATGCTGCCGGCCTGGTTAATGCGGATGGTTTTATCGTCCAGAGCCTGCTCCAGCTGGTCTACCTTGGCTTTCAGGGCCTCGTTTTCCCGGCTCTGGCTCAGGAGTAGCTCCAGGAGCTCAGCACGGCTCAGTTGTTTCAGTTGTTTTGGGGTCATGGTCGTTACACTCTCTTCTTGCACAAATATCCTGCGCTGCCCGCAGGGCCGTTTCGGAGCAAAATGTGTACAGACTATGGATACGGCGGGCTGGGGCCTGTGGTCATGCGCCGGTAGCGCTCTGTCACACCGGACAGATTTCGTCCAATTCTTTACAGAATTTTTATGTTCTCTTTATCTATACCGCACAACTATAGTCAGATTCTGTCTCGCAAAAACGTGGTTTTGTTCAATATATCGTATTGTGTACACTAAGTCAATCGTATTTGGGACACGTACAGTCATGTGTCTTAAATTTGGACAGATTTTGTCCTATTTATTAACAGGCCATTAACGAAGCCGTCCTGCCGGGTCAGGCTTTTTTCGGCAAAAGGTGAAGTGTCCCACGGCCCCGCACTATACTAAACATGAACGAAGGGCGAGGTCCGATGGCCCGCCGGAAAAAATTTTCCGGAAAAACGTGAAGTCACCGGGAAGCCCGCTCTATACCAAAATAGAAGGACGAAACCCAAGGACAAAAAACGAACCATAAAGGAGAATGCACTATGGCAAAAGGTTACATGAAAGACAGCGGCTACCACTGGAAGAACGTCTACAACGGCCAGGGCCAGTACTCCGGCAGAGTGGAAAAGACCACGAACAGCTGGGAGAACATCTACGACCGCAACGGCGGCTACGCCGGACGCCGGGAGCGCAACAGCTCCGGCGGCTACAGCTACTACGATAAGAACGGCAGAAGGAAGTGATACGCCATGAGCATCATGAAAACGCTCCTGCGTCGGCGGGAGGAAAAGGAGGCACAGCAGATGGAGGCCATTGACCATGGCCTCCGGGAGTGCCGTCTGGTGCAGGAGCTCAACGAGGCCCGGGGCGCCGTGGTGGTGTTCCGGGGCCAGCTGCTGCAAATACAGCGGATGCAGGAAAGCTGCAGCGCCCAGGTGCCCCGGCTGGCCGCCGATGCCGGTCGGTTTTTTGAGGAGCTGGACGGCTGCCCCCAGGTGGGGGAGGCCCGCTGTGAGCTTTACCGGTACCTCTGCGACCTCACCGGCGACCGTATTGCCTCCCCGGCGGAAATGCTGCTGACCCTGGCCCGGTCCCACGGCCTTACGCCCCTGGTGGACTACTGCGAGCGCCTGTCCCGGGAATTCCGGGAGCAGGCCATCCGCCACAGTCCCCGCTAGACCCGGTCTGAAGGCCGGGTTTTCCTTGCCTGTACTGCACCTTATGGGCTATACTGGAATCATCACAAGACGCCCTCCGGGAAGCCCCGATTATTTGTTCATCACGAGGTATTAACCATGAAAACCGTTATTCTTTGTCATATTCCCATGAAGCCCCAGGTGGCCTCCACGGTCTACGCCCCCGGCGATACGGGCCTCACCGTCAGCCCCACCCCGGTGCGCTACCCCATCAGCGCCGCCTTTGCCGGTCTGTTTACGAAAGACGATGACCTGACCGTCATCCGGCTGGTGAAAAAGGACGCCCACGGCCACTACGAGGAAAATGCAAAACTGTTGGAGCAGGAGCTCCGGGAGGCCAATGCCGCCGTGGGTGCAGCCCTGCACTTTTCCACCATCAGCACCGATTTTGTACAGACCCGGCAGGTCCACAGCGCCCTGCTGGGGGCCATCATCGACGCCATCCCCGACGGGGCCCGGATTATCTCGGACATCACTTACGGCCCCAAGGATTTGCCCATTGTGGTATTTGCCGCCCTGGGCTTCGCCGAGCGCTCTTTGGGCTGCCGGGTGCAGCAGATTCTGTACGGTCAGGCCGACTTCCAGGATGGCCGGGTGGTGTCCACCCAGCTGTGCGATATGTCCCCCCTGTACACCTTGAGTGCTGTGGCGGCCACCGTCTGCGGCGACGAGCCCACCAGAGCCCGGAAAACCCTGAAAGCCCTTATGCAGCTGTGAGAAAGGAGCATGCGCCATGACGCCCGCAGACTATGAGGCGCAAATTCTCGCCTCCCCCCTGTTCTCTCTGCCCCGGGATTCTGACGCCTGGCACGCCGAGGCCCACCGCATGGTGGATCGGCTCTATCGGTATCTCCTCTGCCTCAGTCCCGGCAAATACGCGGATATGAACCTGGAAATCGTGGAGACCGCCAACGCCTGCATCCGCAGCTACACCCCGGAAAAGGGGAATTTTCTCCACTACTTTAATAAGGCCATCAAAAACAGCCAGCAATCGGCCATGGGCAGCCGCCAACTGGCAGAGCACCAGAGCGGTATGCACGTCTCTGCCCAGGTGCGGAAGCTGGTGCAGCACTATACTGCCCTGGCCGGACAGCTGGAGCGCTTAGGCGTGACGGAACCGGAAAATGTGCTGGAAGTGTTTATCACCCAAGAGGACCTGAGCCCGGAACGGGCCGAAGAAATTGCAAAGCTGGCTAATCTGCACCGGACGGCCAGCACAAGACCGTCCGATGACGGACAGGAGCAGTCCCTGCTGGAAGCGCTTCCGGACGGCTCCCCCACCCCGGAGCAGACCCTTTTGACCTTAGAGGAGGCTGCAGAGGCTCCCCGGGAATTTTTGGACCGGCTGGATCGCTGCTTTGCCTCCCGGCAGGCCCGACAGCAGCCCCTGCTGGCCCGGATTCTCACGGCCAGACTGCTGCCCCTGACCGTAGAGCAGCCGGAGCTTTTGCCCCTGCTGACGTCCTGCCGTTTCTGGGTGCCGGAGCTTTATGCCCGCTTTACCGCTGACGGCACCATCCCCAATCAAAAGGAAATCGGCCAGCAGTTCCATCGCAGCGAAGGCAGCATCAGCCGCACGGTTTCCGCCTTTACCGAGGAATTTCGCCGGTTCCCCTAGGGCTTTTCCCCGCTGAAATCACACCGAAAGGAGCAATTCCATGGACGCATATCTTCTTGACCATCTGGACGGTCACCCGGAGCTGGCAACGCAGTTGGCGCTCATTGAGCAGGACATTGAAGCTGGCTTTGCCCAGACCCCCGGCTCCGTGGCCCACGCAGGCACCGACATCCGCAAGGCCGCTGAATATCTCACCCAGCAGTACACCTTCGCCATGGGCCGGGACGGCCATCTGGGCAGCTTCTCCGAGCAGCTCAGCGCCCTGCAAAAAGAACGGGTACTGCCCAAAGCCTGCATCGAAGCCTTTCACGAATGCCGCCGCCTGGGCAATATGGAGGCCCACGACCTGGGCATGGGCCGCCGCCATATCTTCGCCGCCGCTGCTGCCTGGGAGAGTCTCACCGTGGTTCTCCTGCCGCAGTTTCTGGCCGATTTGCCGGAAAGGCTGGACCAGCCTCTTACGGGGATTCACTTCCGCTGCAGCGTACCGCTGAAAAAGCCCCTGTCCCAGAAAAAGAAAAGTCCCTCAAAAACTGAGCCCACCGGCGAAAGAAACAACCAGACTGCGGAAACGGACGACGATGACAATGACCTGAACCCTTTCTATCTTTCCACCCTGCGAGCAGCTTCCACTTTCCATCTGCTATCCTTGATGCCCATGCCGGACGGGCACCATATTCTCCGGCTGAGCCTGATTTGGGTGCTTGGCATTTCCAGCGAGCTGCTTTCCTTCCTGTGCCTGTTCATCGGGCCCACAGCGCCGTTTCTGGCCGTTTACTTACTGCTTACCGCAAACTTCACTGAATGCACCGTGCTTCTGTCCGTGGCTGCGCTCATCGGCCTGTTCTGTCCCCTTTATGTCAGCAGCGAATACTTCCGCCACGGCAGCACCCACCGGGAATACCGGGAAAATCTCAGTTTTTTCGTGGGGGCCCATGAAGACCTCCTCAGTGGCGTGTTCCACTTCCGAAAATTTTACCGGGAGATTCCGGAAATGAAAGCCCACGCCATGAATGCTCAGCTGGGCTTTTTGGACGCCAGCATACTGTGCTGCCAGGACCTTCTTATCTTTATTCTCTCCTTAGCTTTCATCACGGCCATGCCAATTAGGGTTCTGTTATGGCTGAGCTGGCCCATGAGCGGCTGGCTGGTCCGGTTGGGTATTCCCCTGCTCACAGCGCAAATTCTGAGTATATTGCCCACGTTTATCTGGATTGTGGTGGTCATGATCATCATGCGCAGACTAATGCTGTCTCATTAAGCGGATGCTGACAAACGCCCCCTGTGGGGCAGTGCTCATCAAACAGTCATTTCTCAGTACAGCAAAAGCCAACATCGGTTGATGCTGGCTTTTGCTGCGTCAGGCACTGTCTTGTTTCAAGAGTTTATTGTGATATAATGTAAGTGTGGATGAAATCAAAATTTATTGAGCACTCGTAGAAGGTAAAGTATAGAATTTTCATAAATTTCACCTAATTCGCTGTTTATGGGATGGAATTCTCACCGCATAACATATAGGATTTTCTTATAACAAAGAAGTCAGGAGGGACTTGTATGAACCCAATTATAGTTGGAAAATTTATTGCAAAACTTCGTAAGGATAAGGATATGACGCAGGAACAATTTGGAGAAGCTCTTGGTGTTACCAATAAAACTGTGTCCCGCTGGGAGAGTGGAAGCTATATGCCAAGCGTTGATATGCTTCAGCGAATGAGCCAAATCTTTGAAGTCAGCATCAACGAATTGCTTGCAGGTGAGTATATCTCAAATGAGGATTTTCGCCGGCAGGCAGATCAGAACCTGATTGATTCTTCTAAAAAGAACTCCTCTCTTGAAATCCTGTTCAAGCAAATTGGTATCTTTTGCATACTCGTTTTTCTGTGTGGGTTTGGCCTGTTTATACTCAACTGTTTCTTTAGGGATGCAGCTTCTTATTGGCCAGTTGCCACATATATTGCAGTTGCTATGATGATTGTGCCATCAATTTATTTTCTGTTTTTACTTGTTTTGCAAATTAGAAAAATCATTAACAAGTAAATATATTACAGGTATGGCCATCTAGGTGTATCGGGATAGATTGAGTGTTAAACCTATTCCAATATACCTAACAGATAAAATTTCAGAAGGACTGATTTTATGAAAAAGAAAATATCAATCATTATTGCACTGCTGGGTTTCGCTGCACCAATCTGGTGGTTTTCTCCGAAGACTTTTCTTAATCATGTGAATCCTGGTGATGTTGCAAGTATTGAGGTCTTTAATGGAAACGACGGTAATCAGTTTACAATTTCAGAACCAGATGACATTTCCTTTATTACAGATAGCATTCAATCTGTTTCTTTGAAAAAAGATCGGATTTCTATGGGCATGGGAACAACGTATCATCTCAGATTTCTAAATGCAGAGGGAAACGAGATGGATCAGTTGATCATGATGACTCCATCCACAATCCGCAAAGGAATTGTTTTCTATGAATGTGATGGTGAATTGGAACAGGTCGAGGACTATCTGATTCATCTTGAAAAAGTTCAATTTCCTGATACACCTTGGCTTGCAGGGCAGGAATAAAGAAAGCAGCCTTTGCAGGCTGCCTTCTTTATTTATTTTGCATCTATTCGGCTTTACCGCTGTCACAGCTTGGATGTATCTTATTTTTCCGTAAAAAGGTGAAGTCCGGGACTTCCTCGCCCTATAGAGAAGTGAACCCAAAAATCACCACATCTCAGGAGGACTTAACCATGAAAACCACCATTTACTGCCGCGTTACCGCCAAGGGCGTCCACAGCTTTTATCTCCGTTGCAGTCAGGGGAAATTTTTCCTCTTTACCCAGAACTACCGCCGGGGCGTACAGCGGTACTACGGCCGGGGCGTCCGGCTGGAGGAAGCCTGCAGCTTTGCCCGGGCAGGCGGCGACCGGTCCCTGCTGCACACCATGGACAAGCTGCCCATGTACATCCGCTACGCCGAAAAGGAGTACGGCATCACGGTGCTGCGCCGAACCGAGAAACAGCACCGCCGCCGTGGCCGTGCCGCTTGAACTGCCCACATAAAACAAGCGCCCCTGTGCCAAAAGGCACAGGGGCGCTGCTGCTTTCCTACCAAAAAGGCAGGACGTGGGATTTACTTGGCCATGTTAATGATGGGGGTGCTGCTGCCGGATACTGCGGGCAGCTTGCCGTCCCACTTTTCATACTTCTGCATTTCGATGAGCTCGGGGGTCAGGGACTCGGCAATCTTCTTGTTGGCCTCTGCCTCAGCTTCGGCCTTGATGCGGATGATTTCCGCCTCGGACTCTGCACGAATCTGCTTTTCTCTGGCTTCGGCCTCAGCGTTCATGATGCGGGTCTCGTTCTGGACCTTGATAGTCTCCTGCTCGGCCTTGGCCTGCTGCTGCTTCTGCAGAGCGGTCACACGGTCGGAGATGGTCTGCTGCAGCTGAGCGTCGGGATGTACGTCGATGATGGAAGCGTCAATGACCTGGATGCCGAACTGTCTGTGCAGCTCCTTGTCCAGATTGGCCGTGAGCTCGGAGTTAATCTGGTTGCGGTTGCCGCTGTACAGGTCCATCATGGAGTAGTTGGTGGTCACTTCGGACACCTTGGCCTTCAGCACCGTGCGGACACGGCGGTTCACAATGTCCTCGCCGTCCATGCCCTTGAAGTTCTTGAAGGTCTGGACAATGACTTCTTCATCGAAGCGGTAGGACATCTGGAAGCCGATGTCGATGTTGGCGTTGTCGCTGGTGGCTACGGCGAAGCTGTCGTCGTTCTGGCTGCCTTCACGGTTATCCTTGGACAGAATAATCTGCTCGTTGCCGATGGTGAACTCCTTCACCTTCTTGGTGGGGGCCACAATATGCCAGCCCTGGCCCAGCACTTCGCCGCTGACGCCGCCGTTCATATTGTACACCACGCCCACGTAGCCTGCGGGGATGCGCTCAATGCACACCAGGGCGAAAATCAGCACCACCAGTACGGCGGCCACCAGGATGCCTACGGTCTTGCCGAGCTTACCGGCGGTTTCCCGCAGATCCAGTCCGCTGTCCGGTGCACGGTCGGAAAGTTTTGTCTCTTTCATGGGTTTCTCCTTTTTATTCGTCAATTTTTCATGAATATTCGCGGTTCATATGCTCATCATACCTTAGCTGTCTACAAATGTCAATATGACGGAATCTGGCCATGTCACCTCCTTCTGTTTTATGGACATTCACAACAGAATTTCCCAGCCCCAAAAAAGTGGGAAAGGCATTTTTGCCGACATTGTACGCCTGTGACGTACAAAACCGGGGTATGTTTGAGTCATGTGCGTCATACGCGGTCATGTTGTCGAGCTTTTTATGCATATCATTCGCTTATTTTGTTAAAGATTCCACTTGTATATGCGCCTATATAGGTCTATAATTCGACTCCTAGGAACAATAATGTATAATTTTGTATAATTTAGGAGGCATTCCTTATGGAACAATACGGTTATCTTCTGGATTTGGCAATTATTCTACTGAGTACAAAAGCGCTGGGCGTCATGACCAAACGATTTGATCTGCCCCAGGTTGTTGGTGCTCTGGCAGCCGGTTTGCTTTTAGGACCTGCAGCCCTGGGCATTCTCCACGAAACTGATTTTTTGGATACACTGGCCTCTCTGGGCGTCATCGTGCTGATGTTCGACGCCGGTCTGGACACGGACCTGGACGAACTGAAGCATTCCGGTAAGGCCGCCTTTGTGATCGCCCTGGTGGGCGTTCTGGTGCCCCTGGGCGCCGGCTTCTTCCTGGGTGAATTTTTCCACCCCGACCAGATGCTGCAGAACCTGTTTCTCGGCGTCGTGCTGACGGCTACCTCCGTAAGCATTACCGTAGAAACCCTGCGTGAGCTGGGCAAGCTCTCCACCCGTTCCAGTAACGCCATCCTGGGCGCAGCCCTCATCGACGACGTGCTGGGTATCGTTGCACTGACCGTAATCACCAGCATGGCCGGTCAGGGCTCCTCCATCGGCGTGGTGCTGTTCAAGATTGTGGCCTTCTTCGTGCTCAGCGGTGTTGTGGGCTACCTGGCCTACAAGGGCTTCAACTGGTGGTTTGCCCGCTACGACCGCGATAAAAAGCGGTTCGTCATCGTGGCCATGGCCGCCTGCTTCCTGTATTCCTTCGCCGCTGAATACTTCTTCGGCGTGGCCGACATCACCGGCGCATTCATTGCCGGTCTGATCTTCTCCAAGACCCCCCGCGTCACTTACGTGCAGTACCGTTTCGAGACCCTGTCCTTCATGCTGCTGAGCCCCGTATTCTTCGCCAGCATCGGCCTGAAGGTTGACCTGAGCAGCCTCACCAGCACCGCCCTGATTTTCGCCGTGCTGCTGCTGATTGTGGCCATCCTCAGTAAGGTTCTGGGCTGTGGCCTGGGCGCTAAGGTCTGCGGCTACAACAACGCCGAGGCCCTGCGTATCGGCTGCGGCATGGTTTCCCGTGGTGAGGTCGCACTGATCGTGGCCGACAAGGGCGTGGCTTCCGGCCTCATGAACCCTGCTTACTTCGCCCCCGTGGTTCTGGTGGTTATCGCCACCACTATCCTGACCCCCATCTTCCTGAAGATGGCTTACCAGTACAAGTCCAACCAGGTGCACATGGAAAACAGTGGCCTGCTGGACCGTATCGAAGACGTCAACCAGCTGGATATTTACAACCAGAGTGTGGTTGCCGCCAACGAAGAACTGCGTGAAGAGGGCAAGAAACACCGTTAATTTTCTCACTCCATAAATAAAACCAAGAAGGAAGAGCATCTGCAACACGCAGATGCTCTTTTTCGTTTCCGGGGCCTTGCATGAGGAATTTTTATGGCAGGAGAAGCTGCGCTTATGGCTGCCGTGCAGCGAAAAAATAAGCCTCAATTCGTCCCCCGAAAGCCCCCATTCCTTATGAAACTTTAATGCTTCTGCGGCATACACTTATGGACAATCGGCTGTAAGAGATGTACAATGAGGCTAGAAAAAGTGAGGTGACGCCTTATGCGAAAATACTTGCCCTTCTGGAATTTCGACCTGCTGGCCACGGAAAACTGGCTCAACGATTTGGCCGCCGAAGGCTACACGCTGACCCGGCTCACGGGTCTGTTTTGTGACTTCTCCCCCACGGAGGGTCCCCGGCCCTATTACCGTCTGCGGTATCTGGAGCAGCCGCCCCAGGACTGCGCCATGTCCCTGGGCAAGATTTACGTGTTCACCGCCCAGGTTCCTGAGGACCTGCCCCCGGCCAACTACGACGAGGACGCCCGACTGTGCGCCGGGCAGAGCACCGGAGTTCTCCAGGTGCTGGCCCCCTCGGTGCTGACCCTCCTGCTGCTTATGGACTGGGCCCCCCTGGCCCTGCATAACCTGCATTTGGCCATGGCCTGCGCCGTGCTGCTGGTGGTGTGGCTGCCGGAGGCCGTAGGCGAAGCCTCCCGCTGGCACCGGGCCTATACTCTGGCCAGTGGCAGCATCACCGTGAGCTCCTGCCCGCCCAAGCGGCTCACCAAGGCCCTGTTCGTGGGGCTGCTGCCCGTGCTGGGCTTCATGCTGCTGGTGTGCATCGCTCTGAGTCACTGAGTGTAAAACACAAGACCCGCTTCCCCTATCTGGGGCAGCGGGTCTTTTTTGCAGCAAAAAGCAGGAAACGCACTGCGTTTCCTGCCACTGAGTTCTGTTTTTTGTTATCGCCGTTCCACGATTACCGGGAGAATCGCCCGGCCCGTGTACACCGTCCAGCGGCGCTGAGCATACCGGAGAAACACGTCGCCGTTGACGGCCATGCTGTCCACGGGGATGACCGTGGTTTCCGTCACCAGCTTATAGGCGCCGTTTTTGCCGGGGATGACGCCCCGGATACTGCCATAGTGGTACTCCCGTTTGAAGCCCCAGCGCCAGACCGTGAACTGCTGCTCGTCGTAGGTAATGCGCAGCTGACCGTAGCCCAGCAGAAAGCAGGCCGAACACAGGCCCAAAACTACCGGCAGCATGTGCAGATTGGGGGCGCCGGTCCTCAGAATGTGCACCATGGCGCTGAGACAGAACATGGCAAAGCACAGCCCGGCGTACAGCAGAATCCTGGGCATACGCACAATGTCCAGTTCCTCCCGGTCGTGGGCTGCCAGCTTCTGCAGGCCGCTCAGCAGGAGCCTGGCCAGCAATACTGCCAGCAGTATGGTTAACACAGCGTTCATGGGCTGTCCCCCTTTTTGCTCTCTTTCTCTCAGTATAGCAAGTTTTCCCACGAGGTCAAGTGTGTGCAAAAAGAAAACCGCTTAGTTGGGGGTGGGGGCTATGCAGAGTGCCACAGAATGGGGCCTAATAAAGACAGTGGCTCGGTTCACCTCTCAGTCAGCGCAAGCGCTGCCACCTTGGCCCTCGTTGTGCCGTACGATTCCCGGACGCTGCGCATCCGCCAATCGTGGCACTGCCTTTACAACGCCTCGCTGCATCTGCCACCGGCAGCGCATCGGCGTTGTACCCTCAAGGGGAGCCTTTGGTGCGCTGCAAGTTTATAGATGTGTGAAAGCCAGCGCTATAGTCTGGAACTAAGACTGCACCCGTACTTAGCCTCGCCCTACGGGAGAGGTGGCACGGCGTAGCCGTGACGGAGAGGTGAACCGAGGCTGTGTACTGGTTAGGCGTAAAGGCATTGCGGCGCACCCCGTTTTGTCATTCTGAGGAGTATGCGACGAAGAATCTTAAGTGAGCTGTTCGTCTATTGAGCTGGGGATGGCATCCAGGGCAGTACGCTGCCTGCCACAGCTCGGTGGTCGTTTTTGCGGCGCTTAAGATCCTTCGCTGCGCTCAGGATGACAGGACGGGGGTGGGTGTGTCTTTTGGAGTGCACAGCGAACCTGGGGAAGCCCCTCTCAGTCGTCTTTAGACGACAGCTGAAGGTGAATTGCCCGTAGGGCAAGAGAGGCCACCCTGGGGTGCCTCCACAGGGGGGAGCCAAGAAAGGTGCGCAGCAGCGTTGTACCCTCAAGGGGAAGGCGTTAGGTGCCACAGAATGGGGCCTAACAAAGACAGTGGCTCGGTTCACCTCTCAGTCGCCTTTAGGCGACTGCTCCCCTCAAGGGGAGCCTTTGGTGCGCTGCAAGTTTATAGATATGTGAAAGCCAATGCATCAGTCTGGGGAAAGGGCTGCACCCGTACTTAGCCTCCCCTTGAGGGGAGGTGGCAGCGCTTGCGCTGACGGAGAGGTGAACCGAGGCTGTGTACTGGTTAGGCGTAAAAGCATTGCGCCGCCCTCAAGTCGGCACGCAAAAAGCAGGCAGCGCACAATGTGCGCTGCCTGCTTCGTACCGTTCTGATTACTCACCAGCTGCCGGACATCCGGCGGGCGGCGTAGTTATAAAAGTCCTGCTTGCCGTCGGCCATGGTGGACACGTTGACGCTGCCTTCCCGCATGAGCAGGCGGAAGCCGTAGCCGTCGGTGTAGTTGATGCCCTGAATCTCCGTGTAGCTGTAATACCGGGGTTTGCCCCAGTAGCGCTTCACGCAGAAGCCCTCGTCATCGTAGGTGATGGTGAGGCTGAAATAGGTCACAATAAGCCACAGGCCCGCAATGAGCAGCAGGGGGCTCAGGACCAGGAAGGTCAGCCGGTGCAGCACAAAGAACACGACCACCAGCAGCAGACAGCCCAGCAGGCAGGCGTAACCGCCCCACAGCACCCAGATGGACATATGCACGGTATTTTCCGCAGGTTTATATTTCTTTGCCAGTTCCGACAGCGCTTTGTAGGCCGCCGCAAACAGCAGGATAAAGGGCAGGATTCTAAACATCATGGTTGGGGTTCTCCTCTCAGGGGTTAGGTGGTTTTACTGCTCCCTATTTTACGGGATTTTCCCCCGAACGTCAACGGTTTACGCTCCTATGGCCGGATTTGGTCCGGGTAGGGCAAAAAAGACCACACCATGCGGTGTGGTCTTTTGGGGGTTACAGCGTAACTTATGCAGCAGCGGTAACTGCGGTGATGTGGGGGTTAGCGCCCTCGTACCAGTACAGGAAGCCTTCCATGTCGATAACGTCGCCGACCTTCAGTTCCTGAACAGCCTTGTATACCTCGGTATCAGCGCCGCACAGGTAGCTTTCAACGGTGAAGGTGTAGGTGTTCTCGCCCAGGGTGACGTCGAAGTACAGGTCGTCGCCTTCAGCGCCGGAGCCGTCCCACTTGTACATAGCTTCCTTGGCAACGGTCATGCCCTTGAAGCTGACCTTCTGGTTGATCTTCTCAGCCAGAGCGTCGGTGCCCAGCAGCTCGGTTACGTCTACGGGTTCAGCAACGTAGCTGTCGCCTTCCAGCAGTTCCCAAGTAGCGTCGATGATTTCTACTTCGCCGGACCACTCAGCCTTGTAGCCGGTGACACGGATCTTCTGGCCTTCTACCAGAGTTTCGTATTCAGCTTCGGTGCAGGGCAGCTCGTACAGGAAGTATGCGCCGTCTTCATCAGCGGTGTATACGGTAGCCTTGTCTTACCACCAGCTCTGCTTAGCCTGAACATAGGTTTCAACGGTCACTTCGCTGTCGATGGGAGCAGCGACGAACTCTTCGTAGCTCATGACTGCGGGAGCAGCTTCTTCGCCTTCGGTGGGCTCAGCAGCATCTTCGCCTTCAACGGGAGCTTCGGTTTCGGTTTCGGGGGCAGCGCTTTCTTCGGGCTCTTCGGTGGAGCCGCCGCAAGCGACCATGCTGAAGCACAGTACCAGTGCCAGCAGCATTGCAAGAATCTTTTTCATAGTTATTCTCCTTTTTATCCTCGGCGTCCCCATGACGCCGTTTACAGTTTATTATACCCCGGAGACAGGGCAAAGTCAACGAGAATGTGTCTTGACACCTGACTGTTTAGTCTTTTTCTGTTCTCGCAGCACATACAGGCCGATACCGGCCCAGGTGGCAGCCAGACCCCACAGCAGGGCTTTGGCTCCCAGAGGCAGAGGGCCCAGGTCAGCCTTGCCCACCTGGCCCTGGACACTGTCCAGGCGGTAGAGACTTTCCATGTCCGCAAAGAGCTTATCCATGTACTCCTCGTCCACGGTCTGTTTGCGTCTGATGGACTTGGTGACATTTTCAATCATCTGTCCTGCGGCGTCCCGGAGAGAGGCCGAGCCGTTAAAGACGGGGGTGGTGAAGGTGTTTTCCGTGTTCTCCATGAGGAGCTTCGACGCCTCAATCTTCACGTCGTAGTGCAGCTCGTTATCTACACCGCAGGCGGCGATGTAGTCCGTGTACACGGGGTCATTCTGGGCCTTGGCGGTCACGGGGACGTAGCCCTCCGTCTGGGCATAGGCAATCTGCACGTCGTTGGTGAGCAGGTACTGGGTGAACAGCCAGGAGGCCAGCACTTCCCCGGAATCCGGCTTATTGAACACGCACACGCTGGGGCCCTGGGAAATCATGCTGGGGTGATCCGGGTCGAACTGGGGAATGGGCATGACCACGGTTTCAAAGTCCACGAACTTATCCGGAGAAATATCAGACAGGGGCGCATAAGAGCCCATCCAGGTGGCACCGGCGGTGGAGTCAATGGCGAACAGGCACTGTCCGGCGTTGAGGAAGTTGGCCGGGTAGCTGGAAATTTTAAAGGTGGAGAAGGCCCCCAGCTTCACCTGGTCGGCGATGGTATAAAGAAGCTCTCTCGTGGTGTCGTTAAACAGCTGAATGTCCCCCTGGGCCGTGGAGTAGCCCGCTCCCTTTTGCCGGAGCATCTGGATCATCATGTTGTCCGTAGACTTATAGATGAAGGGAATCATGACCTTCTGGCCGTTCAGCTTGAAGTTTCCGTCGGCATCCTTTTCCATGGCCTTGGCGCTGACTTCAAAGATGAAGTCCCAGGTCAGGGTCTCCGGCAGGGTGTAGCCCAGCCGTTCCACATAGGTCTTATTGATGTAGCAGGCCTCCGTGGAGCGCATATAGGGCAGAGCGTAGTGGGCCCCGCCGATGACGCACTCCTCCAGGAACTTGGGGATAATCTCCTCCTGGGTGGGGCTGTCGAACTTCACTTCCGAGCCCCCAAGGCCGTATTTGGGGTCGGCCATAAGGCCGTCCAGAGGCACCACGGTGTTGGTGCCGGTCATGTAGGTGGCGATATGGTCGGGGTAGGTGATGCACACGTTGGGGGTGGTGCCCGTGGCGATGTTCGTGATGACGTCGTTGTAAATCTTGCCGTAATCCGTGTACAGCCGGAGATTCACAGTGATGTTGGGGTACAGGGCCTGGAAGTCCTCGATGGCCTTGCGGTAAATGTCGGTTTGGGTTTTGTTGGTGTCGTTTTTGGCCCAGAAGCTGATTTCATAGTGCGCTGATTCGTCAAAGCTCTCCGGCACCTGAAATTCTGCCCGCTCCCCTGCCCCATGACAGCCGGTCATGGTGAGCAGCAGGCACAGGGCCAGACACAAAGCGGTAATCCGTTTCTTCATCCCTTGGTGCCTCCTCTCGATACGCCCTCCATAATCTTCTTGTGGAAGATGAGGAACAGCACAATCAGCGGCACGGAGATGACCACCACTGCCGCCATCATGGCGGGGATGTTCTCTCGGCCGAAGCCGTTTTCCCGGATGGACTGGATGCCGTTGGACACCAGGAAGAAGTTCTGGTCGTCCGTAATGAGGCGGGGCCACACGTAGCTGTTCCAGCACTCAATGACCTTCAGAATCCCGATGGTCACAATGGTGGGTCGGCAAATGGGAATCATGACCTTAAACAGGTACTTGAGGTCCGAGGTGCCGTCCACCTTGGCGGCGTAATACAGCTCGTCGGGGATTTGGGCGAAGTTCTCTTTTAATAGGTAGATGTAAAACACGGAGGCCACACTGGGCAGAATGAGGCCCGCAAAGGTGTTGCGCAGGTCCAAATCCGTGATGGTCACAAAGTTGGTGATGACCACCAGCTCACCGGGAATCATCATGAGGCTTAAAAACAGGGTGAAGGCCAGGTTCTTGCCCCGGAATTCCAGTCGGGCAAAAGCAAAGGCCGCCAGCACCGTCACCACCATCATGATGGCCGTGGTAATCACCGTGAAAATCAGGGTATTGAGCAGATACCGGGCCAGGGGCACAGCGGTAAAGGCGTCAATATAGTTCTGGATGGTGGGGCTCAGGGTGAAAAAGGTGGGAATGTACTCGCTGTTATAGGCGCTGTAGCTCTTCACGGAGGTCAGGAGCATCCAGTAAAAGGGAAACAGCACCATGATGGCCCAGAGGGTCAGCAGGGCGTACGTGACGACCTTGCCGATCTTGGCCCGGAGGGCACTTTTCCGGGCGATTTCGTTGTAATTGGTTTTTTCCATGGGGTTCACCTCAGGTATAGTGGACGTGCTTCCGGCTCACCAGCAGGTTGATGACGGTGATGGTCAGCACAATGGCAAACAGCAGCACCGCAGCAGCCGAAGCATAAGAGGGATAGCCGCCGGAGTTGCCGTACAGCATATCGTACACATAGCCCACAATGGTGTTCATTTCGGCGGTGTTCAGGTCCGTGCCGAACAGGGCCACGGCGTCGGAATAGGCCTTAAAGGCCCCGATAAAGCCCGTGATCACCAGGTAAAACAGGGTGGGAGAAATCATGGGCAGGGTGATGCGGGTGAAAATCCGCAGCTTGGAGGTGCCGTCCACCCGGGCTGCCTGGTAGTAGGTTTCGGGAACCCCGGCCAGGGCGCTGGTGAGAATGAGGATTTTGAAGGGCATAACCACCCAGACGGTATAAAAGCACAGCACGAACATCTTGGCCCAGTAGGGGCCGTCGATGAAGTCAATGGGGCTCATGCCGAAAAGGGAGAGCACCATGTTCACCAGGCCGTCGGAGTACTCCGTGGTCTGGAACAGAATCATGAACACCAGGCCCACGGCCAGGGTGTTGGTCACATAGGGCAGGAAAAACACGGTCTGGTACAGGCCCCGGACTGCCCGGATGGAGCTCAGGCCCACGGAAATGAGCAGGGCAAGCACCGTGGACAGGGGCACCGTGACGCACACCAGAATGAAGGTGTTCTTGAGGGCCTGGAGGAAGTAGGGGTCGTGGAGCACGTAAGAGAAGTTATACAGGCCCACGCCGTAGCTGGTCTGTGAGGCGGAGTTGTAACCCTCCTCCACGGAATAGATGAACACGTCAATGAGGGGGTAGACCAAAAAGGCCCCCAGAAACAGGATAGCCGGCAGTAAGTACAGCCAGGCTTTTTTGTTGTTATGCTCCATGGGTCAGGCTCCTTTAATGGGGCGGATTTCTGCACGGATGCGGCTGCCGTCGGGGGTGAACAGGTGGACCTTGTGGGCCTTGAGGATAAAGCGCACGGTGTCCCCGGTGACCTCCTTCCGCTCGTCGGCAGAAATGATGCTGCGGATGGTGGGGGCCTCACAGGCCGGGTGGGTAGCCACCACGGAAATGTCGCGGCCCATGACCTCCACGGCGCTGAGACGGGCAGAGAAGGGGCCCCGGTCATCCAGGTCGAAGCCCTCGGGGCGTACGGCTGCCACCAGGGGGCCGTCGGGAATGTCTGCTTCCAGCACGGCCTCGGCGCCGATGTACACCTTGCCGCCCTTAGCTTCCGCCGTAAAGACGTTAATGGGGGGCGTACCCAGGAACTTGGCCACGAAGAGATTCACGGGGTCGTCGTAGACCTCCTGGGGCTTACCGATTTGCTGCACCTTGCCGTCTTTCATGACCACGATGCGGTCGGAGATGCTCATGGCCTCCTCCTGGTCGTGGGTGACAAAAATGGTGGTGATGCCGGTTTCCCGCTGGATGCGTCGGATTTCCTCACGGGTCTGGAGCCGCAGACGGGCGTCCAGGTTGGAAAGAGGCTCGTCCAGCAGCAGCACCCGGGGCATTTTTACGAGATCTCTGGCAATGGCCACACGCTGCTGCTGACCGCCGGACAGCTCCTTGGGCTTCCGGTCCAGTAGGCCCTCCAGCTGCACCAGCTTGGCCGTTTCCCGGGCCATGTCCGCCATCTGGGCCTTGGTGAGCTTATCCTTGCCCTTGCGGTTTTCCAGGGGGAAGGTGATGTTCTGCTGCACCGTCAGGTGGGGGTACAGGGCGTAGTTCTGGAACACCAGACCCACCCCCCGCTTTTCCGGGGGCAGGTGAGTGACTTCGTCGTCACCGAAGAAAATGCTGCCCTCCGAGGGCATTAAAAGGCCGGACAGCAGGTTCAGCGTGGTGCTTTTGCCGCAGCCGGAGGGGCCCAGCAGGCCGATGAGCTCCCCGTCGGGAATGGTGAAGGTGAAGTGGTCCACCGCCACCACGTCCTTGCCGTTTTTATTGCGGCTGGGGAAGATTTTGGTTAGGTTTTCAAGTCTTACGTTCATAAAAGTTCCTCGTCGTTAAGGGCGGTCAGACCGCCGGATTGGGCATAGTTTGCATGGTCATTATTTTACAGCATGACAGGTGACAAGTCAACGCAGTCCACCCGTAAGCGAACCTTTGGGGCCCTTGCGGCGTCTCACCTAGTATGGGAAATGTTGGGGACAGGGGCGGAGTAAGAGGCGAAGCGTTTGCCATTCCGCCTAACCACCCCGCAGCAGGAAATTGAAAGCGGCCGAATTTTCTGTTATACTACCGGCACACCACAAAAGGAGACCCCCTATGAAGAAACTCACCGCCCTATGCCTAGGGCTTTGCCTGCTGCTGGGCCTGACGGCCTGCGGCCCCGCCGCCACCGCCAAGTCCCCCGCACCTTTGAGTCCGGAGGAAACCGTGGAGGAATTTATCGTCCAAGTTCAGGGCCTGCACTATGACCACGACGCCCTGCGCTTCGTGTATGACTTCTCCCCGGAAAATCAGCTGGACTCCCGGCTCCAGCGGGCCCTGCTGGGCCGGATGGACTACGCCCTGGGCGAGCTGACCCAGGCCCCCGCTCTGCCGGAAATCGGCGAGCACGTCCATGAAGAAGCGCCCCACGTGAGCATTGCCGTGACCGTCACGGCCCCGGACGCCGACGCCGTGCTGTCTGACTTTACCAAGCAACTCAACGGCTACCTGAAAAAGAATCCCGGCGTCAATCTTCTGGCCGTCGAGGCCATCGGCACCCTGGACGACATGCTCACGGGCTGCATGGAGCGCTGCCCGGACCGCAGCACCCAGACCCTGGATGTACTTTTGGAGCAGCAGGACGGCCGCTGGGTCATTCTCTTCCCCGACGAGCTGCTGAACGCCCTGCTGGGCGGTCTGCTGGCGGCCTACAGCGCCCGATGAGGGCATAGAAAAAAGCCGCCTGTTCCGAGAATCACAGGCGGCTTTTCCATGTTTGCTGTTTTTTGTGTTGAGAGTCGTTATGGAGAAAACAAAACTTACTGTTTTGCCTGAGGAATTTGTACTACGGGGCTCCTCAAACCCGTGTCATTATCATACAGGACAGGCCATAAACCTGCCATTAAGCCCCTGGGGCAATCCATAAAGATTGTATTAAATCCCCCTTAAATTCACAGAAAGTGGTGAGATACCATGAAAAACAAGAAGAAAAAGCAGAAGAAGCTGAAAAAGCGTCACCCGATTTTAAGGTTCTTGATGACCCTTCTGCTGCTCCTGGCCCTGGCAGTGGGCTGCGCCGCAGTGTATGTGAGCCAGAAACTGAATCTGACCCAAAACAGCAGCGGCCAGAGCGGCGAATCGGCCCCGGAAATTGAAGTCGTGGTGCCGGAAGCCCCCCAAGAGGCCGACGTGCTGAACATTCTGCTCCTGGGAACCGACGAGCGCAGCTACCAGTTCAACACCGACGCTCGAGCCGACAGCATTCTGCTGCTGAGCCTCAACTTTGACGACGGCTCCGTGAACCTCACCAGCTTTGAACGGGGACTCGGCGTGGAAATGCTGGGCGGCCAGTTCCCCGGCAAGGTGGACCTGCTGACCCACTGCTTCCGCTGGGGCGGAGCCGACCTCATGCTGAAAGAAATGCAGGCGTATTTCGATTTGGACGTGGAGCACTACGTCCGGGTGAACTTCGCCACCTTCACCCAGCTCATTGACAGCCTGGGCGGCATCGACGTGAGCCTCACGGCCTCGGAGGCCTCGGCCATGAACGCCCTGCGCCCCCGCACCGGCGCACGGGACGAAAACGGCCAGTACATCCAGTACAGCGACCACAAGCAGAGCCAGTTCCATGAGGGGGAAAACCACCTCTACGGCCCCGCCGCCCTGAATTACGCCCGTCTGCGCAGCATCGACAGCGACTGGCAGCGCATCCAGCGTCAGCGGACCGTGCTCCAGGCCTGCGCCAACCGTCTGCTGGAGCTGGATTTGCTGGAAATCAACGCCATGCTCAATGACGTGCTGCCCCTAGTGGACACCAACTTCACCGCCTCCGAGCTCATCAGCCTGGGGCTCAAGGCCCCCAAGTTCCTGGGCGCTCAGTTTGACCAGATGACCATTCCCGTGGACCGGGACACCATGGGCGGCATCACCACCTACACCGGCGGCGGTGCCTTTTACCCGGACTACGATTTGAACGCCCGGGTGCTCCATGAGGCCATTTACGGCTCCCCCGAAGTGGCCCAAAGTATGGTGCCGTAAGGCAGACGTATATGATTGCAGCAGAGCCGGGACAGGTATCCGAAGGGATTCGGTACCCGTCCCGGCTCTTTTTTTGTCTGTGCATGACCGGGTGGCGCACTCCTACGCTATGTCATTCTGAGGAGTGTAACGACGAAGAATCTTGAGTGAGCTGTCAGTCCATAGAGCTAGGGAAGGCGTCCGGGAATGTACGCTGCCCACCCCAGCTCGGGGGCCAGTAGTGCGGCGCTTAAGATCCTTCGCTGCGCTCAGGATGACAGAACGGGGATGGGCGGGATTTTTGTGGGCTGTGCATAACCAGCACCGCACTGAATGGGGCCTAATAAAGACGTTCTCTCGGTTCACCTCTCAGTCGTCTTTAGACGACAGCTCCCCTCAAGGGGAGCCTTTGGTGCGGCGCAAGTTTATCTATTTGTGTAAACCGGTGCTGCAATCTGAGGCTGAGGCTGCACCCGCATCTTAGCCTCCCCTAGAGGGGAGGTGGATTGCCCGTAGGACAAGACGGAGAGGTGAACCGAGGCTGTGTACTGGTTAGGCGTGAAAGCTATGCGACGTACTCCCCCACTCTGTCATTCTGAGGAGAGAAGCGACGAAGAATCTTAAGTGAGCTGTCAGTCCATAGAGCTAGGGAGGGCATCCGGGAATGCACGCTGCCTGCCCCAGTTCGGGGGCGTTTTTGCGGCGCTTAAGATCCTTCGCTGCGTTCAGGATGACAGGTCGGGGGTGGGCGGGATTTTTGTGGGCTGTGCCGGACCGGGTGCACTCCCCCGTTGTCATTCTGAGGAGTGTAACGACGAAGAATCTTCAGTGAGCTGTCAGTCCATAGAGCTAGGGAAGGCATCCGGGAATATACGCTGCCCGCCCCAGCTCAGAGGCCAGTATTGCGGCGCTTAAGATCCTTCGCTGCGCTCAGGATGACAAAACGGGGATGGGGCGTATCTTTTGGGGGCGGTGCTAGACCAGGTGCATGGCACACTGAATGGGGCCTAATAAAGACAGTGGCTCGGTTCACCTCTCAGTCGCCTTTAGGCGACAGCTCCCCTCTAGGGGAGCCTTTGGTGCGGCGCAAGTTTACCTATTTGCAAAAAACAGTGCTGCAATCTGAGGCTGAGGGTGCACCCGCATCTTAGCCTCCCCTAGAGGGGAGGTGGATTGTCCGTAGGACAAGACGGAGAGGTGAACCGAGGCCGTGTACTGGTCTGGCGTCAACGCTATGCACCGCACCCCTTTCTTGCCTCGCCCTTTGGGAGAGGTGGCACGGCGCAGCCGTGACGGAGAGGGTGTCCGAGGCCGTGTACTGGTTAGGCGTTCTCACAACGCCCCCCACATTACACCGATTTTCCCGGTGGCGCATAAATTTCCCCGGTGCTGGGAAAACTATCCTCCGAACCAAAGAACGGAGGATCGTTGCCATGTCTCATTCCAATAAACCACTGCTCACGGCCCTGGGGCTGGTGGGCATCGCCCTGGCAGTCTGTCTGGCGGCGCTGCCGGAGAAAAAGCCGCCCAAAAAGGAAACCGCCGTGGGAAACCTGCCGGTGCTGTGGGAAAGTCTGCCGGAAAACGCAAAACGCTACCGCATTTCCCGCCATAGTCCAACCCCGGTGGAAAACCCGCAGACGCCTGTCCCGGAAACGCCCCAGCCTACTGCGCCGTCTACCCCTGCGCCCATGCCCTCGGAGGCCCCCTCCCCCACGCCCGTGGAGCTGCCCCAGGTGAGTCCCCAGCCGGTGCCGGAGCCTCAGCCCAGAGAGCCCCGGAGCACCCTGGACATTCTCCTGCTGTGCGGCCAGTCGGCCCAGCTCCCCGGCTCTGCGGTCACGGGGGCCATGGGGGTGCTGAGCCTGGATTTTACCGCCGGTACGGCCCGGCTGCTGCGGCTGGACCCACAGCTTGCCGTCACGACCCCGGAGGGTGCCAAAACTCTCTCCGAAGTCTATGACCCCCAGGCCCCCGACCGATTGCAGCAGCAACTCGCCCAGGGGCTGGGTCTGGAAACGGACCACTACGCCAGTCTGGATTTTTCCGCCATCTCCCCCGGCGTGGACGCCCTGGGCGGCGCAGAAGTGAGCCTCCTGGAATCGGAGGCGGCAGCCATGGGGGACGGCTACGCCCCCGGCAAAACTCTGCTGGACGGCCCCGGTGCCGCAGCGTACCTGCAGCTCAGCGACGCCGACTGCGGCACCAGTCGGGCCCTGCGGGAGCGTGTGCTGCTCCGGGCCTGTTTAAAACAGCTGCGGGAGGCTAAATTATCCACTTTGTCCCGGCTCTATGAGCTGCTTTCCCCCTGGGCCCAGACGGATCTGCACAAGGGCGAGCTGCTGCGCCTCATGCTGAAAGCCCCGCAGCTGCTGGATATGCACCTGGAGCTATACACCCTCCAGGCGTCCGACATGGACTCTGCCTCCCATGCCGCCAGGGACTTTCTCTATAGTTCACGGAAGAACTGAGCTCCGCATTGATAATTTTGTGACAATTACACAAAATCAGGCTCCATAGTTTTCTGCATAAAAACAGATATATTCGTCTGAAAGACTTGCAAAGGCAAATTCTGGGGATTATAATATAGATAATCCAACGAGGTAAAGGAGGGCAATGCCAATGGATAGCTTTACATCAGCGCTGACGGCGGATTTGCCGTTCCTGCGCTGCGCGGCCTAAAGGCAGTTTGAGAAGCTGCTTTAGCGTGGATGATGGCGGTTCACTTCATCACCGCCATGCCGAGAAAGCGCCAGTACCCGGTGCCCCCTGCTTGAGCAGGGCTCACACGGTATCGGAAGATGAAGGCCGGTGGACGATGGTCATGCATCGTGCAATCATGGCTGACCTGTTATAAGAAGGCCGAGGAAGTTCAGTTGAGGCGGCATGGCGGCCGCCAAACCGTGAAAGATTCTGCCAGCATCGTGGTTAGGTGTCAGGCGTAGAGAATCGCAGAAGGAACTTGCGTGAGTGCCAAAGCAGGAAGCCCATTTTGGGAGTGATTGCCTCGTGAATGATGCCCCAAATCAGCGCCAAACAGGCCAAGTGGTCGGCTGATGCGGAAGCCATAGCGTCAAACGGCGGCACCCTTGTCTCCGCTCCTGCATCGCAGATGACGGGTAAGTACCCGGTGGATGCGGATGACTGCCTCAACTGTTGGGCGGCAACTCCTGCAAAAGACGTAAGCGAGACTCATCATGTGGACGGTGGGCAAATCGTGAAGCGGGCAGGAAGTCCGGCTTAACAAACGCTTGCTTGTTTCCCGTAAGCCATCCCTTACGGTTTCCGTTTTCTCCTCTACAAAAATTCAAGAACCACCCCTTCCGGGGTGGTTCTTCCTACTGTTTACGGTTAATTTACATTGCCATAACCCTTTGGCCTTGAAGGCCCCCGGAAAAAGGGGTACACTGAACGTAAAAAAGGGCGAAGGAGGATGACCCATGACAAAAATGACAAAAGCGCTGCTGGCCGTAGGCGCAGCAGCTGTGGGCACAGGCTGTGCGTATGTGGGCGGCAAGGCCGCCGTACAGCGTAAGCTGCTGAGCACCACCCGCCAGCTGAAGCTCCAGCTGGCCGAGGAGAATAACCTCACGGAAGCTGAGGTCTCCGAAGTGGAGGTGCAGCGCCCCTGGTACAGCCTCAACGCCGGGGACTGGACCTACATCGTGAAGCTCACAGACTACGACACGCCCCTGCAGTTCCGTCTGCGGGACGGCTACTTTATCCCCGCTCTGCCCGAACCCGGTGCAGACTAATACGGGAACGACAAAAAACACGCAGCACCAAAAGGTGCTGCGTGTTTTGTCATTTGCGGGGGATGGACGCACTTCCCCGCTCTGTCATTCTGAGGAACGCAGTGACGAAAAATCTTGCGTGAGCCGTGGAAAGCAGCCGGGAATGTTCGCTGCCTGCCCCAGCTCAGTGGCCAGTAGTGCGGCGCTTAAGATCCTTCGCTGCGCTCAGGATGACAGGTCGGGGGTCGGCGGGATGTATTGGGGTGCACAGTAGACCG